>JABAOC010012042.1_pt1 | contig 14829 bp, 4 predicted proteins | sample 7062161 | NCBI WGS metagenome assembly JABAOC01 (sample SAMN14538625, study PRJNA623070) | marine sediment metagenome | biome: marine biome [ENVO:00000428]; feature: marine pelagic biome [ENVO:01000023]; material: deep marine sediment [ENVO:00002113] | place: India: Gulf of Khambhat ... | reverse complement strand
CCAAAACGCGATTTTCGTTAACCAAGGCAGCCTACAAGGAGGCGTCGCTGACAGATCTGGCGTCCCTATCTTCAATGCCACGCTTACTCTACGGAGAGTAGATAGTTACCTCATCTATCAAAACTCCACAGATGTTGACGGCGGATACAACTTCAATCGGGTATTATCAGGCAGTTATATCCTCGAAGCGTCAGCAAGAGATTTCAACGTCAACAGCACGTCAATAGAGGTTGCGGATGGTCAAACGACAGTTGCAGACCTTTCGCTCCTTCGGCTTCCTGTCATTCAGGGCTATGTAGAAACGGAAGTAGGCACCCTCATCCACGGCGCCACGGTGACAGTGTCCAGTATCCAAGGAATAGCTGGCTCCAGCTGTACGAACGAACGCGGATTCTACCAAGTTGTTGCGTCCACTGCAGGAGCCTTTACTGTAACAGCGGGAAAATACGGCTTCGCCTCTGAATCCTCCGCAGTAGCGGTTATCCTTGAAAGCGTTACCGAGATGAACTTCACTTTAGAGGAAAGCGGCATGGTGACAGGGCAGGTCATAGATTCAGTGTCAAACTTGCCAATTCCTAATGCAACGGTATTTCTGGGGAACAAAGCTGACCTTGGAAATCACAACTTCACGGATCACACTGGAAACTTCTCTTTCTCGGATGTTTTGCCTGGAGAGTATATCATCCGCGCCATGGCAAATGGATACCTGAGCAACTCATCACCAATCATAGTAGTTTCGGGTGAAATCGCCATTGCGGAACTCTGTCTGATGCCAACTGGCAATATTACTGGAGTCGTAACAGATGCTGGGACAAACGACGTAATCCCAGGTGCTGCGGTTTTGCTGTCCGACGACGAAGGAGTTACGATTGCCGCAGTTTTGACAGATACCAGTGGCGACTACCTCTTCTACCTAGTCAAGCCTGGACGCTACAGTCTCAGAGTCTTTGCCTTTGGCTACAACGCCTCCTCAACCTCGATTAATGTGGAAGCAAAAGATGCCACAACCGTTGACTTTCAACTCACCCCAAACGTCATTCATCTGAACTTGGAGGTCTCATCAACCAGTTTCTCCAGAGGCGAATCAGTCCTTTTCCGCGTGGATGCATTGAATGCTTATGGGCAACCCATTGCGGATAACATCACTGATGTTACTATAATCCTGAAAGGCCCGAAAGATGAAACAGTAGCTATTTACCCGGAGAGAGTGGTGGACAGCTTTGAGGGTACGTACCTGATTGAGAGCAACGAGACTATGGGAATATGGACCGCCACTGCCCATGCGGATGATGTCTTCGGGAATCACGCGGAAGCAGTCGAAAGATTCAGCGTATACAAGGCCTTTTTTGTCGAATTTTCCGCCAATAGAACATCATGCGTAGAAGGGGACATAGTTGGCTTCACAGCATATGTTTCGAGATTCAGTGATACCCAACGTTTCCTAAACTCCAGCGAGGTTTCCGCCACGGTTGACGTCACTACGCCTGACAACACTAGTATAGGAGTTCTTAACCTCACCACCTCTGGCAATGCATTGATAGGGAGTTTCAACACGTCAAGCTTGCCGAAGGGAGTCTATGTTGCTTGCCTAACCGTACATGACTCTCGCGGCAACGTTGAAACGACATTTACAGCTTTTGCGGTGGTCCAAGACTTCAGAATAACGGTTGAAACAGATAAGAGCCTATACAATAGAACCGAGGCCGTACGGATTTTTGGCAGTCTCTTATATACAAATGACACCGCTTTACCTCATACCGAGGTTTCATTGGTCTTAGTCGTCAAAAATTATCCACGAACATTTCATGTCACAACCGACAGCTCAGGATTTTTTGAATATCACTTCACCCCCTTGGGAGTCGACGCAGGCAACTATACAGTGTTAGCCTCCTGCGTGAAGGCTCAAATAAAAAGGAGTGTCACAAGCCATTTTGCAATTCTAGGTCTTGCGTTCGAACCTTCACTTCTCAAAGTAAGCATGTCTGAGAACTCCACAAACAGTTTCGTGATGAGAATATTAAATATTGGACAGACCAAACTCACAGGGCTTACAGTGGTCACTAGTCCTTCTACAATTGGGGGCGTCACAGTCGTCATTACAGATCACCCCAGCAATGTGCTGTTGCCAGGTGCATCGACTTCCTTCGCGATAGACGTCGCAGCAGAGTATGGGGCGATGACCTATTCAGAATTCAGTATAATAGCAACCTGTGATCAGGCGTCGATAGAATTCGGATATGTTAGAGTGAGCTTGTATCCAGCAACACCAGTCCTGCAAGTTGCGCCTCAGCTAATCGACACTAGTATTGCACCCGAAACTCACTCAACACACACAATCGCCATCGAGAACATTGGATACAGGTTGCTGGAGAATGCATCTGTCACATCATCTTCGCATGATTGGATCACGATATCAAGAACTCATTTAGGAGACATCAGTCCTCGAGAAGTCGCAGTTTTCGATGTTTTGATTCACCCGCCAAGTTCCACTGCGGTAGGCATGATTGAAGATCAGATCACGATAACGAGTAACAACCATGTTCCTGTGAATGTCTACATACTCGTAAAAGTCACTTCAGCTGAAAATGGCACTCTTGTGTTTCGAGTTATCGATGATACACGCGTTCCAGTTGCGGACGCGAAGATTACTCTGCAGTATCAGGAGTATTGGCTTCATGCGACGACAACGACAACTGATTCCACTGGATACGGCGTTTTTCCTTCACTTTCCGGGGGGCGCTACACGTATCTTGTTTCGGCTGAAGGTCACGAAACAGCATCAGGAACACTGACCGTTCAACCTGGATCTACTGTTCACGCTGAAGTGATTTCGCCAATCCAATTGATGGATGTCACCTTCTCCGTCCTTCCAATGACCGTAGAAGATCAATACTGTATCGTTCTGAACATGGCGTTCGAGACTGATATCCCTGACCCTCAGCACGCATCCATGCCGCTACTGCTGCCTATTCCGCTGGTTCTGCAATTTAAGGCTGACAGGACGAAGGTCATAACTGACGGGTACGATTCCACAATGTACTTCAATGTCTACAACACAGGCTCGATATCCATCTTCGATGTTTCTATCGATTCTGAAAGGCCTCTACCCGAAGGCTACGAAATAGCATTCGGCGATTTCGGAGAAAACATGTCCATTCCAGAGATAAGAGCAGAAGAGTCAGTCAGTATTCCATGTCAACTTATCGTCGAACCGAATGTAACCATCACAGAGCTGCCTCACGGCATAGTAAGCAAGATAGTGATAGAGGGAAGCTATGTCTACTTTGACGCAGATCATATCGCAAGAACCGCCACTGTAAACGCCAAAGTACTCATTCAAATTGTAGACGAAGGGGAACGTCGTCTCTGCATCGATCCTCCAATTATATTCGGCGTCAATCTGAACAGTGTGGTCTCCTTCCAAACCCCTATTATGTATGGTTACTCGCCATCCCGCCTGCCAGACGTTACCATCACCAACTGCGCTGAGATTGAAGGAGTATACTTGTACAAATGGGCTGCCGGCGGAGGGTTCACTGTCGGAATAGACCTCATCGACGCTCTCATAGGAGCTTTCACGGGATCACCTGGACTGGGGGCAATCGATCTCGGCTATTTCATAAGTTTCGGAGAGATATCACTATTCAGTCCTATCCCCAAAGATCCGATCTACCAGGCGGAGTGGCTGGGTCTTGTTGAAGTGACTGTGCCAAATCCTTGGCACACCATTCTACTCCATGAATTGGTCGAGTACGCAACGAACAGAGATCTTACGAAATGGTTGTATCTTGAAAGAGAGGAAACCGCCCTACTCCAATCCGAAATCTGGGAAACTGAGGTTCCCACAAGCTGGGCAGACCTCTTCCAACAGATAATAGGTATTCGTATCTCTTTGGGCCTATCGGTCACTGTAGGCTATATCGGTTTCGTGTACAAGTGGCAATACGACTTGACTCCAACAAGTCAGTTCATCCCGATATTCATCGTTGACATCGACGCGCCAGTGATAACTGTGCCAACCACCGCAGGACGCTTGCATCCTGAACCGTCTGATGGAGCGATTCCTCCATGGGCATGGGTGGGATCTTCAGAGGACAGACCAATACAGCCACCCAGTGTAATCCTGATAGATCCACCCAAGGTGCCGACACCCCCCGAGCAGCCTCCAGTCGAGAACATTCATGAAATCGTCAAACTCTCGATATCGCAAGAGGCAACCCTCGAACGAGACGCTTTCATAGCCAGTTTGCAGATGACAAACAAAATGCCCACCACAGATATTGAAAATGTAGACGTAAACTTGGACATACGCTTTGCAAATGGAACCAACGCCAACCAGAACTTCTTCGTGAACCTCGAAGACCTGCAAGGCATCTCCGCATTAGACGGCTCTGGAATCATCAGTCCTAAGGCCACAGCGACAGCTTATTGGTCACTTATACCAAAGCCTGGAGCAGGTGGCACAAGTCCAACCGGAGTATTCTACGAAATACAAGCACAAATCATCTATTCAGTCAACCAAGTCATCTTCAACCTAGCAAGCAGCAACGAAACGATAAATGTAAAACCTCAACCACTTCTCGTAATCGACTACTACTTACCTGAAGAAATAGCCGCGGACCAGCAATTCAAGTTGGGAGTGAAAGTTACAAACTTCGGATATGGAACCGCACGCGACTTCAAGATAGACTCTGCACAACCAGTGATGTATGACAATCAAGCACATTTGCCGATCGACTTTTCTCTGGTCGGGAGTTTTGTTAGGGGAAGCCCGATATCCAACTCTCTCAAAATGTGTTTCGGTGACATCAAACCAGGTGAAAGCGTTGTGGGATACTGGGCAATGACAGCCTCTCGAAGCGGTGTCTTCCTCGACTTTGATGCCACGTTCACTCACACAAACGAACTTGGCGGGGCAGAAACATCTCTCATACAATCGGTGACGACCCATATTCTCATGAGAGAAGTCGCGGCCGACGATCCAACATTTCTATTCTTGATCGACACTAACAATGATGGTACGCCGGACGAGCTAATCGACCCCGTTTTCGGAGATGGTGTCACGGTAGTTGACGTGGACTGCTCGGCCTGGCATGAGCCTGGCGCGGTCGCTATGACAGTACAAACGCAAAAGTACGATGGATCCTGGATATGGGTTGAGGTTGACGATCCATACAATAACCAGAAACCTCTCCTCAAGATCGTTAGGTCTGATGACAAAATCCTGAATCCCTTGAACTACTGGATGGCAAATCATAAAATCTATTTCGTAGACGACCCCGAAGTAAGCTACACGATTATCTATGACTTCTTCGATACGGATGCGCCTGTCACTTCAGCCTCGTTCGCTCCACAAACTCCAGACGGACAGAACAATTGGTACACCGGCCCAGTTGCTGTCACGCTGACTGCCAGCGACGAAACCTCGGGAGTAGCCGCCATCTATTACCACATGAATGATGGACAACCGCAGACCTACACCAACCCATTCACTATCTTGGATGATGGAGCATACACGATTGACTTCTGGTCCATAGATCATGCCAGCAATGTCGAACCAGTCAAGAATGTCAGCTTCAGAATTGACCAAACAGATCCGATAACTCTCCTAATCTTAGGCGAACCCATCTATGGCATAGATCCAAGCTACCTCTCCGCTTCTACAAGCATAACTCTTGACGCTGCAGACGCTACTTCTGGAATAGACACCACTGAATACCGAATTGACGCGGGAGCTTGGATACCATACTCTGCTCCTTTCACCCTCACAACGTTCGGAAGCCACACTATCTATCACCGTAGCATCGACATGGCTGGAAACACTGAACCCACGAAGACCACCACGGTGTTTCTCGACGAGAATCCGCCAACCACAACCTTAACCATTGGTGAACCAAAATACGTTGCTGAAACCACCAGCGTAACCAATGAAACTACATTCACTCTCGCAGCAGACGATAACTTGGGCTCAGGCCCTGCTCAGATCGGCTACAGAATCATCAACACCACGTATGACAGTAGCTGGCTACCCTTCTCGGTCCCATTCCAGTTGACAACGTTAGCTGATGGAATCTACTCAATCGAGTTTAATAGCACAGACAACGTCGGCAACATGGAACCATCTCACACCGCCACCATTATTCTTGACAACAGTGGACCTTTAGTAGTGGTCGAGAATCCACCGGGAGGATGGGCGCTGCAAGACGGCGTCACCTTCATCATCGCAGCGATCGATGCGAGCGGCACATCCTCCATGAACCTTTCCATCCGTGAAGCCGACGGTGGCGAAGGCACCCCCGTAGGATTCGAAGACCTCCCAGCCACGTACAACCCGGTCACAGGCAAATGGACGCTGTTCTTTGATACGCTGCAGCTTCCAGACGGATACTACATCGTCATGGTCAAAGCCGAAGACAACCTGGGGCACACCAGCTTAATCACGGTCGCGTACAGCATCAGAAACTGGGCGGTGCTGGAGTTGTTGCCAGCCTCAGAGACCAATAAGGCGGGAAGAACCATGCCGGTGAAATTCGCCCTCCGAGTCGCCGCCTCAGTCGATCCAGATCAGCCCTTCGTCTATAACGAAGACCTCACTATCGAAATATTCGCTACAGAAGATCCGAGCAACATTCTGCAGACCTCAACGTTCGGAGACACCGCACGAGACTACCGCATAAACACGGTGAGTGAACTATACATCACGAATTTCCGGACCTTGAGGACGCCGATGCAATACGCAGTGACAATTTACAGAGGTATATTCTTGATCGGTAGTTTCGAATTCAGTACAACGAAATAGCTCCGACCGGCGGCGCCAACACCATAGTTTCCGCAAACCCGCGACTCTACCGTTTACGTTTTCGAAACATCATTTCGTCCTGTAGTGTTGTGCAGATGTATTCAAAGCCGATTTCTTATTGTTTTTGATTAAATTTTGATGCAACCGGCCATGTCTATCTGTGACAAGATAGACTAGCGCGCGCGGCGCGAGGCATCTACACAATCATAGAGAGAGGCACGAAGCTCTTGGACATCCTGAATTGACCCTTGCATAGAACATTTCTCCACAAACTACTAATGCAACTTGTAATGGAATCATGTTTTCCAGAGAAGTAGAGTGATGAAAAATGAAATCAGTTGTCAATATCGGCAAGCATGTAGTTCCATTATGGCTTATTGGTGTGATCTTGACTTCAGGGATCGCTGCTAGAGTTGTGGGCGCCCGCGCAATAGCCACTTCCAGCCTCTTCTCTTCAAGCCATTCCGAAACTCTAGAATCATCTTCTGGAGGAGTAGATCAATTCAGGATAGTGAACGTTACACTAACGGTGAAAGACTATGATGGAACAGTGATGAAAGACGCTGAAGTACAAGCAGTTTCCGAGGATTGGGGATTTAGGTCACCGGATTGGTTTGGTCTTACAAATGCCTCCGGAAGGTATGTATTCGAGATTCCAATAGGCAACTGGTCTTTCTTTGCGGGTGGCGGATGGAGATACATATGGGATAACCCCGGAGAGGGCTACTTCGCTATACGTCGTTTCGCTCAAATAACAGATGACCTCGAACTGACAGTTCAACCTAACGACACAATCACAGTCGATGTCTTTGATATGAACAGTCAACCACTAGATGCTGAAATAAGAATGATGGATACTGATCATGTTCCAATAGTTATGACGCCTACATGTGGAAAGACAAACAACGGTGAAATAACAATCCAAGTAACCCATGGTCCAAATTACGATATACTTCTTCATACACCCCGTGACGTCCAACCGGGGTACGTAATTCATAAGAAAAACGTTCAATCAGGCTCAAGTCTAGAAGTCAGACCAACTTTATCCACTATAACCCACTTGACATTAGAAGCATACGATACTGTCAATAACCCAACGAATGGCTTAACCTCACACATAAACTACCATGGTTTCAGCGTGGGCACGACCACAGGGTTCCAACCAATCACTTTCTCAGTGAATGGAACAGCTGATATCTACGCAACTCCTGAGCTGATACGTATAGCATATGCTTTCGACAAAAACGGTTGGCACTTTTCCTTTGTAGGTAACGACTACAATCTAACTGCGGGCGCACATCGAATTTTTAAGTTCGGTGGACCACCTGTAGTAGATATCAATATTCTTAGGCAGAATACGCAGATATGGCTTGATGTTAGAGATAGCTTCGGAAATGTTATGGTCAACTTCGCCAACCCCGCTGGTAAGGCCCCTGTGCTGATCAGGTTGACGAGAGATGGGATGATAATATATGAAAGTGATATCTCAGAAAATGTTGGGTCGTGGAACGCCCTCGTGGCAGGAAAACTGGACGTAACATATGATACTGCAGATTCACCAGACTTTGAAATCCCGCTTGACTTAGGTTGTTTCGGGTTCTTCCACCTCACAGGAACGCTACTTGCAGAAGAGAACCTCCTACATTACGAAACAATAGAAACCGAACATTTCATTATAAATGCCCCAGAGGGCTTCAGTGATAGATTCCGTGTAATGGCGTCACTTTTCGAGTCGGCTTACAATGCAGAGAGTAAGACCTTGAGAGACGAACTCACTTATAAGACCGAAATAACCTTCTACATTAATCATATTGCGGCTGGCTTTGCAGGTGCAAACAGCATAGGTATGGGCATCGGATTTTCTCTTGACAGTTCCTACAATGTGGTGCCTTCAACTTTTATCGGTGTGGCCTTTCATGAACTTGGTCATGTATTTCAACTCAGCCCACCTTTAGACAATTTCTTCATTACATCTTGGTTTGGAGAGCCGTTCGCCACATTATTAGGACACGAAGCCATAAGACAAACGCTAGGCTGGAAATTCGACCTTCATCAACAGGGTGGTCACAATCGCTTCTTTGAATACTTGAAGGGCAAGGAGACACTAGACCTAGGGGAAAACGTCCAGTTCGTTCTATTCTATCTAAGACGGACATACGGAATGGAAATCCATCGCAATTTTGTTCAACTGTGGGCCAACAGCACTTTGAGTGCCTTAAAATCAGAACTTCAAAACGCGGGCTTCAACACAAACGAGATCTTGGTGACTCTTTACTCTTATCTGGCTGGTGAGAACTTAGCTTGGCTTTTTGAAATTGCTGGAGTTGGCATTTCGGAAACGCGTATACAACAAGGCATCGAGTTGATCACAGACGACACTGCTCCAACCACAACCGATAACTATGATGGATTGTGGCATAACACGGACTTCGCTATAACCTTGACTGCCGTTGACGACCTCAGCGGCGTAGCAGAAACCTACTACAAGATCAATGGGGGACAAATCAACAGCGTGAAACTTGATGGACAACCACAGATCATGATCGAAGGTGCCAATAATAAACTGGAATACTGGAGTACGGACAAAGATGGCAATGTTGAGGTTCATGTAATATTAGCGGGAATCAAATTAGACAGGACGCCTCCCACGGGATCCATAGCAATCAACAACAATGTTACCTATACAACTTCAACCTCAGTGACGTTAAGTCTAACCACAGCTGACGCCACCTCAGGCGTCTATCAGGTCAGATACAGTAACGACGGTGTATGGGACACTGAACCCGGGGAAATCCCCTCACCAACTAAAATGTGGACTCTAACATCAGGAGACGGAACGAAAACAGTCTACTACCAAATTGAAGACAACGCGGGACTTCTATCCAGCACGTATTCAGACACCATTATTTTGAACACAACACAGCTGGGTACACACAGAGACGGAAAACCAGCTTTCCCTCTATGGCTTTTGGCTGCAGCTACTGCAGTGATAGGAATAATTATAGCAATGACTTTTCTTTGGAGAAGGCGAAAAGCGCCTGATGAAAGCGCAAACGTGCGCGATTAATCCGAGTAATGTATTACCTCACTGGCGTTGAGTACGCAGGTTAATTCCAATATAGACTTGTAATATTGAATGAACCTGATTCGTACGTCTTGGAAAGAGAAACGAATGGAAATCTTTCGTTCCTAGTATATCAATGGAACAAAGGTCAAATTAAAGCAAATTGGAATCTGCAGACTTAAATCCAATCGTTGACCACTGAAATCTAATTTTGTATTTGTTGAATAGGTCAAACAACAGGTTTAGTGATCCTGAACCAGAAGATTGTTCCACAAACGATAAATTGAGATTGACATAATATGGGCTATTTCCAATTGAATTGAAAGGAGAAAAGAAAATGAGAAAAGTATTGACTTTGTTAATAGTCGGACTTCTATGTTTCTCAACATTTTCGATACTTGCACCACAAGTAAAGGCTGAATCTGAAACAATAATCTATGAGGATGACTTCGAAACTTACGATGTCGGAACTTTTCCGCATCCACCATGGGATTTATGGTTCAATGGGCAAGGGTCTCAACACCAAGTAGTGGTCGATACTGTATCCGTTTCGGGAAGCAAATCCCTTAAACTATGGGGAAGGGACAATTGGGGAGCTCATGCTGCTAAACTCATCACTATTCCAGAAAAAATAGGTTTTGAAGCCATTGTAAGAGTCGAGAACTGGGGCCTATCAGGAAAGGTTGGCGCACATATTTCACTTGCAAAGAATGTAGGATACGGTGTATGGGGCTGGGGATCAGTTGGCTTTGCCAGCAACGGTTACATTACGTCTACAGAAGGGAATCTTCAACCTTACGACCTCAACACTTGGTACAAAGTGACCGTCATCTTTGATGTGACCAGTAACACACATTCAGTCTGGATTGACGATGTGCTAAAAGGAACTTCACTGATGAACTCGCACCCTTCAAATGAGATAGAAGCCCTTATTCTCACATCTGACCATGCCGAACAAGTTTGCTACTTCGACGACGCAAAGGTCTTCGGAGTCAGTACGTTGCCTGCTGGAGCTTGGCATCCACACCACAAACAGCCTGATTCAATAGACAGCGCCAGACTTGACCGAATTGATTTAGATTCAATGACTCCAGGTGATCAACAATACATCACCGTTGAATCTGGGGAAGACGTTACAATTGACTATTCTGCTTGGCTCGTTGGCAATCCTGGAGAGATTAGACAATTTTGGTTTGTTTATTCATGGGCTTCATCATATCCCCCATGGGACGCATATACACCTATCTACAATGGTCAACCATATCCAAGTAAAACAGTACAAGGAACGTTTAGCATAACAGCACCTTCGACTGCAGGAACATACAAGGTATGGCTCTGTGTAGAATCTAAATACAATATGAATGACGCTGTTGCGGAAGTTACTGAAGAACCAGCTATGTTGCCTCATGCCTTAGTAGTCGTTGGTGCAAATCTAGTAAAGAATCCAGGATTCGAGCAGCAACTGGACTATTGGTCCGTTTCAATGGGGACTGCGACTTTCACAGCCGATACCGGCAATCCACGCAGTGGGTCCTATAGTGCAAAAGGAGTTGAGCTGCATGAAGGTAGCTTAGGCCGTCTTTACCAAGATATGACAGGTATAGCTCATGCCGGTGGAGAATACAAAATTAGTGGATGGATTAAGACTCAAAATGTTGTAGGGTGGGTAGTTATTGCACTTGATTACGTTGCTGCTAATGGATGGACCCCGGCTGATGGATATGTACGAGAAATAGGCTATGTCACAGACACGCAAGATTGGACTTACTATGAAAGTGACGTATTCACTCTGCCACCAATGCCGAGCGACGCATCGGCTGTATGGTTTCTATTTGATTTCAACGCTGGGAAAGGAACAGCATGGTGGGACGACGTATCGCTTATCGAGGTTACACCACCAGAAGCTCTTGACCCTTGGGAATACTGTCCATATGTGTATCTGGACAACGGATACGGCCTGCCTTGGGAGACAACTTCTGACCTTCCAGTGAACGTCTTCTATACAGGGACTTACTTCTGGGGTGACCTAAGAGTTATTCAATACTGGTTCCATTGGAATATCGACTACATGTGGTGGCCTTCAGGATTCGCCAAATCTGCCTACGAATATACCATGGGATGGGGTTGGGACAATCCTCTACGACAAACAACAGCAGCGGCAGGTGGAGCAGATTGGGAACCTATTATCGTCATTGTTGACGACAGCGGAGCTATAGATTGCGTTCTATGGAGGTGGCACTACAATTGGCTCAAGTTCGATTTATCTGTTCCAGGAGCAGAGCTATTTCACCCGACCTACGAAAAAACCCACCTCAAGTTGTGGTGGGTAATTGGTTCTCATACGCCCTTAACGAAATATTTCGCTGTTGACATTCCGATTCTTCTCGACATCGCCTCATGGCTTCGTACGCCCGAGCAGTTCAAAACGGCGCTTGGACAATATGGAGACTTCACCAAACCGCCATTTTATGAGCTTCATGAGCAGGGAATCACCTATCCTTGTGGAATGCAGGAATGGGACGAGGATCTGGCCTTGGACTTGGGATTCAATCCTTCAGACCTGGCATATGTCAATAACCCTACAATAGCCTACTCAGAATTACAGCCATGGGAATTATTCGACGACTTTCTGAGTCTGATCCTTGGCTCGCCTGCTAACATCCTCGTCACCGCACCAAACGGCCTTCGAGTGGGATATGATTCAGCTACACAAACCATTGTCAACGAGATTGCAGGCGCAACCTATTCTGGTCCAGGAACAGAACCTCAAGCTGTTTATATTCCATCCCCCCTACCTGGAGTCTACAACGTTGACGTCGTTGGCACTGATACTGGAGTCTGCACAATCACAATCTGGTCGATGGCGGAAGATGGTTCTTTAGCAGGCTTCGAAACCCATGTGGGCGATACAGTGGAAGGAGCAGAATACGCCTACTCTGTATCAATTACTGAGGAAACTATGACCGTTAATCCAAACCCAGCTGTTGAGCTTGAGCATTTCAAGGAGTTCTTTGATGGATTACCTGATGATTGTTTCGATCAATCAATTAGGCGCGCAAGTCATTTGAAAAAGGCGTTGTTCAGTAAGATTGACGAGGTCATCTTGAAGGTTGACGTTGGCAATTACACCGACGCTATTAATAAGTTGTTTCGCGACATCAGAGCTAAGATGGATGGGGACTCGACTGCCGAGGATTGGATCGTTGATCCAGAAACGCGATCTGACTTATGCGTTATCATCGACCATATAATCTCCAGCATTGAAACATTGCAAAACGCATGAAAACTGCTGGAAAAAGCACCAAACCCCAAACTTCCTTTTTCTTCTATCTCATTCAATGATGTCCTAGATGAACGTTAGGATACCGCGCGCGTAAGTGATTTTTCTAGAAATGTATTTCTATTCGCAACAGTAAATCTGAGAAGGTGGAGTTGTCTGGGAGTTTTATTATCATGGGATTCTTCAAGAAACTGAAGAAACTCTCTGAAGGCAAGCTTAGAAGTCTAAAATGTGATCAATGCAATAATCAAGCCACTCGTACAATGAGCAGAAAGGACGGGAAAGAAGTACACCTGTGTTCTAACTGCTATGTGATTATGTACCTTGGAATGATGGTTCAACGCCAACTATTCGAACAGTCATTGCTTCATAAGGCTTTTTCAGCTCGGAAATCCGGCAAGTTTGGTGAAGCTTTAGTTGCGTTTGAAATCATTGTCGAAAAGATTGAAAAGCTCATCGAAGATCACTACAAGAGATTGATCTCACCTTCTAAAAGTCAAGACGAGAAAAAGAGTGTTGGTTCAATACTTCTTGATTTCCTTGACGTATATTCATATATTCACTTTCAAGCTGGGTCATGTGCCTTCCAAGCTAGTCAGTCAGCTTCACTTCGTTTTGATCATTTGCGTGCCGATATAATCTCAATTGAACATCTGCTCAAAGCTATTCAAAACAAGCTGCCCTACAGATATTTGACATGCCACGGAAAATTCGAGCCCGGAATGGCAATGGAGGATCTTCCACTAACTGACATTTCGCGTCCTTTCAACGTCCTTAAAACTTGTGAAATATCGCCAATTATTGACTTCGAAAAGCTGAAGCTTGAACTCATACCCAGTGAGGCTGACCAAGGGGTGTTGGTTTCAAACATAATTAGATACCATAACGATTTGCTTTGGTTTGCAGAGTGTTACACAGCTCTAGGCAAGTCACTTCTCCACCTAGGGACTTTTCCTCGCCAAGTTTTCATTGCCCGGAATGACAGTGAAGCAGCAAGTAGAACAGAACTCGCCAAGAAAATAGTGCCACATGCTCTTGCTCTTGCCTTCGAAGTTTTTGGCCTGTCACGGGAATGCATTGAAAAGCTCCCGGTGACAGAAGAAACATTTAGACAGCGGGCAGCTTATGGGACCACTTTCTTTGATGAAGGTGTGTGTTTGTCCAAACAGAAACGGTTCACAGAGTCTACAAAACATTTCATGAGAGCACTGTCGATCTACAAGAGCCGAGATCACAATTGGCCTCCACCACCAAATGCAGAACTAGGAATAACCGACTGCTACCTGCACATTGGAGAATGCCACGTTGCTCTGGGAAACGATGAGCAAGCCAGAAAGAATCTGGAGAAATGCCTCAAAACCTCAAAGAACCTTGGAGTCCAAGACAACATAAAAAGGGCAAAGGAGCTACTACAGAAGTTAGAAGGATAATCTTCTATACAAGCAAGGAAATTTAGATATTCTTTGGATTTTTTCTTATACAATGCGCGCGCGAAGCAATGTTTCTGTGTGTGCCTGAAACTGTTGATGTATGCATGGTATATCAGTAAAAACAGAAAAAAGGGGGGAGTTTGCGGGGGATATCACCATGTTGCGTTGAAATACGATTTAGGACATAATATTGGCTACATATAGTATAATTTTTTGGGTCTACTTGCGCTTTCGGAAGATCTGCACGTCACCACGA
>JABAOC010021281.1_pt9 | contig 14840 bp, 18 predicted proteins | sample 7062161 | NCBI WGS metagenome assembly JABAOC01 (sample SAMN14538625, study PRJNA623070) | marine sediment metagenome | biome: marine biome [ENVO:00000428]; feature: marine pelagic biome [ENVO:01000023]; material: deep marine sediment [ENVO:00002113] | place: India: Gulf of Khambhat ... | reverse complement strand
AACGACCCCTGGTATGCGGGAGCCCACGATATTCCCTTTAGCCGCTACTACAGCACCGGTCAGATAAGCACGGTGAATAAGGTTCGGGTTTATTGACTGCATCTTTCTTTTGTTGGGCAAGAAAAGCGGCCCAACCCCACCTATCAAAGAGGTTCTAATAGCGTCCGCTATGGCCTGCCAACTCCAGAGAAGTCTGTTTCGGGGCTTTACCCCTAAATCGTTCCGGGGTATATGGTAGAGGTTCCTGCCTCTGAGTATTGACTAACATCAAGATTCACAGCTTGGTATGTTGGTACTTCGGCTGAGATGTCTGGTGGCTTTTCCCAGTCATCAAACGAACCATGAATAACTGCCCACAACGCCAATGGGAGTAAGAGACCACACACCAAACACTCTACACGCCTCTGATCCCACAGTATTCTTAAGCTATGTTCGCGACATTTTGGGCACATCACTTTAAATCTAACACAGAACCCTTTCCAGATCAATCCTGGTGACTAAGGACTTCAGCACATCGTGGTTTTTACCCCAGTGCGTTATAATTTGATCAGTAGGAGTTCAGCCATGAGCGAGCTTACCCCAGAAGAGAAAAGAGCAATAGTCGGGATATTTTTGGAGGCCTACAACGAGGGGAGGCAGGCCGATTATTCGGAGATTGATACCACCGATGAAGGAATTGTTGATGCCAAAGTGAGGTCTCCCTCTGGAAAGCCTGCCTTGAAGCTCCAGATTACGAGGGCGAAGGAACTTCCGGAACAATACGTGAAGGATAAAATCTTGCGGAAGTTCGGGGAAGTGGTTAAGGTGGAATTAAGAAAGAGAAGAATAAAGGGTATTTTCATCCATCTCTCGGTTAATAAGTTACCATACCAAGAAGAAAGGATGAGAAGGACCGCCTTTTCCGTTGCGGTGTTAGCGTCAAGAAAGAGAGTTGGCGATAAGATACTTTTCAGTATAGATCCGACCGACGCCAAGCTATTGAGCGGTTTCTTCCCAGAAGAGATATGTCGTATAAGAATCAGGGAAGGCCCGTTTGACGAGAAAAGGTGTCGTCAGTGTAGGTCACGGAGGTACGCTTTTGCTAAGTGACGACGAACGAGTGATTGAGGCATATAATCTCAAGGCGGAAAAATACGGAAGCGCGGCAACCGGAGTCATCTTGATTATAGATAGCGAGCGGACTCCCGTTTTTGAGTTTTATCTTCCTGCCATCAAACAGGAGTTAGAGGACAGGGATGATATGTTTTTTGACGAAGTTTGGGTAGTTAATAATTTCGCCACCGACCAAAAGGCAGTTCGGGTTAAGTAGGGCGTAAACTTTAGATTGACCAAATGCCGCCGGCGAATTTTTTGCCTCACCTCCCCAGTGCTGCTAAGATTTATCTGATGAATCAGAAACTAGTAATGCCTGAAGGAAAGAAAATTAAAAAGATCAGGAATTTTTTTGACACCTATATCTGGGATGGTAAGAGTGGCGGGTTTATTTATCACGACCTTACTGTTGCCGTAGACGAGGGCTTAAACTACCTGGCAGCTCTCGGGTTGATGGCCTACACTGAATTTCTTGGAAGCCTAATGCCCAAGTTGGAAGGCGAGAAGGGAAGAAAAAGAACTGACAGGAAGAACTTCCTCCGCTTCTTCTACAGGTTAGACAAACCCTACTACCGCTACAAGTTCTTTGACGAGTTGCTAAAGTTTAAGTTTGGTCAGTCGAAAGATGCTTATTTCATTTACCGTAGCGGCTTGGTGCACGATTATTTCATTAGGGGGAAGATACAGATTAGTACAAGCGAGAAACTAAGCCTCGGTTCTTTTGTGGCGCAAAAAGCGAAGGGGGCAAAAAGTGTCATTGGCGTCGGACAAAATCCAGTCACCGGAAATCTTGGTCTAGCTACTTCTACGTATTTTAGAGACTTTATTAAATTACTATCGGAGTGGAGAGATAAGCTTTTCTTAGGGGAGGACAGCAGATGGGTCAATACGTTCCTTACCTCCATTAGCTGAAGCTACCACAACGGATTGCGTAGGTGGGAGGGAAAAGATTGGGAACAAAAACCGGCTCAATCGCTGTCTGCCAAGAGGTTATAATAACGTCCACCCGCGGACCTGCCAAGTCTGTTTAGCGGAGTTCTTAAACAATTATCTTAGCGTTCCAAAGAGGAGTTCAGCGACCACAAACACCAGATACCCCAGAACAAGAACGAGACCTTCTCTGAGGGAAACTTTATATTGGGAACGGGCGAAGATGGTGAAGGTGAGGAGGGTGACCGCCAAAAACACAGCACTAGTGCCAAGGATATCAGGCCTTTCCGGGGTGATGGGGGAGATTAAAGCGGTGATCCCCAAAACCAAAGTTGAGTTGGCGACTACACTTCCCATAATATTTCCGATGAGCATCTCTCCACAGTGTTTGGTGGCAGCGGAAACTTCAAAAGATAGTTCAGGGAGGGAGGTACCAATAGCCAGGGCGAAAAGTCCCACCAGGAGGGGGGGAATGCCTAAGGTGTGGGCGAGGGAAACGCCGGAGCGAATGAGAACTTCGGCACTTACCAAAAGAACGATTAATCCCCCAAGAAGCAGGAGCAACTGATGGGAAAGGGAGAAATCTCGGCGGCGATCTTTCATCACCTTAGTGTAGGTGGGGCTGCGAAGGACCAAGTTGTACATATAGAAACCGAAAAACATCAGAAGAAGAACGCCCTCCCCCCGTCCTAGTTGTCCGTCTAAAAGAAGAAGAAGGGGAGCGAGGGCGAAGAGATTCATAAAAATAGTTTCTCGATTTCTCACTTGAGATTGGAGTCTCACCCCTCGGGCGGTGATCGCTGCCAGTCCCACCACGATGGAAAGGTCAGCGATGTTTGAGCCAATAACGTTCCCCAGGGAAAGAAGAGGCTCTCCCTCAACGGCGGAGACGATTCCCACCAAAAGTTCAGGAAGAGAGGTAGCGATTGCCATGACGACAAAACCCACAAGAAACTCGGAAACCCTAAACTTAAGGGCGAGTTTGGTGAGAGTGTTGACCAAAGAGAGAGAAGAGCGGGCTAAAGTGACAGCTGAGACAATAAAAGCTAGAAAATAAAGCAGGGGCATTGGCGCCATTTTATCTGATAGGATAGAAACGATGCAACTTAGGAAACTTGTCTCCCTTTGGTTACCGGCCCTTCTTTGGATGGGGTTGATCTTTTACCTTTCCAGCCGTCCTGGGCTTAAGGTAGCGGAGGGACCGGCGGATTTTTGGACGAGGAAACCGGCTCATGTGGGCGAATACGCCATCTTGTTCCTCCTCTTCTTTCGTGCTCTAAAGGGGAGTTTTCCCTGGGGGAGACGGGAGGTTTATTTAAGCGCGGGAGCTTTCTCCTTTTTTTATGCCGCTTTTGACGAGCTCCATCAGCTTTTCGTTCCCTTAAGGGAAGGGAAGCTCACTGATCTCGTCTTTGATCTTTTGGGAATTGTTGTCGGGGCTCTTCTTATATATCTTTTCCAAAATAAACGAAGGGGTGAGAGCTCTTAACGCCTGATGGTTCCGGGGATTTGTGGTAGAATATAGACTGTCTAAAGGATTTGTGGTGTACTTCCTCCCTCTTCCTTCGCAAAAGACCTTGCGGGGAAACCGGCACCTTCACTGGCGTGACAGGAAGTAGGCCGTAGGCAAGTGATTGTGAGGGGCTTTGAGGAGGGTGACTCGAGTGCTGAGTCGTGGGAGTGCTTGAGCACCGTGCCTGGGCTGATTCACGCTAAGCCCGGGAACGAAATCACCTCCACCCTTCTTTCGAGGCGTTGGCTGGGGCCACCTCCCTGGCGCGGCAGAGGAGGCAGGCGACGCGACGCTGGAGGAGGGGTGATATTCTCTCTCCTTTCTGGGATGTGGACGAAGTAGCAGGTGAAGAGCGTCACAACCCTGGAGCGACCGCGCTAAGTTCCAGGGCTGCAATCTTTCGGTTTAGGGGTGGAAACGCTCCAAACCGTTTACCACCTGGACCACGGTTCCTCGACCTTTGGTCATCCCCCTTCCTTTGGTGGGGGAGACACCGTGGAGACCAACTTGCCGGCGTGGCGGCAGGAAGGAGAAGCGGTGGGGGGAGTAGGGATCGTTGGTGACGCAAAACAAAGGGAAGAAACATCGCGGCACCGAACATCCCTGGGACGACCACGCTAAGTTCCAGGGCTGCAATCATGTGGGCTTAAGATACCGGCGAGGCATTTTAAGCCCCTTTCGTTTTGCCAAATCTTACTATCAAACTTGGTAAAATTAGACCGCCAGTTGACCACTCTTATCCTATAGTTTAGAATAGAGAGCGAGATGGTTAGGGAAATGTTAACAGAGACGCGCAAAAAAGCTTGGCGGTTTTGTATCAGAGGCTGCTGCTATCTCCTTCCGTATCCTGACCGGGAGATGCGGGCCTGTCTTTTAAGAAATTCCGCTCTTCTCTTTTATGTTTTAATTCTTCTTGCCTTTCAGCTTTATGTCTATCAACTCTCGCCGCGAATCCTCGGTTTTGCTACCGATATCAAAGTCTCTACTCTTTATCAGCTCACTAATCAAAAAAGATCTGCTGCTGGTGTCTCTTTCCTTAAGGCGGATTCGCGGCTTGAGCAGGCGGCCCTGGCGAAGGCGCGGGATATGTTTTCCAAAAACTACTGGGCGCACTACGCTCCTGACGGCTCGACCACNNTTATAGTTACAAGTTTGCTGGAGAGAATCTCGCCAAGGATTTTGATACCTCAGCTTCCGTGGTTGAGGCTTGGATGGCCTCCTCCTCCCACCGGGCTAATCTTTTAAATAGCTCCTATAAACATATTGGGATCGTTTCCGTTAACGGAACTCTTTTGGGGGTGGAGACCACCCTGGTGGTTCAGATGTTTGGAACGCCGCAGGTGACGGCCGTGGCGCAAACACCCACAACCCCTTCTTCTACCGCCCAAAAAGAGACAACAAAGCCAGTGGCGCTTGTGGGGCCTGGGCAGGAGAAGGTGGCAATCTCCCAACCGGCGGCTTTAACTGAGGTGGAAACTCCTCCTCTGCAGCAGCTGGTTAAGGCAGTGAATCCGATCTCCTCACCAAAGACTATTCCGTTGGGATTCGGCTTTGTTTTATTGGGACTTTTCGCCTTGGATGAGGTGTTCATGTTCCGAGGTGGCCTAACCCGCGAGGAGCTTAGGCGAACGGGGCAGAATATCGCTCACATGTCGATCTTGGGGCTTTTGATGGTCCTTGTTTGGATGACAAGAACAGGAGGAATTATCTAAATGCGAAAAAGACTGATCTTTATTCTACATCTCTCTACTCTTTTGCTGATTCTAGTCAGCGCAGTTCAGGCTTTTATCCACTTTAAGTCCTTGCCCTCAATGCAGCTTTACGTTGTTTTTGCTGCCATCTTTGCCTATATCGGTTGGGGGGCGATCTACCATTTTCTTGACAAGCGCCTAACCTTAAGACTTTTATTGGAATATATCTTAATTGGTCTTCTTGCTCTTCTTCTTTTCTCCTGGACCCTTTTTAGCTAAAGAAGTGACACTCACCCCATAAACTTCGTTTATTAGTTAATGATGGGGAGGGTGGTTGTGATCGGTGGGGGAACGGGGACTCACGTCGTTCTCTCCGGGTTAAAAAGATATCCTCTGGAGATCACCGCGGTTGTTTCCATGGCCGACTCCGGCGGGTCAGCAAAGAAGGAGCGTGACGAGTGGGGTCTTTTGCCAGTCTCTGATATCAGAAAAGCCCTTCTGGCCCTCTCCTCTTCTGAGGAGGATGGACAAGAGAGTCTCTTTCGCCAGCTTCTTGCCTATCGTTTTTCCAAGGGGGTGGGGGTTGAGGGAACGGCCTTTGGTAACCTCTTTCTGGTTGCTCTCTCCAACATCTTAGGTTCTCAGGAGAAGGCAATCGAGGAGTTGGGAGAGATCTTAAAAGTTAAGGGGCGGGTTTTGCCGGTAACCTTAGACCAGACCAACCTCGTAGCCGAATATGATGAGAGCTTGGAGGTGGTGGGGGAGCACGAGATCGATGAACCAGCTCATGATGGGCGTTTGAACATCCGCCGGGTCTACCTTTTGCCCAAGGCAAAAGCATACCCGCCGGCGGTTAGGGCGATCAAAGCTGCTGATCTGGTGATCATTGGACCGGGGGATCTTTTCACTAGTATTCTTCCTCCTTTGGTGGTGGAGGGAATAGGTGAAGCATTGCGAAAATCAAAAGCCAAAAAGCTCTACATTCTCAATCTGATGAATCGGTACGGCCAGACCTACGGTTTTACCGCTTCTCGATTTTTGTCGGTGCTAGGAAACTATTTGGGCGGGCTGTCGTTTAATTATGTTCTGGTTAATAACGCTCCCCTGCCAAGAGAGGTTCTGCGAGATTATGCTCTGGTTGAAAGATCGTTTCCGGTCGAAGATGACCTTCGAGATGAACCCTGGGTGATTCGAGGCGACCTTCTTTCTCGGAAGGTGGTCGAACCTCATCCAGGGGACAAGCTGAAAAGGAGTTTGCTAAGACACGACCCAGTCAAGCTGGCAAAGACGATCGTTTCTCTCCCGCTTGACAACCATCTCTAATTATATATAATTAAGGAGCTTATGGAGGACTCTAAGTTCACTACCGTCTCCATTCCCACCCCTTTGTTTAAGAAGTTACAAAAAAAGATCAAAGGGACGGGTTTTCCCTCTGTTTCCAGCTTTGTTGCTTTTGTGATGAGGGAGGTCATCCTCGCTAAGGGGAGGAGGGAGCCTTTTAGTACCAAAGACAAGGAGGAAATTATGGAAAGACTAAAGAAGTTAGGTTATATGTGACCTTGGGAGATGAGGGGAGGTGATCTCTTATGGGAATAGTTGAGCGTTTTAAACCAGTTATTAACAAGGCCTCCTCATCTATAAAAAAGGATAAGGATTTTGTGGAGAAGGCCTCCCTTAAGGAGAAGGTAGAGAAAGCTAAGGAAGTTATCAGAGCCGCTTATGAGCGGTTTCCCCATGACAAGATTGTTTTGGCTTGGACCGGTGGTAAGGACAGTACCCTCATCCTTTGGCTAATCCTTAAGGTTTGTAAAGAGAGCGGTTCTAGTTTTCCCAAGACGATGTTTATCAACGAGGGGGATATCTTCCCCGAAACCCTCGATTTTGTCAAAAAGTGGGCTAAGGAGTGGAATGTAGATGTGGATTTTGTTCAAAACGACAATGTTTTGGAGCAGGTTAAGAAGTTGGGGGACCCCGTTTACGTTGACAAGCTTGACAGAAGGAATAAGAGGGCGCTTGAGCGTCTTGGATTTAAAGAAAAGAGCTTCCCTTTTGAGCCAGAGTCTCTGGTTGGAAATCATCTGATGAAAACAGTGGCGATGAACATCTATTTGGAGAAGGTGAAGGCGGAAGCCTTAATTACCGGGATCCGTTGGGATGAGCAGGAGGCGCGGGCGGATGNNTTAGGGAGAAGGATGTTTGGGAGGTAACCCACAGGGAAAAGATCCCCTACGTTAAGCTTTATGAGGATGGTTATCGTTCCCTGGGAGCGAAGGTGACGACCATCAAGCCAGAAGATAAACCCGCCTGGGAGCAGGATTTGGAGAGTACAACCGAGCGGGTTGGCCGTCGTCAAGACAAAGAGCAGATTATGAAGCGCCTCCGGGATTTGGGGTATATGTAGAGCATCAGTTGCTATCCAATTAAACATCCTTCTTTAGCGATATTTTTTAGCGGTTTGTCTCTCCAGCAAAACAAATTTGATAATGAGGTTGTGGGTGGTAGAATTTTAGATTGGAGAACATTAAACCCCTAGTCTATATAGGAAAGGAGTGAGACAGCATGAGAGCCTTGGTTTTAAGTGGGGGAAGGGGAACACGGTTGTATCCTGTTACCTATACCCAAGCTAAACAGCTGGTTCCTGTGGCGAACCGACCCGTCCTCTTCCGCGTTTTAGACGCAATTGTCGAGGCGGGGATAACCGACATCGGTATTGTCGTTGGTGATACGGCGGAGGAGATAGAAACCGCCGTCGGTGATGGAAGTGCCTGGGGGGCGTTTGTAACTTATATCAAACAGGAATCGCCTCTGGGATTGGCCCATGCGGTCAAGATCTCGGAGCAGTTCCTCGATGGTGAGCGCTTTGTGATGTTCCTCGGGGATAATGTTATTGAAGGTGGTATCAGATCGTTGGTGGATCAATTTGCTGCGGGTGACTGGAATGCTCAAATTGTCCTCAAGGAGGTGGAGGACCCTCGCCAATTTGGCGTGGTAGAACTGAGGAACGAGCAGGTGATCCGCCTTGTTGAGAAACCGCAATCCCCACCCAGTAACTTGGCTCTGGTTGGAATCTATATGTTTGACCGTCATATCTTTGAGGCGGTTAACGCCATCGAGCCCTCTGGGCGGGGAGAGCTGGAAATCACCGACGCTATCCAGTATCTCATCGATCGCGGCTTCACCATCCACCCATACATCCATCCAGGTTGGTGGATAGACACCGGCAAAATGGAGGATATACTGATAGCTAATCGCCTCATCTTGGAAACCATTACGCCTAACGTTGATGGTTTTGTTGATGACCAGTCTACAATTGAGGGTTGGGTGGTTGTTGAGAGGGGCGCTAAAATCGTCAAAAGCGTCATTTGCGGTCCGGCTATCATCGGTGAGAGAACAAGGGTAGAAAACTCTCGCATCGGACCCTTTACCTCCATCTATCATGACTGTCAAATTAGTGATTGTGATATCGCCAATGCGGTGGTGATGGAGCACTGTAAGATAGAGGTTGGGTGGTTGGAGGATAGTCTGGTTGGTCGCCACGTGCAGATCGTTCCCAACGCTGAGTCTGGAGCAGTGAAGGTCATCCTCGCGGATTTCACCCGGGTAGCGATTGGTCAACCCAAATAGCGGAAACCAACTTCGGAAGCCTCTGATCTTTCGATCGGAGGCTTTCTCTTTCTCTCGGGTTTACTTTATTGGCCTTCTCTTTGATGGTAAAATCGTGGGAGGTGATGCGAAGGTTTTGGATAGCGGTAATTGGTGCTTTTTTGCTTTTGGGGATTGTTTTTCTCCTTTTAGGATTGGTCAAGCCCACACCTACACCTATTCCAGTTCGGGCGGGGGAGTTTGAAGACTCAATACCCCAAAAACGGGTTCGGGAGCTGATCTCCCTTGCCTTCCCTCAAGGGCTGAAGGTAGCCGGCGCTAAGACTCCTTTTAAGGTAACTCACCGTTCAGAGGAGAAAACAGCCGATTTCAACTTTAACGCCTTGGGAGCAGTTTGGGAGAGTGATCTACCGGAGGGTGATGAGGTTTCCTTTGAGGTCCGCTTTAGACAAGAGATGGGTGGCTGGGGTGAGTGGCAGAAGGTGGAGGAGGAGGATGATCTTAAGGAGGAACCACCTCCTGGAACTTATTTTGGCCGTCTCCTCTCCGCCGGTGACGCTAAACACTTTCAATACCGAGCGATCTTTACCCTAAAAACCGTCAAAAAGATCCCTTCTGTACCCAAGATTAAGCTTATCTACATCGACTCAAGGGGGGAAAAGAAAGAGAGGGGACGCTCCGTTGGAGCACTCCTAAGGGATGCTCTTTTGGCGGTGAGGAGCTTTTTTGAGTTTAACGGGTATGAGGTTCAAGCTGACTCTCCCTCGGCTGATGTTCCCATGATCACTCGCTCCGGTTGGGGAGCGGATGAATCCTACCGCTTTGACAAAAAGGGTGATGAGATCTGGACCCGCTCTTATCGGGGGGTTAAAAAGATGATCGTCCACCACACCGTCTTTAATGATCCCAATCCAAAGGTGGCCGTTCGCGCAATCTACTACTATCACGCCAAGGTCTATGGGTGGAGTGATATCGGTTACAACTTCTTAATTGACCGGTCAGGCAACATTTATGAGGGTCGCTACGGGGGAGATGGGGTCGTCGCCGGCCACGCCCTCCGCTACAACTGGGGAAGTGTGGGGGTAGCTGTTTTGGGGGATTTTCGCTACGACAATTTGAACAACCAGATTCGAAATGCCTTGGACAAGATCGCCGTTTGGAAGTTTACCCGTCACGGAGTTGATCCCACTATCAAAACCCACTTTATTGATCGCACCCTCCCTGCTGCCTTTGGCCATGGGGAGGTATTGACTACCGCCTGCCCGGGAAATAATCTCCAGAAATATGTTCCTACCCTAAGATCCCACGCCCGTTTTATCCCTCAGGAAATTGTTGTCAGATTCAAGCCTGGAACAACTGATGGGAGTATCGCCAACTTTGCCAAAAAACTCAATTTAACAGAGGCTTCCCGCCACCCAAGGAATGTGCGTCGCTTCCGCTTTGGCAATAAGCGAGTTGTAAGTGAGGTTCTCAGGGTGGTATCGAGGGAGGGGACCGTTTCTTACTCACAAGCGAACTATATTCAGCGAGCGGTTTTGACTCCAGATGATCCGGAGTTTCCCAATCAGTGGAGTCTAACCAAAATTAAGGCGGCCCAGGCGTGGGATATCTCTCCCGGAGGGAGCGCGGAGGTGACGGTGGCGGTTATTGACACAGGGGTGGCGTACGAAAACTATGCTGATGCCAAAGGAACCTATGCCCAGGCGACCGATTTTGGTGGAACTACCTTTACCGCCGGCTATGATTTTATCAATCACGATTCTCACGCCAACGATGACCATGGCCACGGAACGGCGGTGGCCTCGATCATTGCCGCCACGACCAACAATTCTTTGGGGATTGCGGGAATCGCTTACGCTTCCAAGGTCATGCCCGTTAAGGTGCTAGACCGATACGGTTATGGAACGGATGTCACCGTTGCCGATGGGATCTACTTCGCGGTTGACAATGGAGCTAAGGTCTTGAACCTTTCCCTGGGTGGTAGTGTTGGCTCCCCAACCCTCAGAAACGCAGTCTCTTATGCCGTCAAAAAGAAGGGAGCGTCCGTTGTTGCCGCCGCTGGAAATCAAGGAATAAAAGGACTCCTTTACCCTGCTCGTTATGATGAGGTGATTGCCGTTGGTGCCTCTGACTTAAATGGAGATCGCCTCTATTACTCAAACTATGGAACGAGGTTGGATCTTTTGGCCCCTGGAGGGGATCTTAATGCTGATCTTGATGAGAACGGGACCAAAGACGGGATTCTCTTGGAGACATTGGATATTACCACTCCTGGGGATTACACTCAATTTAAATTTTCTTTGGGCCAGGGAACAACCTCATTTGCCGCTCCCCATGTTTCTGCCGCTGTTGCTTTGATGGTTTCCCAAGCAACGATCTGGCCTCAAAGTTTGGAGCGGTTTGTGGTGTGGAGGGCTAAAAATCTGGTTCTTGACGCCTCTGGTTCGGTTAGCATTGCAAGCGCCACTCCACCTTACTTAAATGGGACACTGATACGGGCTTTGGGGCAGAGAACGGTCTATCTTGTCGAAGATGGAAAAAGGAGGAAGATATCAAATCCTCGGATCTTTGAAACCCAATTTAGGTGGGAGAACATCTTGCCCACTGATGAATACACTGTCTCTACCTACCCACTGGGAGCGGGTGTTAAGTATGCTGATGGCACTTTGCTAAAAGGCTCAACCTCTTCCATTTATGTTATGTCCAACGAGCAGAAGAGGAAGATAGGCAGTCCCACCATCTTTGGGAAGCTGGGTTACAGAAAGGAGAGGATCTTGACTGTTTCTGATGATCTTCTTGCCGCTTATCCGAACGGATTGGGGGTCAACAGCTCTTCCGTTCATCCTGACGGCTCGCTTGTTAGGGGGGTCGGCAGCTCGGCCATTTATCTGGTTGAGGCGGGAAAAAAACGCAAGGTTCCCAATCCAGCTATCTTTAACACTAACTTTGTCCGCGGGGACTACATCCTATCGGTTTCCTCTACCAAAGTGGCTGGTTATCCAAAAGATACCGCGATCACCCATGGTGGTGGAGCAGTTATTAAAGGAACGGCAACGACGATCTATCTTATTTCCGATGGTCAAAAATGTCATATCAAATCTCCCGCCGCTTTTCACGATCTTGGTTTCAGCTCTGAGTCGATCATCACTGTTAAAGATGCCCATCTGGACCTTTATCCCACAGGCAATCCCATCCGCTGACAGGGCTGTTATATAATAGCTGGGTTATTGCTTTTATCATCGATGCCTAAAAGGGGAAAACAAAGGAAAAAAAGAGTTGTCGCGGTCGTTTTTGATGGGGGGACATGGGAGATCATCAAGCCGTTGGCTAAACAGGGAAAGATGCCCACCATCGCCTCCCTGCTAAAGAGGGGAAAGTGGGGTTATCTTAAATCTACCTTTCCTCCCTTGACTTGCCCCGCTTGGTTTTCCCTTTCAACTGGTAAGAATCCCGGGAAGCTGGGAATGTTTAATTTCTTTACGATGAAGAAAGGAAGTTATGAGTTTAAGATATTTGACAACAATGATCTCACTGGGCACCGGGAACTGTGGGATCTTTTAAACGAGGCGAGGATCACCTGTGCTGTTATCAATAATCCGGTCGCTTATCCACCCAAAAAGGTGGACAGGTATATGGTAGCGGGCTTTATGACTCCTTCTAAGGAAAGCGATTTCACTTATCCTCCCAAGTTAAAGGAGAAGTTGGATCAGATTGCGGATGATTATGAGATTGACTCTACCCACAGCGAGGCGATCGCTGACGACGAGCTTTTGGAAAACGCCCTTCGGGTTTTGGGGAAGAGGACCAAGGTGTTTGAGTTTTTTATGAAAGATAAGAGTTTGGATTTTCTTCTTCTTACCTACACGGGAACCGATCGGGTCTGTCATCAATTTTTGAATAAGGTTTATTCCAAAAACGAGGGGGAGGGAAGGGAGGCGAATTTAAGGTTAGAGAAGTTTTTTGGAGAATTAGACTCGTCCTTGAGGGAAGTTATCAGTCATTTGAGAGATGAGGACTATTTTTTTCTTTTTTCCGACCACGGCTTTGGTAAGCGAGATAAAGGTTTTTATATTAACCAGTGGCTCATCGACAACGGTTATCTGACTGTAAAGAGGAAAATTACCAAGGAACAAGGCACCAACTACATTAAAATTAAATCTTTACTTCATCTGGTAAGTGCCAGCTTACCGTACCGGGTTTTACGGTTTCTCTTGAGGAGGATGGGGGTTTGGGAAGCACTTAAAAAGAAGCTCAAACCCACCCCGCAAAGATTTTCCCAACCGATTGAGGGTGAGGGGATATCAGTTTTAAAGCTGATAAACCAAGGGGGGATTGATTGGAAAAAAACTAAGGCGATTACGATTCCTGGGGGGATCTATCTAAATACGGTTGACCGCCCTTTGGGGATTGTGAAGGAGGGGGAGCGAGAGCTATTGCGGGATGAGTTGATCGCAAAGCTTGGTGATGTTAGGGATCCTCAAACGGGCAAAAAGATAAAGATCGAGGCGGTTAAGCCTGAAGATCACTATTGGGGGGATCTGATTGATCAGGCTCCTGACATTCAGCTGGTAATTGAGGATTACGAGTGGGGTAAGATCCGCAATATTTCCAACCGGGGGGAGTGGGTGGGGGATCTAAAGCTGGCTCATCATCGAGAAGAGGGGATGATCTTGGTGCTTNNCATTCTTAGCCTTTACAATCTTGCCGTTCCGAGGGATATGGATGGGAAGGTTCTACCGCTTTAATGTTAGTGGTCAAACAGATAAAAGAGATCTTTAGATACCGGGAGCTTATCCATTCCTTTGTGTCCAGGGATCTTAAGCTGCGCTATCGGGGGTCGGTTTTAGGCTTCTTGTGGTCCTTTTTAGATCCATTGCTCAATACTGCTGTTTTATGGTTTGTTTTTAGTTTTATCTTTTCCAGAGGAAGAGAGAACTTTCATATCTTTCTTCTCATTGGGGTTCTTCCTTGGACATTCTTTTCCACCTCAGTTGTTCAAGGGATGGGTTCCATTGTGGGGAGGGGAGGTTTAATCAAGAAGATTCACCTTCCCCGAGAGGTCTTTCCTCTTTCTGTCGTTATCTCAAACTTTATCCACTTTATTTTCGCTTTGGTTATTTTGGCTTTCCTTCTTTTCCTCGCTTCGGTTCCGATTGACATCGGGCCGCTTTTTTTCTTCCCTTTGATCTTAATTCTAAGTACCATCTTTAACTTAGGAGCGGCATTTTTCTGCTCGGCGATCGGTGTTTACTTCCGTGATCTTCCCCACGTCATCCAGTCGTTTTTAAGACTCCTATACTTTGGTACTCCGGTTTTTTATCCCCTTGAGATGGTGCCTGAGAGATTTCGAGATCTTTACCTCCTTAACCCCCTGGCTGCGGTAGTCACCTCCTACCGACGAATTTTTCTGGAGGGGAGTATGCCGGAGGTTGGGATCTTGGCCTGGTTAGTCTGTTCTTCAGTTTTATCTTTGTTGCTTGGTTGGTTTATCTTCAATCGTTTGCAAAGGGGGTTTGCGGAGGAGATTTAGATGCGTTTTAATTTTAAAGGGTGATGTTTGGGGAAAAGAAGCTCTCCCAATCCGGATCAGGTGGGGAGGAGGTAATAAAGGTTAAGAACCTGTCAAAAAAATTTCACCTCTGGCATGGTAAGGAGTCTACCCTCAAGGCGACCGCATNNCTTTAGAGGGAAGGGGTTGTCGCGGGATGAATTCTGGGCCCTTAAGGATGTGGACTTTGCCGTTGGGCGGGGGGAGACCCTGGGGATCATCGGTCCCAACGGCTCAGGAAAGACAACCCTCCTTCAGATCTTAGCGGGAATCATCTATCCCACCGAAGGGGAGGTGAAGATCGATGGGATCGCATCAACTCTTTTTGAGCTGGGAACCGGTTTCCATCCCGAACTTACCGGGGAGGAGAATATCTATCTCAACGGGGCTGTTTTGGGGCTTAGCCGGAAGAAGATAAAAGAGAGGTTCAAAGATATTGTTGAGTTTTCAGGGTTGGGGAAGT
>JABAOC010011666.1_pt2 | contig 14847 bp, 13 predicted proteins | sample 7062161 | NCBI WGS metagenome assembly JABAOC01 (sample SAMN14538625, study PRJNA623070) | marine sediment metagenome | biome: marine biome [ENVO:00000428]; feature: marine pelagic biome [ENVO:01000023]; material: deep marine sediment [ENVO:00002113] | place: India: Gulf of Khambhat ... | reverse complement strand
TTTCAAGTCCCTTGCGTCTGCCATTCCGCCACCCCGGCAGGGGCCGCTTGGGCTTCGAGAGTCCGCTCGTCGAGCGGCCCCAAGGCTCTGTGACAGGGCCCTGCCCACGAGCACCGACCTGCGGACGCTGAATCCCTGCGCCGAAGCCGCTTCTTCTCCTTACAGCTTGCCTTTAGCAACTCGTCCCTACCCATCCGCCACCTCGTCTCGCGATGCTATCTCCGCATGGCGCCAAACGCATACATGACTTCGAGGAAATCGTCGCTGGAGTACGTCAGTTCCCAATCGCCGGTTCGCTCAGCCCCCGGGAAGAACGAGCCTCTATATACGGACTCCTCGGTCTTGAGCTTGAGCACCAGCGTGTAGGGGGTGTCGAGCTTGAACGGCTCGAACCGGTCGAGGTTACTGAGCGCTCGCTCCACGCCCGCCCGGATCCGCTCGTGTGACATCTCGGGGTGCAAGGTGAGCGCGGCGGCCCCGATCCCTTCCTTCACCGCCACCGTCTCGACATCGCCCAGCAGGCCCTCGACCTGCTCGCACAGCGCCTTGTCGCCAGCCGCGAAAACGACGGGGACATCGTAGTAGCCGGCGATCAACGCGTTGTAGCCGGCCTCCGGCATCGAGATGCCGTTGATCGAGAAGTCCGTCACGTCCCCGGAGCTCGTGTGCTCGAGCAGGGCGTCGGGCGTCCCGGCTTTCGCGTGGTAACCGATGAAGACCGCGGCATCGAAGCTCTCATCGATCCCCTCCATCATGACTTTCGGGCCGCCGGACCAATCCCGAATCAGCCGGGCGCTTGGATCGAGCAGATCCGGCAAGACATTGCGGGCCGAGCCGTGCGAATCGCGCACGACGATCTCGGTGGCGCCTGCCGCCACGGCGCCTTCGATCGCGGCGTTCACCTCCTCCGTCATTATTCGACGGAAGCGGTCGTAGTCCTTCCCCGCCCTGCTCACGTCTTCCCAGTTGACGACGCCCGTGATGCCTTCCATGTCCACCGAGATGAAGACCTTGAGATTCCCGCCCGACTGTGCGAACGCCGAGGCACAGAGGAACGGCAAAGTCAGTAGAGCGATGGCCAATCTCTTCATGCTAACCTCCCGGTTGATGTGGCCGCGCCTGCGTTATCGCTCTGGGCCACATGACTCGCTAGCGAAGGCGCCGGCCGCGCACCGTGACGGCGGCTCGGGCCAGGACCTCATCGATTGGAATGAAGCCGAGGAAGCGGCTATCCGGCCAGCCCAGCATGTCGCGGCGGTCGGAGAGCAGCACGACCGAGTCGGGCGGGACGACCCACGGCCCCCACGTATAGATGTTCTCCTCGATGGCGAGCTCGGAGCGCCAGGCGCCGGGGCTGGCGATGTCGAAGGGCCAGGGCTGAGGCTGGCCGTTGAGGACGACTACGCCTGAGTCCATGGCCACCGTATCGCCGGGTAGAGCGACCAGGCGGCGCAGCACGTGAAACTCTCGGCTGCCACGGGCGAAACGGAAGATCACCAGGTCGCCGTGTTCCATGCGGCCTGCCGGACTCCAGGCGACGAAATACTCGCCCTGGGCCAGCGTAGGCTCCATCGACACACCTGTCTGAATGTAGATAGAGGGGATGCGCTCGCCGAATCGTGTCGCCCACAGAGCGCCGATAATCAGGAAGGCGACTATTAGCCAGAAGCCGATCCTGATCCAGCTGACCAGTCGTGATCCCTTCATGGCCGCCCGATACTCGTCGCGAAAGGCGTTGGGCCTTGATGGGGCTCAGGGCACCTCGCCCGTCTCCTCCAGAACCTCTTCCTTTTCTCGGCCCGGATCGTCGATGTCCTGGAGTACGTCGGCGGCGATCTTGTCGTAGCGGTCCAGCGCCTGCCGCGTTCGCACGTCGTTCCGCAGGCCGACGGCGATCATCAGCAACATCCCGAGGACCACAGAGCCGTAAACGAGGACGGGGAGAGATATCCCACGCAGCGTGAACAGTCCGAGCTTGATGTCGACCGACTGATCGGAGTTCGCGTAAGCGAACCAGGCGAGCAGCGCCACGATCAGGGCGCCGCCGATGACTTTGAAAGTAAGCTCACGCCACTTCATGGCTCGACGGGGAATCCCGTGAATGTGGCCCCGCTCGTCCCGGTAAGCGCGACCCTCATATAGCGGCCGATCCAATCCTCCGGTCCCGGGATCAGCACGACTTTGTACGTATCAGTGCGCGCCTGGAGCAGATCGCCGCGTCGCGCCCGCTTCTCGACCAGGACCTCGGCGACCTTCCCGACCTCGGCCAGGTTAATCTCAGCCGCGATCTCGCGGACCAGCGCGATCAGGCGCTCCAACCGTCCCTGCGCCACGTGGTCGGGCACGACCCAATCCTGGTCCATGCGGGTGGAGGGCGTGCCCTCGCGCGCCGAATAGCGGAAGGTGAAGGCGTCGTCGTAGCGAACGGTGCGCACCAGGTCCAGCGTGGCCTCGAAGTCGGTCTCGTCCTCGCCGGGGAAGCCGACGATTATGTCTGTGCCGAGCGCGATGTGTGGAATCGCGTCGCGTAGCATCTCGACCTTGGCCATGTATTCGGCGCGCGTGTAGCGCCGCGCCATGCGCTTGAGCACCCGGTCCGAGCCCGACTGCACAGGCAGGTGCAGCTGCGGACAGACGGCATCTTCTTCCGCCATCACGTCTATCAGTTCGCATGTCAGGTCGTTGGGGTGCGGCGAGGTGAAGCGCACGCGTCGCACTCCGGGGAGACGAGCTACGGCGCGGAGCAGTCTCGGGAAGTCCCAATCCTCGTAGCGATACGAGTTCACGGTCTGGCCCAGCAGCGTGAACTCGGTAATCCCCTCGGCGACCTGCTCTTCGATCTCGCGCAGAACCGCATCCGGTTCGCGGTCTTTCTCCGGCCCGCGGGTGAACGGGACGATGCAAAAGGTGCAGCGGTAGTCGCAGCCGCGTTGGATGGGGATCCAGGCCGATACCTGCGACTTTCGACGTAGCTCCAGGCCCTCGTAGTTCTCGGAAGTCTTGAGCTCGACGTCTACCACACCGCCGCCGTCCCGGGCCGCCTGGTCGATGAGCTGCGGTAACGAGCGGTAGGCGTCGGGCCCGATCACCATGTCGACGTACTCGGCCCGCTCGATGAGCTGGGTGCCGAGGCGCTGGGCCATGCAGCCACAAACCCCGATCAGCGTGCCCGGTCGCTCCCGCTTCACCCGGTTAAGCTCCGCCACCCGACCCAGCACACGCTGCTCCGCGTGCTCGCGAATCGCGCAGGTGTTGACGAGGATTACATCGGCATCCTCGGGCGCCGCGACCTGGGCGTAGCCACTGGACGCCAGAACGCCCTCCATGAGCTCGCTGTCGCTCAGGTTCATCTGGCACCCGTAGGTCTCGACCCAGTACGTCTTCGACATGCTCACGATCTCAGTAGGTGCGCCGTGGCGCGGAGACCGCCGTCTCGCACCGCCTCGATCAGCGCCGGCTGCAGGCGCGGCCCTGCTGCAAGTAAGCTATCGTCGGCGGCCATCTTCAGGTAGTCACCGGTGACCGCGGTCTCCATGTCGTCGCCCTCGAGCACGACCCGCGCCACCGTGCCGGCGCGGCGCCGTTGGTAGTCCTCCGCCTTGTTCCGGACCAACTCGCGTATCTCGCGCGAGCGCTGGGCCTTGACCTGCTGCGCTACCGGGTCCGGCAGCTTCTCGGCGTCGGTGCCGCGGCGCTCCGAGTATGGGAAGGCGTGCACGTAGGTGAATGGCAGCGCTTCGATAACCGCGACGGTGCGCCAATGATCCTCATCCGTTTCGCCGGGGAAACCGACGATCACATCGGTGCCGAGTCCTAGCGGCGCGACACGCTCGGCCAGGCGCTCGACCCGCTCGCGGTAACGGCGCATCTGGTAGGGCCGCCTCATCAGCCGCAGTATCCGGTCGCTGCCGCTCTGCAGCGGCACATGCAGGTGCGGAGCCAGCCGGCCACCGGAGTTCGCCATCAGGTCGATCACCCGGTCGTCGAGCTGGCTGCACTCCAGGGAACCAACGCGGAAGCGCACGTCGGATACACCATCGAGCAAAGCCTCGAGAAGGGCCGCGAGTGCGACTCGCGGCTTGAGATCCTTGCCGTAGAGTCCGATGTGGATGCCGGTGAGCGAGATCTCCGGATGGTGCTCGGCCAGTCGCCGCGCCTCTTCGACGATTTGCCGAGGCGAACGTGACCGGTTCCGCCCTCGGGCGACCCGGATCACGCAGTACGAGCAGTTCAGGTCGCAACCGTCCTGCACTTTGAGCCAGGCGCGTGTGCCGCGCTCACAGCGCTCCAGCAGATCGCCGTTCTCTTCCTCCGGCCGCCGCGCGAACACGCCGAGGCTGCGGGCCACGGCTTCGGGATCCTGGCCGGGGACAACGGCGGTAACGCCATCGAGCGCTCGAATGCTCTCGGAAGCCACGGCGGAGGCGCAGCCAGCGACCACGACCGGCAGGCGACCCGCCGACCGGCGACTGACGGCGCGGACATAGCGGCGCAGCTCCGTGTCGGCGGACCCGGTGACGGTGCAGCTGTTAACCACAACCGCGTCGGCCAACTCCGGGTCACCTACCGTCACGCAACCGCGCCGCTCGAAGAGCTGGCGCATACGCTCGGTATCGTACTGGTTAGCGCGACAACCGAAGGTGTGGAAGTAGACCCGCTGCGGACGAGTGTCCGCCTGCATAGACATCGACCCTAGTTGGTGAAGACTGCTGCGGAGAAGGTGTAGCGGGTGAAGGACTCCTCGACCGCGTTCGTGTCCAGGTCCCCACGTCCCCCAAACTCGATCGCCGCATCGAGCCGACCGCGGCCGCCGAGGAAATCGGTGCCCAATCCGAACGCCAGAGCGCGTTCCCACGGCGAGCCGCCCTCGAGCCCGAATGGAAGCTTCTCGTAACTGCCGCCCAGCCGCAGGGAGGTCGCCCAGGAATCACCGGACGACAGGAATCGTACCTCAAGACCACCGCCCACGCGCCAGGTGTCCTCGACACCGCTATCCGGCAGGTCGGCCTCCGCACTCGACCAGTTCGTCCACCCTCCCGCCACCGCGAACAGGACGTCAGCCCCTAGAACCAGAGAGGCGCCGATATCCAGCCCCAGCGGCAGACCGACCTTGATCTCAGCTCCCGTGCTGTCGTCGCGGACCGTAAGGTCCGAACCCCAGCTGGCGACGAGCCCCACTATGAAGTCGTCAGTCGGCTGGTACTCGGTGCCGAGGGTCAGTCCCCAACCACTGGTCCGAATCGCCGTTGTGGACGCAAAAGGCTGTAGCGGATCCGCGACCAACGTATCCGGGTCAAAGACCCGGATGACCTTGACCCTGGACTCGCCGAAGAAGTACTGGAAGGCCGCTCCAACGGTCCAACCCTGCGCGATGATGTATCCGCTCTCCAGCCGGAACTGGTTGACTCCACCATCCGAGGTGCGCGTTTCCTGGAACGGTACGTCTCTAGCCGTTAGCGACAGTGTGTCGGTGAACTGCACGCCCCAATTTCGATCCAGCAAGCTGCCGAAGGCAGCGCCCGCCACCCAGCGCGGTGACATTGGAAGGACCATGCGGAAGAGCGGGAAAGAGGCCGTCTCGGTGTCACCGCTCGCAGCGTCGCCTTGCAGGGTCCGGCTCTCCGGCTGATAGGCGAGCCAGATGCCGGACGAGAAGACCCGGGCCAGCGAGGCCGGATTCACCGCCGAGAGGTTGCCGCCGTGCAAGACAACCGCGGCACCGCCCATTCCCCGGGCACGAGCATCGAGGGGCCGTACCGGACGACCAAGGCCCACCGTACCCAGCAGCTTGACTTGTGCCGCCGCCGGTGCGGGCGCGAGCGAACCGAAGATCGCCAGAATCAGCGGAAGCAGACGGCGGACGCTCACGGCAATCCGAACCCGGCCGGCGGAGTGAAGACGATGCGGAGCGACGGCGTGAAACTCGGATCGCCATCGATCGCCCCGAAATCCCAGAAGCCAAAGGTCGCTGCGGCTCTCGCCGGTCGAATCACGAACCTCAGCAGTGGGACCGAATCCTGCGAAACTTGAGACCAATCTGCCAGTAGCCGGGTGAGCTCCACGCGCACGGTGTCCCCGATCGCGATGGAATCCGGGAACACGACCACATCGCCCGCACGTACTTGGTTGCCCACCGGCGTCTTGGGGCCGAACACCAGGAAGTCGTCGGCCAGCGTATAGGTCAACGTCTGGAACGGCTCTTCCGCCTGGAACGGGGGGAACTGTTGGTCGAGGCTCACAAGCAACAGCTCTGCCCTGTTGATCGTTGAACCGCGAAGCGGATAGAGACCCGCCGAGCCTAAGACTGGCACCGAATCGGGGACGACGAACTGGGTGTATGACCGCCACCCCTCGACCCCTCCGACGCGAAGGATTCCCTCTATGTTCTCCGTGCCCGTCGGGTCGAAGATGAACGTCTCGGCGGTCGAGGCCGAGGTGGCCGCCACTGCCGTGTCCGGGTTTTCCACCGGTATCATGTTGTAGCTGAGCCTCGCTCCGGTTAGGCGGGCATGGCCGGAATCGGCGACAACCACGGCAAGGCCCGTGTTCACCTCGAGGGAATCGGCCCAGAGCTTGAGCAGCGAATCGGAGGCTGCCCCCAGCCAGAAGACAAGCGAGTCGGGCACCTCGGTCGTCGTGTCTGTGACGATGAGCGCGAGAGTATCCTCGGCGAGAATCGTCGGACCCAGCGACCCACCGGGACCTCCCGACCACGGTACGGCAACACCCAGCGTGTCGACGGCGAACTCCCAGGTGGCCGAGACGTCCCACTCCTGCTGGACCTCGACAAGCTGCAGAATCATCTCTCCAGCCGCCGGAAAGAAAGTCTGAGTGCTGTCTACTCCTACCACCACACGCGCCGAGTCGTAGGCTTGCACCGCGGAGATAACGTCGGGAATTCTGATGTCGACTTCGATGTCGTCGTACTGGACCAGACCGCGGGTGGTCCCCAGAGGTGCGCCGCTCACAACCTGGATGTAGCCGGTGACTCCCGCCCTCGTGAAACCGCCGAACGCCGTGTCGGCCCAGCCAGTCAGCACGCTCGTGTCGAGCAGCGTCTCAAGGGTGGGCGACGAGGTACCGGGCGCGGCCTCGGGATCTACATCGACGATCTCGTCCGGCTCGCACGCCACTAGAACGAGCGCTGCTACCGCCAATCGAACGGGGGAGAACCCAACCCTCACTCGGCGTCCCCTTTCTCAGCGTCCCCCCCGGGCCCTGGCCGGTTCGCAAGGCTCACATAGCGGATCCGCAGATCAGAGAGCGCGGCCTGCAAAAGCTGACCCTCGTCGTCGCTGAGGTTACCCTTGGTCTTCTCCTCCAGGACGGCCAGCGTGTCGATCAGCTGCCGGGCCCCTGCCAGACCGTCGGATATCCGCTTGCGGGTTTCCTCTTGCGACAGCTTCTCGGTCTCCGCCTCAGCTGCCGACGGGTCTATTAGCATCTCAACCTGACTGAGCACGGCGATGGCCGACGCCGCCAGCCCCGCGACCAAGTTGTTGAAATCGACCTTTTCCTCGTTCATATCCCTTCCCTACCCCAGACTCTCAGCTTTGTGCGACTACGTTGTAGCGGCGCGGCAGGCGACGTGAAAGGCCCGTGAGGATATCGTAGGTGATCGTGTTACAGCGATCCGCCACGGCCTGCAGGCTCGTGGGGGCGTCTAGCAACCCGCCGATCACGGTGCACACCGATCCGGGGACTACGCCGTCGAGGCCCGTGACATCCACCACTGTGACGTCCATGCAGACGCGGCCGATGATCGGCGCTTGCTGATCACCGAGGGTCACGACACCGTTGTTCGACAACGCACGCGGTACACCGTCGGCGTAGCCGATGGCGAGGGTCGCCCAGCGCGAGGGGCCTTCGGCTTTGTACGTTGCACCATAGCTCGCCGTCCAACCGGCCGGCACATCGCGCACCGCGTTCACCCGCGCACGCACGGTGATCACCGGCCGCGGCAGGATCGCCTCATTGCCTCCGGTCCCACCGTAGAGGAAGAGACCTGGACGCAACAGGTCCGCTCCGTACTCCGGCCAGCGCGTTGCAGATACGCTCGCCGCCAGATGGTGCACGCCACCCGCTCCTTCGGGGAACGCTCGGACACACTTCTGATACCGCTCCCACTGCTCCCGCGAGGGCCTCTCATCCTCTTCATCAGCCGAGTGGAAGTGAGCGAAGGTCCCCTCCCATTCGAGGTCGGCTTCGCAGGCCGCCAGGACATGAGGCAGCCACTCGGCGACAGCGGCGTAGTGGAAGCCGCAACGGCCGATACCCGTGTCGATCTCCAGGTGGAATGGGAGGCGGCGGTCGACCTTCTTGGCACAGGCCCGGTAACGCTCCAGCGCCTCGAGATCCCCGATGCCCGGAGTCAGGGAGGCCTCAGCGGCCAGATCCAGCTCTTCCGGTGTGCTGAAGAGGAGAACTACCCGGCGGTCGATTCCCCGCTCGCGTAGCTCCAGTCCCTCGGCCAACGCGGCCACACCGTAGCCCCAGGGCTGGCGCGGTTCCAGCGCCCGTACCACGGGACAGACCCCCACACCATAGGCATCCGCCTTGACCACCGGCAGCATGCCCACCCGCGGCTTGGCCCGTTCCTGCAGGCTGTCGTAGTTTGCAACGAGCGCACCGAGGTCCACATCGACCCAGGCGCGCACGCTGGACAAGTCTTGTGTACCCATCGTTTAAGTTACGGCCGTCAGTATATCCGGCCGCCATCACGGATGCAAGAAATGCCTGATAATAGGGAACTTCCACAAGGCGACACCCCGCCGGCAGCCGGCGTCCTCGACCGGGCGCTCGACCTGGTCCGCTTCCTCCGCGCCGGCTGCCCCTGGGACGCCGCCCAGACACCGGTCTCGCTCACCCCCTACCTGCTGGAAGAGTCGCTGGAACTGGCCGAGGACATCATCGAAGGAGCACCCGACGACAGGCTGCGCAGCGAGATCGGCGACCTGCTACTGAACGTCGCCTTCCAGATCGTGCTGGCCGAGGAGCGCGGCGCTTTCGACGCCGCTGACGTGGTGGCGACGCTGGAAGCGAAGATGCGCCGCCGCCACCCGCACCTGTACGGCGATGCCGAAGAGCGCCCCCATTGGGAGGCGGAGAAGGCCAACGAGCGGAGCGGCGATGACGTCTTCGCGGGACTGGCAAGCCGCCTCGATCCGCTCTCCCGCGCCCAGCGCCTGCAAGACCGGGCAGCCGGCGTCAGCTTCGACTGGGAGCACGCCAAAGACGCGTTTGAAAAGGTCCACGAGGAGGTCGAGGAAGTGGCCGCCCATCTGGAGAGCACCGAGCGCGACGCCCTCGAGCAGGAGATCGGCGACCTGCTCTTCGCCTGCGTCAACGTCGCTCGCCTCTCCGACCTACACGCCGGAACCGCGCTTCGGCTGGCAAACGCGAAGTTCGAGAGGCGCTTCACGCGGATGGCGGAAGTGGCTAAGGAGCGTGGCCTGGTTCTGGGCAAGGCGACGCTGGAGGAGTTGGATGCGATATGGGAGGAGATGAAGGAAGGTGAGCGGTAGGTGGTGCGGCGGTGAGCGGTGGACGTTCACCGCCTACTGCCTACCGCTTACTACCTACCGTCTGCCCGACAACGGGCGCCAGCTCGAAGACTACGGATACAGCCGGTTAAGGGTGCGCGGAAACGCAATACACTCCCTTATATGCGGCACACCGCAGATCCAGGCGACGGTCCGCTCGAGGCCCAAACCGAACCCGCTGTGCGGGTAGGTCCCGTAGCGACGCAGGTCCAGGTACCAGCCGTACGCCTCTTCCGGTAGACCCTCCTCGCGGATCCGCGCCAGCAGCCTATCGTAGTCGTCCTCGCGCTGGCTGCCGCCGATGATCTCGCCGTACCCCTCGGGCGCGATCAGGTCGTCGCACAACACGGTCCGCGTGTCGTCCGGGTTCTCCTTCATGTAGAAGGCCTTGGCCTTCTTCGGGTAGTTGTAGACGAAGGCGGGCCGATCGTACTCTTGGGCGACCAGAGTCTCGTCCTCAGCTCCCAGATCGTCACCCCATTGGATCGACGAGCCCAGCGACTGGACTTTCTCAATCGCCTCACTATATGAGAGACGCGGGAACGGCGAGCGGACCGATTCCAGCTTCGAGAGGTCACGCTCGAGCTGGTTCTCGAGCAGGTCGCGACATCGCTCCACCGCCCGCTCCACTATCGCGCAGATAAGGCCTTCCTGGATGCGCATGTTGCATTCGCTGTCGCACCAGGCGATCTCCGGCTCCAGCATCCAGAACTCGGTGAGGTGACGACGCGTCTTCGACTTCTCGGCCCGGAACGTCGGGCCGAAACAGTAGACGCGACCCAGGGCCGCCGCCGTCGCCTCGTTGTAGAGCTGGCCCGTTTGAGCGAGATAGGCAGTGCCGAGGTCGAAGTACTCGGTCTCGAACAGTGTGCCCGCCGACTCGCCGATCGATCCGGTGAGGATGGGGGTGTCGACGTTAACGAAACCCTGTTCGTAGAGGAAGTCGCGTATCGCCTTTACCACCTCGTCACGAACCCGCATGATCGCCACCTGCCGCGGCGTCCTCAGCCACAGGTGGCGGTGCTCGAGCAGAAAATCGACGCCATGCTCCTTGAGCTGGATAGGATATTCCTCGGCCGACGGTCCCACGACCTCGAGCTCGGTCAGTGACAGCTCGTATCCGCCGGGCGCGCGCTCGTCCTCGCGCACCGACCCGCTCACTTTCACGCTCGCCTCGTAATCGAGTCCCTCGAGTCGCGCCCAGACTTCGGGCGACACGTCGCCTGCACTCATCACGCCCTGCACCAGCCCTGTGCCGTCACGCACTATGAGGAACGCGATCTTGCCGCTCGAGCGCAGGTTGTGCACCCAGCCCAGAACCGACACCTCGTCGCCGACGTGCTCAGCTAGCTCTCTTACCTGGACGTGCTCGCTCATCTCTCATGCACCCTCGTTCGGGCGCGGAAGTTAGACCGGGCCCCTCGGGCTGTCAATTTCCCTAGACTTAGTGAACTGGCAAACCCCCAAGTTCGGCTGGGAATTGCCACTTCCGACCCACTGTCTCTTCACAGACCACCTGATGTGTGGCTGCTATTATCTTGTCTAACAACCACTTAGGCCGCCAGATTCAACCCACATCGAAGAGGCGCAGCCGCTCGCGGTATTCCGTCCGCAGCGCTTGGCCCAGGGCTCGATGCTCGCCTTTCTCCAGCTCCGGGTCGGCGGCGACGATCCGGGCGGCGGCGTCGCGGGCGGCGTGGAGCAGCGGCTCGTCGCGCTCCAGGTCGGCGAAGGCGAACTCCGGCAGGCCGTGCTGGCGAGCGCCGAAGAAGTCGCCGTAGCCGCGGAGGCGCAGATCGGCGCGGGCGATTTCGAAACCGTCATTGGTTGCTGCGAAGATCTCCAACCTCTCGGGAGGTTCCCTGCCTCCGTGAATGACGATGCAGTAGCTCTGTTCAGCGCCACGTCCGACGCGCCCGCGCAGCTGGTGCAGCTGCGAGAGCCCGAACCGTTCGGCGCCCTCGACGATCATGACGGTGGCGTTCGGCACATCGATGCCTACCTCGATGACCGTAGTGGAGACGAGCACGTTTATATTACCAGCGACAAAGCGGTGCATCGTCTCGTCCTTCTCGTCGCTGCTCATGCGCCCATGGATGAGCGCGACGCTGAGGTCGGACAACACATCGTTCGTCAGATGCTCATAGGCCTCGGTGGCTGAGCGTACGTCGAGAGCCTCCGACTCCTCGATCACCGGATAGACCACATAGACCTGACGGCCCGCTGCCACCTCGGTGCGGACGAAATCGAAAACACCCGCCCTGGCCGACTCCCCACGCAGCACGGTCTTCACCGGCCGCCGTCCGGGCGGCAACTCATCGAGCACCGAGACGTCCAGGTCGCCGTAGAAGGTCAAGGCGAGCGAGCGTGGAATCGGTGTGGCCGACATGACCAGCACATCCGGCTCGCTGCCCGCTCTGCGAAGCTGCAGCCGTTGACGAACACCGAAACGGTGTTGCTCATCGATGATCACGAGTCCCAATCGCTGAAACTCGACGTCCTCCTGAATCAGCGCGTGCGTCCCGATGATGAGCTGTGCTTCGCCACCGGAGATCCGTTGCACTGCGTCTCGGCGCTGCGAACCGCGCAGACCTCCCCGCAGCAGCTCGACGCTGACCGGCACATCGGCCAGCATCTCCGTCACAGTTTTGTGATGTTGCTCGGCCAGGAGCTCGGTGGGCGCCATCAGCGCCGCCTGGTAGCCGTTCTCCACAGTACGCAGCATAGCGAACAGCGCGACCACAGTCTTTCCGCTACCCACATCACCTTGCAGCAGCCGGTTCATCGGCCGCGGCAGCTTCATGTCACCGGAGATCTCGGAAAGCACCTTCTTCTGCGCCGCGGTCAGGTCGAAAGGAAGCGACTGGGCAAAAGTTCGAACCAGGCCGTTTTTTCGCTCGAACGCGATGCCCTGACGTTTCTCGCGGTTCTCGTAGCGGGCGCGTGCGTAGAGCAGCTGGAGGATAAAAAGCTCATCGAAGGCGAGCCGACGGCGCGCCTGCTCAGCGCGCGCCAGCGTCGGCGGACGATGCAGCCAGTCCAACGCGTCACGCAGCTGCGCCAGCTCGAGCTGGCGGCGCAGGTCATCGGGCACGGCGTCGCCAGCGTCGTCGACAGCGGCGAGCAGGGCATCGAGGTTCTGCCGCACGATATGGCGGATCTGGCGATGACTGAGTCCGGCAGTCGCCGGGTAGACGGGAAAGACCGTGCCCTCCTCGTCGACCGGCTCGCCGGCACGGGCCAGGATGGTGAACTCGCGCGGCTGGATCTGACGGCCGTGGAAGAAGCGGACCGGCCCGGAGACCAGCAGCGTGTCGCCCTTGCGGATCGTGCGGTCGAGGAACGGCTGACCGGGCCATGAGCACTCGATGAGGCCGCTGGAGTCCCTGATCACCGCCTGAAAAAAGCGAAGGCCGCGTCGAGTCGGTATGACACCCTTCGAGACGACTTCGCCGATCGCCGTGGCGTCCATGCCCGGCGCCAGCTTGGCGATCGGAGTCACAGTGGTGGCATCCTCATAGCGGTGCGGACCGTGGCGCAGCAGGTCCCGCGCCGTCCGGATCCCGAGCTTGGCCAGCGCCTCGGCACGGCGCGGGCCGACGCCCTTCAGGTACTGAACTGATCGATCGAGGAGGTGAGCCTCACCCATACGTTCGATGCACCGCTAGCGGAGTCCGATGAGGCGGCGAACCGCCCACTCAGCACAGAAGAGAGCGATCAGAACGAGATATGGCCACCCCAGGGTCGCGAGCCCCCGGCGGCCGGCGTCCCCATCGCCAGCGCCGGTTGTTACGTCGGCCGCGTCGACGACCGTGGTCGGGGTCGGCAGCAGCTCTCGCGCGAAGCGCTCCACCTCTGCTGGGCCGGTCGCCGTGGTCTGACTCTCTTCCGCGTGAGCACGGGCCCGATAGCCATACCTGCCCGGGGGCAAGAAGACGCCCACGGTGTCAGTTGGGCCGGCGCTCCCGGACCAGACGACCGTCGAGTCCTGATCTGAGAGCTCGACGACCAGCGAATCGGCACGACTCGGCACCACCCAGGACAGCGGTTCACCGAGCTCGACGACCCGCCGAAGCGGCTCCAGCGCGGGACCGGCACCATTGCGGCCGGTCAGGAGCCAGCCCCCCACACCGGTCCACAACGAGCGATACAGTTGCCGACCGGCCGCGCGGCGAAACGCCCAGCGCCAGTAGCCCTGAGCGCCGGCCACGGCCCAGCGGCGCGAGCCCAGCGCGCCGGCCACGACCGCCGGCCCGGGCTCGCCGCGTCGGAAGCGCTGCACGTTCAGCGGCGACCAGAAACGCTCAGCCTCGATCGACCGTAGGCGCACCAACGGCGGCAGCTCTTCTACAGGATAGCCGCTGAGATCGAGGGCCAGCGGCGAACGAGGCACCTCCGGCGATAAGTACCATTCGCCCCCCTCAGGAAAGCCTACCCGGACCCCCCAACCGGGTAGCTCGAAGGCCGTCGGGCCCGCGGGCAGCACTAGCAGCCGCTGCGCGTCCCGGGCGAGCGTCTGGGCCCAAGCCGGTGCGTCCGCCCCGTAGCCGTGTAGCACCAGCAGAGCTGCTTCCCTTGCGCGCCGCCGCACCTGCGCGAGCGACACAGCTCGATAGCCATCGAGCGTCACCAGGCTATCGGCGAGCCAAAGGTAGGCCGCCGTCGGCGCATCGGTCAGTCGATCCAGGTTGGGAACTAGGAAAGCGGGCTCCCAATCGGGAAGCAGCGAGATGAGCACGGGCCCCGCGGGCCGCTCACCGACTCGCAGGTAGAAAGCACGCTGGTTGCCACCTTCCTCCGGATCCGACGGATCGGCGATCCGCACCGTGTAGCGCCGCTCGCCGGGACCTCCATTCACCTGAAAGGCGAGTCGTAACGAAGCGAAGCGACCGGCTTCCGGCGTCTCGACTCTGCCAGTTGCCTGCACGCGGCCACGATCATCAAGAACCTCCAGGCTGAGGCTGTCGGCCGGCACACCGGCAGCCACGACCTCGACCCGCACCTCCGCCGTGTCACCGATCTGGACCCAGGACGGCGCGCTCACGCTCGCGATACCCAACTCCGGGTATGCCTCACCCACCGAGACGAACGACAGCGACAACCCCAGCCGCCGTGCCTCATCCGCCGACTCGCCGACATCGGTCAGGCGGCCATCGGTATACACCAGAGCCCGGCGCGCCCCGGCTGCCGCAGCCGACCGCACCGCCGGCCCCAAGCGTGACTCCCGGTAGACCGGCTCATCCGGCAGCGAGTCCCCGCTCGTCCGGCGCGGGACCGCCCCCCCAAACAGCCAGACCTCGTCGGA
>JABAOC010004160.1_pt2 | contig 14847 bp, 19 predicted proteins | sample 7062161 | NCBI WGS metagenome assembly JABAOC01 (sample SAMN14538625, study PRJNA623070) | marine sediment metagenome | biome: marine biome [ENVO:00000428]; feature: marine pelagic biome [ENVO:01000023]; material: deep marine sediment [ENVO:00002113] | place: India: Gulf of Khambhat ... | reverse complement strand
CACTCAATTGTCCACCTCTGCCGACCCTTAACTGGCGTTCGCCTCTAAAGGTTACGACACGCGCGTTCTCAACTTGTATAGTATCTCCCACAGAAACTGTGTCTATTTGTTTGTTCCATAAAGGTAGCTGGATTATTCCAGTTTCATCTTTGATACTTACGTTTGTCACCTTGGCAAATTCTCCAAACCTGGTGACGACAGGTATCGGGTTTTGGATTTTAAGAACCTTCGCCTCCAAGTTAATTTGGTTCATTCCAGACTTTAGGTCTCTGATCTGCAAGTGTTTCACTTTGGTCCTTTCGACTATTGTTCTCCTTGACGCCTTCGCGTAGTCAAACTCTTTGAGCGGACTGGTTTCTTCGAGGATGTGTTTGGGTATGGGGAATTGGGCGACCACTTTGCAACTGTTGGTTATGAGAAATACGGCATTATCTCGTGTTTTCTTACGGCATTCGATCAAAAGGCTTTCGCATGTAGATTGTTGGCGTTTCCAAGCTTCAACGAAACTGTTAAAAAAATCGTTCGAGTCAATTCCATACTTCATTGAAAGGAGAGCAAGATACTCAAGAAGTCTAAAATCAGCAAGCGCGTGATACCTGCCACGGGGTCGACCTCGCTGCCTTGACACTTTCATTCGCATTTGACTCGTTCCTATCCACGCGTTAACGTGATTTCGATGGTTGAAACGTTTCTCGTTCCGCCTTCTTCTTGCTGTATTTCTTCTGTTCCTATCGTTATTTTGCCTACGTTCAGTTCTTTCATGAATTTGCGTCGGGTTATTTCAGCAACATCAACAGCCGTTGTTATTGATCGTCCCCTTGCCTTCAAGGTGACATCTTTGGCGTCGGATCCGGTGTAACTTGTTATGACCGCCATTACATAACTCATTGCGGGTTTTCTTCCGATGTAAACGACGTTTGATTCTCCAGACAAGCCTGCAGTCCTCCTTTTAGTTCTCTCTACGAATTAAGGATAGAAAAGGTTACGTGTGAGACTATTTAAAGGTGCCTAAGAAGGATCAAACACTTTCATATAATTTATTAAAAGAGGTGGAAAAAAACGGTTGTCAGCCCCACTATCCAGCAGTAATAGGCGAACAAGTGGAATTTTTCTTTAATAACGATCTTTTGCAGAAATTTCAGAGATATGTAACCTACTATCATTGATATTATTGCCCCTAGAAATAGCGCAATCATGTCTACGTTGCCCACTACTAAATCTCTTGATTCCATGGCGGTTGCCCCGATTACCGCGGGAACAGACAGTAAGAATGAATACTTGAAAGCTGTTTCTTTTTTCACCCTTCTCAACAACCCGGTCGCTATTGTGACGCCGCTCCTTGAAATGCCGGGAGTTATTGCAATTCCTTGGGCTGTGCCTATCAACAAGGAATCTATATAACTGAGCTCTCGATCGGTTTTTCTCCTTTCAGAAACAAACAGAACAAAACCAGTGAATATCAACGCTACACCCACAGCGAGCAAATTGTGAGAAAAAGATTCGAAAATGTCATGGAAAAAGAAGCCAATAAGGGCTGTTGGTACACTTCCAACCGCTATAAATAATGCAAGTTTTCCTTCATCGGTCTTGAAGTCCAGACTAATCAAGGCTTTGACGATTTTTATAATATCTCTCCAGAAGACTGCTAAGACTACAAACACGGTTCCTATATGTAACATCACATTGAAAAACAACGGAAGCTCTAGACCTAGATATTCTTCAACGATGGCTAGATGCCCAAAGCTAGATATTGGCAGCCACTCGGTTATGCCTTGAACAACAGCGAGTATTAGGATGTCAATAAGCGTTAGCGTAAATTTCATCCGCTCCCTCTAGTTAATCATGGTTGGATATGTTTTCGTATTAAGGATAAGTAACTCACACAACATTTAAAAAACATTTCAAAGCGTGCGGAAGTCAAAATAGTGAGACTTTGATATGAAGCAAAACGTTATTCAGTTGCTATGCACACATGCATCGAAGATTTTTTAGCTTTGGAGCCCCGGGCGGGATTCGAACCCGCGACCTGCGGCTTTCCCGACTCTTTGCATACAAGGCCGCTGCTATAACCGGGCTTAGCCACCGGGGCTTCACCAAGGTTTTCCATAAGGTTTGTCCTTACGTAAAATCTTCTTTATGATGGGTAACCTATAGAGTTTCCGTTTGCAAAAGTTATCGTACATCGATTGGTGTGCGCAGCAAACAATCAAAATAGAAGGACACCTTTTTTGTTTCTATCTGATCGTCTCTATACGCTGTAGGGTATTCTCCGAGCCAATTCTTAGTCTTCGCTGAAAACATTTCTTATGTTGGGGGGTAGGGCGTCATCCATTTTTTCAATGGCTTCTCGTCTAAATTTATTGAGCTCCTTCTGTTTCTCCTCAAATTCTGCCCTTGAGTAAAGCTTCTCAGGATGCAGGTAAATGTCATCTACCGTCCTTATCGCGGTTGGTACCTTAAAGCCCGTAGGTGAATCTATCCAATCTTCGAGTCCTCCTCTTAGTAGGGAATCTAATATGCCCACAGTATGTTCCAGTGTTATCTCTTTGTAACGTTCTTCTTCACCCACTCCTCCGGTATTCAACAGGAAATAATTCATATGAGGAAGACCTTTCAAGATTTCATAGAATCTGTTGGCATGCTCTGCTCTGTCACCGGCCACAAAGGGGTCGTAGAAAAACTCACTTCTAATCCTTCCTGCTTGGGTTGGGTCACCTGCTGATGATTCCATTGCTTGCCCTAAGGTCATTAGAGCTACCGTTTGTTCCAGAGTCAATTTTGCAATCGCTGGGATCAACGGCCCTCTAGTGACAAGAATCAGGTTGTCAATCTTGTCCACGTCGATATGGGGGCTGGCGTGCATGAAGTCTCTTCTCTGTATGACTGCTCTTCCGTTGGATGTTCTTTCGAAGTTGTAAAAGTTGAAGTCCCCGTCTTCGGTCACATGGACATTCTCACACAATATTCCCAGCTTTAGTAAACCGTAGAATATTTCCCGTTGTTCTCCTGGATTCACACCTTCTGTTTTTACAAATACTCCTCCAGCTTCGAAGCCGTGAAAAGAACCGTCTGGCATGAGAGTCCCACCATCGTCTTGAATAATCCACGATTTTTCCTTTCCTTTTCTTGCCAGGATCTTGCAGGTTAAGGTTGTTTTCCCGTTTGCGCTTAAAGCGAGAAGTAGTGTTCTAACCTTTCGGTAGCCACCATGCGCTGACTGGAGATAATCTTCTCTGCAACCTGCGTGCAGGAAAATTCCGCCTCTTCTGGTTTTGGCATTCCAATCCTCTGCGGCGAAAACTCCCTTCTTGAATTCGCCTATGTAGTTGCTGTTTCTAACTATTTTGATAACTCTTCCATCTTCCAGCATAGCCAATCTTATGGTGATGTCTTTTTGCGGGAGAGGCTTTGATCTGTTAGCTTCGAAAGCTTCGTCGGTGAAAAATAGGATTTGATATGTTGGCGCTCTAACCTCTTTTTTTACGGGTATAAAAAGATTTTTTCCTCCATACGCAACATGGGCAAATCGTTCTGGAACAATTAGCCTGACTGTTGTTTCGCTGCTTTTGTTACCTACAATTCTGTCAACAGAAATCAGTTTTTCTCTGGCCAAGGCTTTTTCGCATTGGACTAGCAGTTGGAGTTCTTCTTCACCGAAAGGAGAGTCGACACTGTTTTTTGTAAACATGGCTGCTCTGGAAGTAGGTTCACTTTCGGCAACGAAGTTTCCGTATATAGTTTTCCTAAGCTCGGGTTCGTTTTCCAGAAGTGGCATTAGCTCTTCATCAGAAGGATTGTCTATCAACCTGTTTTCTTCTATCGCCTTTCTCCTAATTCTATCAGCGGTTTTGGCAAACTCTTCTAGGTCGAACTTCGACATTGTAATCACTTCTCTTTATCCTTTTTCGGATTTTGTCTGGCGCCTCTTTGATTGAAATGCGTATGTTCGTCTGAGATCTCCATGTTTTGGATGGGCTGCACTGTCAGCGTGATGTGGGCTCTTCATACCCTCCAACACTGTTTGGAGTAGTGTTTTCGCGTCGTATTCGCTGGTTTCTTGGATTTGCATCGCGTCCATTCCTTAACTTTGAGTTAACTTTTCATGTGGACAAGTCTTATAAGCGGCAAGGTTTTTAAATATTTCGTTAACAAAATGTTAAAATCTAGAGACTTGGAAAGGAAGATAATTCTTCAGTTGCTTGAGGATGGGAGGCAACCCATTCTTCAGATCGCAAAGAATGTGGGAGCTACTAGGCAAACGGTCGCGAAGAAGCTTGAACAGCTGTCTAACTCCGGTTTGATAAGTTCTTTTGCTCCTAAGTTGGAGCCGGAAAAGTTTGGCTTAGTCATTCAAGCTTACATATTTATGCGCGAGGACCCACAAAGTGATCTAAGGAAAAAGAATGAAGAGGTGATCAAGGGTTTCCATCAGGTATCTGAATTCCATCGAGTCTTTGGGAAATATGACAGCGTCGTAAAGGTTTTGGTGGAGAGTAAGAAAGAATTGACTGATTTTGTTAAGAAGCTTCATGGGTTAAGTGGTGTTAGAGAAACGGAAACCTTCATAGTCCATAGCACCATAAAAAACAAGCCTGAAGATCCATTCAAGAAGATTTTGACCGTGCTCTGAGAAGTGACCGAAGCATTTCAAACTCCTGGGCTGTCAATAAAGGTTAAGGAAATGAAAGGTCCCATCGTCGAAGGAGAGCTTCCTAGGTGCAGAGAGGTTAGGAATAAAATCGTAAAACAGACGAAGATTCAATGACGCCTTGAAGCCCCGGGCGGGATTCGAACCCGCGACCAACAGCTTACGAGGCTGCCGCTCTACCGGTCTGAGCCACCGGGGCCTTCTATTGAATTGAGCGAAACACATATTTTTAAGATATTCGGGAGCAAACCATACTGTAGAGGTTTTCAACTTGAGTTTAGTGGAGGAGCTTGGTGAAAGAAAAATTATCGATCTCATTTTGGGATGCTTAGACGAGATGCCCAACATGCCAGTTCCGTTTGGAGACGATGTCTCAGCGATAGACATCGGACACGGAAACCTTGCCGTGATAAAAACTGATATGCTTGTTGGAAAAACAGATGTTCCACAGGGCATGAGCCTCTGGCAGGCCGCTCGCAAGGCCGTGATCATGAACATAAGTGATCTAGCTGCCAAGGGAGTACAGCCTCTCGCCGTTCTTGCATCAATTGGTGTATCACGAGGCCTGTCAAGAAGAGATATACAGAAGATTGGCGAGGGACTGAACGCTGGAGCTCGTGAATACGCCGCCTATATACTGGGTGGAGACACCAATGAAGCCTCCGATCTTGTGATCAGTTGCGCCGCGTTAGGAATCTGCCAAAAACGGCATCTCATCAGGCGTAGCGGCGCAAAGCCAGGCGACTTCGCGGCAGTCACCGGGTTTTTCGGAAAAACCTCCTCAGGGTTAAAGATTCTAATTGAGAATCTTCCCGCTCCTCCGGAAATAAAGGAAGAGCTTGTTAACTCCGTTCTCATGCCCCATGCAAGGCTCAAAGAAGGATTGGACCTTGCCCAAACCGAAGCGGCGACAGCATCAATAGACTCCAGCGACGGATTAGCCTGGAGCCTCCACGAAATTTCGATTGCAAGCAACGTTGGTTTCCTTGTCGATAATCTTCCAATAGCCCATGAAGTAGAAAAATTTGCGAAGATCCACGGTCTAAATCCAGTAGAACTAGCCTTGTACGGGGGAGAGGAATATGAACTTCTGGTAACCGTCCAACCCGAGCTTTGGCAAGATGCAAAGAAAGCCGTGGAAACCAGAGATGGTTTCCTCATAAAGATTGGAGTGGCTACAGAGGAGAAGACTCTCCTCCTCAAAGCTGAGGGAAAAACGGTTTCCATAGAGGCTCGCGGATGGGAACACTTTAAACAGCCTAGGCCATAGACATGACGAGCTCTCGGAGATGTTTTCATGATAAGGTCTTGTGATGGCGGCAGCCTACCTTTCGCTGGTGATATCGCGAATTTTCTGGAAGGTGCGACGCGTTTTGAACTCTATCCGGTGGATGACCCAGCTAGATTCTTTGAGAAAAGTGTGAGGGAAGCTTTTCTCGACAAAATTGAAGCCGGCGTCGATGTTCCAAACTATCCTCAATTCAGGGATATGAGCAAAATGTTTCTGGTAATGATGGACGGCGTAGAGAGAGTTAAGGGCGGTTACCTGGAGACCAAGATTTCGTCTGTAAAACCAGGGCAGGGCCACATACCAGAGGTTATGGTGATAAAAAAGAATTCTCAGATGATCTACGAGAAGAAGAAGGAGCCTTTCGAGGTTAAAGTCTGCGTCACGGGGCCGTATACGCTTTCTTCTCTCTTCTTCCATCGAGACAGCGAAATATTCAGCAGGCTAGGAAGCATAATCTCTCAGATCGTAGAAAACAACGTTTTCAGCGAAAAACATGGCAAAGTGAGTCTGGTTGCGGTGGATGAACCAGTTTTCGGATTGCAAGATGATCCGCTGATCGACTTCGGTTCTAGAGGAAGAGAAAACCTACGAGAGGCTTGGGAGGCAATTTTCCGCAAAGCCAAATCTAAGAACGCCCAAACTTTGCTGCATCTTCACAATACCGCAGACGAACTTTTTTGGGATATAAAATCCCTAGACATAATCGACTCCCACGTCGATGACCCCATCCACCAGATGAAGAAAACCAAGGAGAGGTTGGAATCAACTGATAAGTTTCTGAAAGCAAGCATATCTATCGCTGACTTCGATACCCTAATCAAAAAGAGAATCGTCACAACTTCACGACAAAAGATGACTGAATTAGCAATAAGTGAAAGGGTTGCCGAAGCTTGGACTGGCATCACCAGTCGAAAAACTGATCCCAAAACATTTCTCGAGAACCTTAACGTCATGAAGAAACGTCTGGTCGAGATAGTTGACCGGTTCGGTGTAGAAAGGGTTCCATACGCAGGACCTGAATGTGGGCTGAAAGGATTCCCAAACTACAAATGTGCGTTGGAGTGTCTGAGGCGCGTTTCTAGCGCAACCAAAAGCGTTACAAAAGAACGTTAAGGCCACCTGCTTTTTACGGTTATTGGTGCGCGCGCGTTTTTCAAGTTGCAGAAGGTCCATTTTCCTTCGTGCGCGCAACTTCTCTTTTTCTACGTATTCGTCTTAAAAGGGCATCTTCAAGCTCTTTCTCGTCAAAACCTAAGGGAAGCTGGATTTTTTCATCTACAACTACGCACATGCCTTGGACTCCGTACTTAAACGCTTCTGAGGACTTAGTTGATTTTGTTTGAACTTCTACTAAATCTTCAAACTTTGATGTTACCTGTCCAACTGTTTCCATAAGTGGCGCGAAATTGCAGACACAGGAGCCTAGAGGCACAAAGACCTCAACTTTCACTTTATTTCTCTTCATGTTTTACCAACCCACCAACACATACTCAATCATGACAATGCCAATTATGATAAAGGCTATTCCAAAAATCTTTGTTAGCCATGCGCCTGCTGTGGCAGTTTTTTCGCTTACAGCCTTACGTGCCGTCACTAGCAATACACTTAGGAAAATGACGGGTAAGGCGTGACCTAGACCAAAAGCGAAGAGCAATAGGCCACCGTGATAGGGTGTCGGCGCACTGAATATGGTTAACAGTATGGCTGGCAAAACCAGAGATAAGGAGCATGGACCTAAAGCTAGGGAAATGACTACTCCGAACATAAATGAACCTGCTGCATAATTGTATTTTGAAAAACGCGTCAACGCAGTTAACTTCAAAGCATTAATTCGTTCATTAAAAGAACTGCTAGCACTGCCAGTAATGTTGATTCTCTTGAACAAACCTAGGTTGTTGATTCCAAAGAAAACGAGAAGAAAGCCTGCAACGGCGAAGAAGATTCGATAACTTGCTGGATCTACGGGAATAAGAGAGGATACTGCGTATCCGAGAAAGAAGAAAACTAGGCACATGGCTACAGTGAAGCTACAGCCAATTATGAAGCCTTTGCGTATGCTTTTGCTGACGCCAACGGCGTATGTTAGGTACACTGAGAGAAGAGCAATTGAACAGGGTGAAAGGAAAGTAGCGATCCCTAAAAGGAACAAGCCTAGAAATTCTTCAAACATCTCTTAATCAAGCTCCCAAAAGTTGGTTAATCTTCGAAGATAATGTTGAAGCGGCGATTTCGCTGTACGAGGTGGAAATGTGAAATGTCTTGTCTATTAGCACTATTGTTCCATCGCCTTGTGCTGCATATTTTTGCGCTATGTCCATTTTTCCGTCGTCATAGTCGTTCCCAAACAACCAAGTAACACCATAAGTGGCACGGATTTGTGCAAGGTCGCTGTTTTCACAGGTGGCTACGGCGACCGTTATTAGGGTGACTGGGTTGTTGCCACAATAGCTACTGCAAACAGTTTTCAGTTGTGTGAGCTGGTTTTCGTTGATTGGGTTGATCTGTCCATGGCAGCCAACTCCCATGACGTGTATGACGATGATTCTTCCGCTGAAACCATTGAGCGAGAATTGAGTGCCATCTATGTCTCTCATAGTGAATTCGTATGGGGTTTGTAGGGGATTTGTTGGATTGATTGGCGGCGGTTCTTCTGATATTGGGGAAGGGCGCGTGTATTGCCATGCCCCATAGGACCCAAATATTATGGCGATTAAGCAGAGCGCCCCAAGTATTTTACCTTTAGGCCATTGTCTCGGCTTTCTTTCGGCTTCTCTTTCTCTCTGTATTCGATAGGTTTCTTGGGCTCTCTGCTGCTTTATTTGTCTCTCTCGCTGTCTTTCCTTCCAGCTTTTCTTCTTTTTCTTCTTTGGCAATCCTTCTCTCTCACCATGCTACAGTTAAAGTTTCTTGGGTCTGAACGGTTGACATCGACTCTGTTCAATAATCGTTATCAAATTAATCAGCATGTCATGTCCTTCAGCAAGTAAATCTTCATTTTTCTCATCTGTAGCTCGCAAGTTCTTGATGAACGACTCGATTTCCAGTTTCAGTGACAGAAGGTCGACGTTGCTCTCTTTACACCCAGCAACTGTGTATTTCTTACGTATTTCCTCAAAACGTGCTCTATTCAGTCAATTACCTCTGTTTTCCCAGTTTCTCTTTTTCTGACTCAACCTTTCTTTTCAATACTTCAAAGTACTTTTGGGCATCCAGAAGGATTTCTCGGTCGCTTTCAAAATCTTTGAGTTCTAAGACGGCGAACCATCCTTCTCCATACGGATCTTGATTTACAAGCTCAGGCCTTTCTGACAATTTCTCGTTAACCTCGACTATGACGCCACTCACAGGCGATATCAAGTCAAGAATAGTTTTTACGGATTCGAAAGAAGCCACTTCATCCAGTTGCTCAATTTCTGTGCCAACATCCTTGAATTCAACAAATATAATGTCGGTGGCCATGCTTTGAAGAAAATCTGTAATTCCCACACGCGCTTTGTGCCCCTCTATTTTCGCCCAACAATCATTTTCATTATAAAGTAGACCCTTTGGAACTCGGAAAGCCCATTTTAAAACCTTGAGTTGATAGGAGTCTTCGTTTTTCAACCATTCACTTCCTCAAAATCTTGTCGATCAAAAGAGCCGTGTCTTCGGCAATTTTTTCCGCAAGTTCTTCTCCGTCGAAACCAATTTCTGCAGATGCCTTTGGTTTCAACCCATGCTTCTGAACACTTTGCGGAATGAACACCCTTCCTCTTATTTTCCCTCCATTTTTTGCAACGATTTTCGTGGCACAACGTTCAGGACATCCATCGATCGTAATAATCGGATATTTCTTAATCCATCCAGAATGAGGTTTGACACCAGTAACAAGAGGAGGAATACAGACTAGGACAGAATCTTCGGGCTTCAATTCTTCCACCACCTTGAAAGCACAAGCACGAGCCACCGAACCCAGTGGCTTATCCATTCCTGCACAGGCGACGATCGCAACTTTTTCTTCTTCACTCAATTACCGACGCCTCTTCTACTCTTTTCTGCCTAAGACTTCGTCTACTTTTGTTGCGATTTCCTTTGCAACTTTGATGGCAAGTTCCTTTTCTTCGGCACTGAGTTTGTCTCTTGATTTTGCTTTTAGATGAGGATATTTTTTCATAATTTCTGAAACAACAATTGTTGCAACTGGTCTGCCGCTGTACTTTTTGGTTCCAACCTCTGCACATTTCTTATCGCAACCATCGACAGCAATCGTTGGAAATACTCTTGCGAAGGCTCTTTCATCCTCGCTTCCCGCAAGAAACAACGGAAGACATATAGTTACAGTGTCGTCTGGTCTCAGTTTTTCTAATACGATGCGGGTGGCGACGCGGGATATGGTGCCTTCAGGTAAGTCTTCGCCGCTACAGGAGACTATTCCCACTTTGTCTGTTACTATGGTCATTCACAGTCACCTATCGTTTTTGTTTATCTCGTCGATTTGTGTGGCAATTTTTTCTGCTAATATGCTGGCAAGTTTCGATCCTTTTGGACCCAGCTCGGTGACAGCTTCTGGTTTCAGATCCCTGTTTTCTCGCAAAACGTCGGTTACCATGAAGCTTGCTGCGAGTTTGCCTTTAGAAGCTTCTATGTTCTTGCGTGCACATTGAAGAGGGCAACCGTCGACAGATATGCAAGGGTTGTTTCTTGTGAGTTTTAGAATTGCTTCATCTCCAATTGTTAACAGAGGGAGACAAATAGTAGTAGCCTCGTTTGGTCGAAGCTTTTCCGCGACTTCATACGTGGCTGTTCTGCCAACAGTTCCCAAAGCCTTGCCAATTCCACTGCAGGGAATTACGAATACTTTTCCATCTTTTGACATAAGGCTACCTTCTAGTAATCTCTGAGTTTCTTTATTAGGGCTAACACTTCCTTCTTTTCCGGAAAACTTAGTGCATCGGGTGCACACACTCTCTTACAAGAACGGCAAAAGACGACGCAGTTGTTTGGGTTTTCAACAACCAGTTTTTTCGGCTGTCCCTTTGCTGCATATACTCTGTGAGGGCAGAACTTTAGGCATTGAGGGTCGCTGTCGCACAAATCGCATTTGTCATAGTTTATTTTCGGATACCACGGTATCTTGCTGCGAGGTACACCCATGTAGGTTTCTTCAGACAGTTTCCGCGGCCTCCTCTAGGGCTTTCTTCACCACTTTAAGCGCGTCTTCGGTCTTCATGTCTCTGACATCCAGAGGGATCAGATCTTTCTTCACATCAAGCCCAGCAGCTTCGAAAGCGTCTCGAAATAGTTTCTTCTGCATCACCGGAGCGCAGCCAGTGACCATGTATTTTCTGCCTTTCTTCAGAAACTCCGTCAGAAATCGGTCTCCATCTTCGTCACAGAGCATCGGATGCACAAATGCGTATTCAACCGGATATTCGGCTCGAATAATATTGATGAAGTCCCAAATGTCCATTTTAGAAAATCCTGGACATTTTCCAGTGCATACACATAAGATGAACCCGATTTTCCTTTCTTCATTCTTTTCTTTTTCCACCATGGAAATCTCTGCCTAGTTTTCTCCGCAATCGAAACAGAGATTGTTATCAATATTTGTCCAGAAGACTTTCCCGCACTTGGCGCATGCGACCTTTTTCAGCAGAGCTTTTTTCGGTTTAGCCGCTCTCAAAACATCTATAAGTTTTTGAGTACACGCGCAACTGTCTTTGTCCTCTTCGCTCAATAGCAGCTACCCCTTCGGGTTTAGTGGGAGCATTATAGCGGAAGAACATATTTATATATTTCGTTTTGTTAATATAATACGTCGGTCAGGAGCTGGAAACATATTTAAATATGTTCAAACCACCTTCAAGTGTCGAGTTATGATGTCCAAGCAAAAAGTGAGCAAACGACTTAATCGATTGATAAAATCTGGAATTTGCCCTGCAGAAGACGCTTTAGAATACGCAGACGAGTTGAAACAGCTAGCCGACAAAGTCGCAAATGTTGAAATAGCCAAGGGGCAACGCAGGTTTTTCAAGGCTCTTGCCGACGACACACGTTTAAGGATTTTAAGACTTCTCGAAGTCCGTGAGATGTGCGTTTGTGAGATAATGGTCGCGTTAGACCTAACGCAGCCCACTGCTTCTCATCATCTGGGTCTTCTGGAAAATGCAGGATTGGTCAAGGATAGAAAAGAAGGAAAATGGGTCTTCTATAGCCTGGCGAACCCAGAGTTGCTTGAAAGCATGCACAAACTGAAAACTCTGTAAGCAACTTAGGATATTGCGTTTTTGAGGCAAAGCTTTCGTGTTGATTTATAACGATAGATTTAAATATGTAAATGTGTCCCAACATAATCTCAAGGGCATCTCGGAAAAATGAGAAATCTGAAGGAGAAGCACTACCTTGGCAGAGAAAAAGGAAGCGAAACTTGGGATTTTTGAGAAATATCTGACTTTGTGGATCGCCATCTGCATAGTCGTTGGCCTCTTGTTGGGAAGGTTTTTCCCAGCTTTTGGTCAATATTTGGACTCTTTGAAATTCGCTAAGCTATCTATTCCAATTGGTATCTGCCTTTTTTTCATGATGTACCCCACCGTTGTGGGCATAGCCTTCAGTGACATTAGGAAGGCTGTAAGGAAGCCGAAACCCATGCTCCTCACGATAATCGCGAATTGGGCCATCGCTCCACTGATAATGACACTGTATGCAAACTTGCTGCTTGCTGATCCGATGTACAGAGCTGGCGTTATACTGCTCGGCATGTCCCCATGCACGGCCATGGTTATGTGGTGGATGCTGTTGGCAAAGGGAGACCTTGCCCAGGGACTAATAAACACAGCCATAAACGCGTTAATGATGCTGGTTCTTTACGCACCCCTATCTGCTTTTTACCTTGGTGTAAGCGGGATACCTGTTCCATGGGATCTAATTGCCATGAGTGTAATCGTTTTTATAGCTCTTCCAGTATCCTTGGGGGCAGTTTCCAGAAAGTTGCTTATAGGAAGAAAGGGAAAAGAGTGGTTTGACTCCACTTATCTTGAACGTGTGCGTAAAATATCCATCATCGCGTTGCTGCTTACTCTAATCGTCATGTTTTCATTTCAAGGAGAAGTAATCCTCAACGATCCGCTTCTGGTGGCTTACCTTGCCGCTCCAAATCTGCTCCATTACGTTACAATGATTGCCATAACCTACACAACCTCGTGGCTGTCTAACTGGGACTACCCAACCTCAATAGATACCACTCTTATCGGTTCAAGCAGTCACTTCGAAGTCGCCATTGCGGTCGCAACAACCCTTTACGGACTCAATTCAGGCGCTGCCTTAGCCACAGTAATAGGGCCGCTAATGGAAGTCCCATTAATGCTGGCTATTGTAAGGTTTGGCCTACGAACGCGACATCTGTTTCCAAGGAACAAAATGAAATCCAACACATGAAAAAAGAAGTCTGGCAAAGAAAAAAGTTTGACAGAGAGAGATTGAACCTATGGGAAAAAATGTTCGAGTTAAAACATGGGAAGAGTTCAAAGCATTAGCTATCGAGAAGAAGCCGAAGAGCATCGTTTACATTATTGCCCAGAGCATTCCAGCCAGTAATCTAACTGGCCTTAAGCTACTTTTGCCAGTTGACGAAACGCAGTATATCTTCACTGACTGCGCACAGGGCAACAAACTGAGGAGGACAGGAATACCCGTTCGCACTGATGGAAACGGAAACCGCTTTATTGAAGACGCTGATGTAAAAAGTTTTCTCACGGCACAATTACAAATAGAGGATTTGCGGATTTTCTCTTACTGGACGATCTAACAAGGGTGCCCAGTACATGTGAAACTCGGCGTGTTGGCGCTAGGATTTCGAAAGGTTTATAAGTCAATGTTGATATCGCATTTGATATCGATAACGATAATAGGAGCTGATTTGAATGCGTCATACACATCCCTTTGGACGTTGGATGAGACACATGGCGTCGGTCCCGAAAGGTTTCTTGAGATATCACGTGCTAAGACTGCTGAATGAAAAGCCCATGTCAGGCTCAGAAATAATGAATGATATCGAGGAACGAACCGATGGACATTGGAAACCAAGCCCAGGCTCCATCTACCCCCTCCTAGCGTGGCTACAGGACAAAGGATACGCCAAAGAGGCCCCCGAACAAGAGACAGGAATCAAGCGCTACACCCTCACTGACCAAGGCAAAGCGTTTCTTCAAGAACATCTCAAAAGAAAGGAAGAACTTCGCAAAAGATTCGGATTCTTCAGGCCTCCCTTCCCAGGATTCCCTTGGTTTAATTCTTACCCCAAAAAGACACGGGAACTGGCCGAAGCAGGAAAAAAGCTGGCGACAGCTGGGTGGAATCTCCTCGACAGCCTGCGCGAAAAGTATTCGGAAGAAGTTGCCACCGAAGCCAAAGAAGTCATCGAACAAGCCGCCGAAAAATTAAACGAGATAGCGAAGAAAATAAAAGAGGCTCATGAGAGTTAGACACAGTCTTCAAAGGAAAGAGAGGCAAAGAACGTGCGTGTCATTGAAGCCAGTGATCTCACCAAGCGTTTCGGAAAACTCGTAGCCGTAGACCACGTGTCATTCTCTGTTGAGGAGGGAGAGATATTCGGCTTCTTGGGTCCGAACGGCGCTGGAAAAACCACAACCATAAACATGCTTACGACCCTGCTTAACCCTACCGAAGGGTCTGCCAAGGTGGGTGGATTCGACGTTGAAAAACAGGATGGTAAGGTCAGAGAAGTAGTTGGTCTCGTGCCTCAGGACATAACGGTTGACGACGACCTTACGGGCAGGGAAAACATGATGCTTCAAGCGAAGCTTTACCATGTTCCGACCAAAGTGGCCAAAGAAAGAATTATGGAGGCTTTGAGCCTTGTTGCCTTAACAGATGCCGCGAACAGGAGGGTCGAAACCTATTCCGGTGG
>JABAOC010000733.1_pt3 | contig 14864 bp, 13 predicted proteins | sample 7062161 | NCBI WGS metagenome assembly JABAOC01 (sample SAMN14538625, study PRJNA623070) | marine sediment metagenome | biome: marine biome [ENVO:00000428]; feature: marine pelagic biome [ENVO:01000023]; material: deep marine sediment [ENVO:00002113] | place: India: Gulf of Khambhat ... | reverse complement strand
AGGTGTTGAAAAAAGAAGAAATCATGTTCAAGGCTCGTGTTCCAACCAGCAGGCCACCGACGCATCCGGGCGAGATTCTGCTGGAGGATTTTCTGCTGCCGCTCGGCTTGACCCAGACCAAGCTCGCTGAGCTCATCGGCGTGCCCTATCCTAGAGTGAACGAGATCATCAAGGGTCGGCGGAGGGTTACTCCGGATACGGCGCTCCGTTTGAGCAGGCTCTTCGGCACTTCGCCTGAATTCTGGCTGACCGGACAGATGGAGTGTGACCTTTACGAGGCGATGCACTCCAAGAAAGCGGAACAGCTGAACCGCATACAACCTCTGGAGAAAGCTCCCGCCTAGCTCGCCTCGCTCAAAAGCGAGTCTTGCTGTTGAGGCTTTGTTGATGCGCCTCTGCGATCCTGCGGCGTGTGGTCAGAGGCGCGGTCCGCTCTCCAGCGGCACTTCGGGTACGGCGACTTCCGGCCCGGTCAGCGTGAGGCGATCCTCTCAATACTGCGGGGTCGCGACACGCTGATCGTCATGCCCACCGGCGGCGGCAAGTCGCTCTGCTTTCAGATCCCTGCACTCGTCCTTCCCGGCCTCACCCTGGTCGTCTCGCCGCTCATCGCCTTGATGCTGGATCAGGTGGGCGCCCTGGAGCGCCGTGGGATCCGGGCCGCCCTCATCAACAGCACGCTGTCGAGCGGCGAGATCGACGAGCGGCTGGACCGGGCGACGGCGGGTGAGCTCGACCTGCTTTACGTGGCGCCGGAGCGCTTCGGCAGCCCCGTCTTCCGGCGCGCGCTAGGCGCCATGACGATCGGGCTGGTCGCCGTCGACGAGGCGCATTGCGTCTCCCAGTGGGGACACGACTTCCGGCCCAGCTACCTAATGCTGCGGGATGTCTGGCAGGAGATCGGCCGGCCGCGCCTCTTAGCGCTCACCGCGACGGCGACGCCCGAGGTGCGGAAAGACATCGTCGAGCAGCTGGGTCTCCGCGAGTCCCGCGTCATCGTTCGCGGCTTCGACCGCCCGAACCTGCGCTGGAACGTGCGCCGGGAAGAGAAGCTCAGCGAGAAGGCTCGACTGCTGGTCTCGACTCTTGGGAACGGTGACGAGACCGCGGTGGTCTACGCGTCGACCCGCAAGGTGGTTGAGGCGGCGACCGAACTGCTTAGAGGTGCAGGGATCGATGCCGCCGCCTACCACGCCGGCCTTCCGCGCGAGCGCCGGGCGCGAGTTCAAGAAGAGTGGACGGTCGGGAACCTGCCGGTGGTCGTCGCCACCAACGCCTTTGGCATGGGGATCGACAAGGAAGACGTGCGGCGCGTGGTCCACTTCCAGATGCCGGGATCGCTCGAGGCCTACTACCAGGAGGCGGGCCGCGCCGGTCGCGACGGCGGGCCCGCCGAGTGCACCCTGCTGCACAGTTATCGCGATCGCTTCACCCACGAGTTCTTCATCCGCTCCTCGTATCCGCCGCGCGAAGTCGTGCGTGCGACCTTCCGCGCGCTCCGCGACGCCGTGTGCGCCGCCGGCGGTCCCGTCACACCCGCCCAGTTCGCCGCTCGCGTCAAGGACGCCAAGAGCGAGGCCGAGATCTACTCGGCGCTTCGCATCCTCCGTGATGCACATGCCGTCGAAGACACGGCGAACCGCTCCAGCTGTACGGTCAGATGGATCGCCAGCCCCGCACAGGTGCGCCAGTTGCTCGAATGCGAGAACGGCTCGGAAGAGCACATAGCTGTGCTGCCCGTGCTGGAGGGCCTGGCCCGGATCTCGGCCCAGGCCGAGCGCCGCCACCTGCGTATCTCGCGCCGCGAGATCGCCCGCTGGACCGGCGGCGACTTCGGCACCGCACGCCAGGCGCTCGATGCCCTTCAGGGTGCCGGCCTCCTCGGCTGGCGCGACGAGGGGCTCAGGTCGGGCTACGTGCCCTCCGACTTGAAGCTGGAACCCGATGCGTTGCCCGTTGACTGGGAGCAGGTCGCCGCACGGCGGGCGCTGGAGATGCGGAAGCTGAAGCGGATGGAGATCTATGCGTACCAAGGCGGGTGCCGGCGTCGCTACCTGCTACGCTACTTCGGAGAGGACTCGCCGCGCCGGCGGTGTGCAGGGTGTGATCGCTGTGTGCCGGGGCCAGACCCTGGGATGACAGCTTGATTATCACATTATGATATCATAGAATGGTGGCATGAAGATGGTACGTACTCAGATCCAGCTGCCCGAGGACATGCACCGGCGCCTGAAGGCGTGGGCCAACCGCATCGGGATCTCGATGTCGGAGGCGGTTCGCCGCTGTGTCGCGGAGCGGTTGGCTGGGGAACGTCTGGATCTTGGCCGGGAAGGGCTGGTGCGCGAGGCGTTGGCGGTGGTGGGGAAGTACTCCGACCCGGCAGGTCCATCGCGGGTCGCAAAGGACCATGACGAGCATCTGCCGGAGGCGTACGGGGGATGAGCGTCTTCGTCGACACTTCGGCACTCTACGCGATTCTTGTTAGGAGCGAGGCGGATCACGAGAAGGTAGCTGAGGCGTTCAGCGGTCTGTTGCAGGCGAACCGGCGCCTGGTAACCACAAACTATGTTTTGGTCGAGACGAGCACGCTGCTACAGAGTCGATTTGGGCTCACCGCGGTTCGAGATTTCGGGGAGCGAGTCGTTCCTCTCTTGACCGTACACTGGGTAGATGAGGGGTTACACCGACGTGCTCTGGAGCGGCTGTTCAGCACCGACCGCCGGCGGCTGAGCGTTGTGGATTGCGTCAGCTTCGTCCTGATGGAGGCGGAGGGTCTAGAGGAAGCCCTGGCCCTCGATGAGGATTTCGAGGACCAGGGCTTCCGAGTCGTCCCTTCCTAGCTGCTGAGGTGCCGCCGGACCATCAGCGGAGCCGCACGGTGGTGGAAACCGTGCCGCCCTTCACCGCCGAATACGTGACCGTCATCGTCCCGGAGCCGCGGACCAGGTACTCGATGGTCCGGGTCGTGCGGCCGGGGTGGCCGCTGCGGATGATGATGCGGTCGAGTTCTTCCTGATCGATTCTGTCGGTGGGGCCGGGCCGGAACTTGTTGGGCACCCAGCCGGCGGCGATAACCTCGACGTTACCGTCGACAGTGAGGAGATCGGGGCGCACGACGTTGTTCTGCCGCGCCCGCACGGTGATCGTCGGGATGAGCCGCTCGTTCCTGATGTCGACCCGCACCCTGAAGACGTTCCCGCCCACGTTCTCTACGGTGGCTTCCCCGATGGACATGAGCGGCATCTGATCGGCGTGGAATAGAGTGAAGGCCATGTTGCGGTGGAAGAGCTCCATGCTCATGAAGCGCGGGTTTATCCTCGCAAAATACTTTTTCCAGCCGCCCAACTCGACCTCCCCGTACTCTGGGTGGTCGAAGGGTGCCCACTCGACGTAGTTGTCGCCTAGCTCGACGAAGTCGTCGAAGAAGAAGCGCGATTTCTGACCAGAGATCGGTGAGTCGGGGCCCTGCTGCTGCTCGCGTAGCAGCGGGCTGCCGAAGTACTGGCCCCCGCTCCACAGCTCGTTGGAGAAGGAGACGACGCCGAGCCCGTCGCTAGTCCAGTCGATGGATCCGCCGTGCACCGTATAGAGCCCCTGCCAGATGATCAGGTAGTCGTAGTACGGCAGGATCCGCTCGCCGGTCTCGCCCAGCTCGTCGTAGACGCGGATGTCCTCTCGGGGGTACGTGCCGTGCCAGGCCGTGCCGGGTCCGCGGAGGATCATCCCGCCCGAGTTGTGATACGATTGGAACCCGGCGATGTTGGGGTGGCTCATCCAGAAGTCGTTCGTCGCTCGCGATTCCGGCAGCTCGAACGGGTAGTTCATCGAGCCGCGCTGGATGTAGTTGGGCTGCCAGTCGGCGCCGTAATTCCGGTTCGGGTCGTAACCGCCGACCGGGTCCTCGTTGACGCGCCCGTCGCCGTCGTTGTCGATCCCCTCGGACCCCAGCAGGATCCAGTCTCCCATCTCGCCCGACGGGACGGTCTCCATGATCCGCGGATCGTCGTGACTGATGCGGTGGGTACCTTCACCGGGAACGTACTTGCGGATCTGCTCGATCATCCCGTTCCCGTTCAGATCGTCGGGCCCATCCTCGTCAAAGAGGCCGTCCCCGTCGCTGTCGACGGGCACGTGCCCGGTCCGCGACCCGGAGCCCGTTTCGTGCATGAAGTAGTCGCGGCCGTCGGGGTTAACGGTCGGTACGATGTAGAAGACCCGCTCATCGACCAGGCGCGTGATCTCGTCGATTCGGCCGTAGTTCTCCATCAGGTACCAGATCGTGTAGAGGCAGACCTCGCCGCCCTGGATCTCGTTCCCGTGAACGTTGGCCTCGACGAACATGGCGGCCTTGGTTCGCTCGGCCCCGGTGCGGGGATTGTTGATGGTCATCATCCAGAGGTCTCGGCCGCCGTAGCTCTTGCCCAGCGAAGTGAGCGTCAGGAAGTCGGGCCAGGTATCGGCCATGAGCCTCATCCGTTCACCGATCTCTGCGTGATCGAGCCAGCGATCCCAGGTGAGGGGGAGCCTGTGCTCCGGGTCCGAGCCACCGCCCTGCTGAGCGCGCAGCTCGGGCGCGCCGGCGAAGATGATGGCGATGGCCAGGACGGCCACTCCTATCCGCGTCACCGTTCTTTTCCCTGTTGACTGGTCCATTTCCATCACCTCAGCGTCACGGTGGCACTGTCGGTCCCGCCCTTCTGGGCGAGCACCGTGATCTCTACCCTCGCCCCATCGCGTCCCCGAATCACCCACTCGAAACGCTCTCGCTTATGTGAGCCGTCCAGCTGGCGGATCGTGCTCGTCTTCGCATCGCCGGTGATCAGGTCCTCCGGCGGAATCTCGATCTGCACGGTGGTGGGACCGACCGAGCGGGAAACGACTCCGTGCTGGAGCGAGGTCGGGAGGTAACCGGAGTTCTCGACCTCCACGGACACGGTATAGATGCCGCCGCCGTGTGCCGTCACCTCGGCCTCGACGATCGTCACCCGCGGCAACATCCCGGCCAGGCGGGCGACGAACTCGCCGTGGGCGCGCCCCAGCTCGGCGAGCTCCTCGGCGGGCGGGTTCGTCGCGGCGAAGGGTCGGAACCCGCCGATCTCAACATCACCGAGCGTCGGGTGGTTGTAGGCGGTCCACTCGACGAAGGCGTCGATGCCGGCGGCGTCGAGGGCGGAGAGGATGCGGGCGTCAGCGCCCTCCCCACCCGCACGGCCGCCGGTACGAGTGCCCTGGGGCATCGCCCTCGCGAACCCCGCGCCACCCGGCCTGGCGCCGCCCCTGGCTTCGGGTCTCGCCTGGCCGGTGTCCGGACTCTCCTCGCTCTCCTCTTCGGACTCTGCGGAAGGGAGCCCCCAGCCGGGAGTGCTGAAGGAGGGCACGCCGAACTGGAAATAACCGTACTGGAAGAAGGCGCCTTCCGGCGTTCGGTGGACTCCCACCGACTCGATCCCCGTGATCGACTTGTAAGCTTCGGATGCGGCCTTGAAGTACTCGAGGTCCGCCTGGTTGAACGTGGTGGCCGGCCTACGTCCGGAGTTCGGGTCGTTGTCGCGCCCCGGCTGCGCGCCGCGAAAGCCGGATCCTCTGCCCCCGCGGAAGAAGAAGAAGCCGAAGCCCGAAGGTTGCTGAGCCCCGAAGACGCCGACCTCGAAGATCTCCGAGTTGGAAGCATCCGCGAACGAAGGCAGGTCCAGGGTGCTGGCGCCGGCCACGTTGCCGCGCGAGTCGGGAGGCGTCACCAAGTTGTCGGTGCGACCGAACGCCAGGATCGCGCCGATGTTGCGGTGGGCGATAACGAAATCCATCAGCGCTCGGCTCTCCGGCTCGCTGACCATGTGAGGACCCGCGTCCCGCTGCCAATACGGGTAAGCATGCTGGAAGTTGCGGTTGAGATCGACGCCGCCGGGCCCGTCCTCGTTCAAGAACCCGTCGCCGTCCGAGTCGGTGCCCTCCCAGTAGAGCGTGTACTCACCCTGCTCGCCCTTCGTGGGATCCGACTTCTTCATCAAGCGGGCGTCCGCCGTGTCGATCATGTAGTCGCCGGACGGATCGAGGACGCGCATGACGGTGATGAGTCCGTCCCCGTTCAGGTCCTCGGGTCCGTCCTCGTCGATTCGGCCGTCGTTGTCATCGTCGTAAGGGCGGGCGTTCCTCGATCTCTCCCACTTGACCGAGGCGAACATCGCCTCCGCACCGTCGGGGTTCACCCGCGGAAAGACGTAGATTGTCTGTTCGTCTAGGACCGTCCGGATCTCAGCGTTGTCCTGGGCTCCGTCGAGGAAGTAGCGGATGGTCTCCAGCGCCAGAGCGCTGCCCAACACGTGGTCGCCCTCGAGGTTTCCGACCACCAGGACGGCGGGGCGCTCCTCCAACGGCTTTCCTGATGGATTCCCGATCTCCACGACCCAGATCTCCCGGCCCTCGATCGATGTACCCGCCGAGTTCATGCGGGCCATATCGGAGTCGTTCACCAGGGATCGGAGCTGGCGCGTGAGCTGATCGAAATCCAGGTACGAGGTCGCCTGCGCTCGGCCGCTCCCGGGGAGGGCCAGCGCCGACGCCGTCAGGAAGATCAACGTCGCGGCGATCCTCCAGCTCAAGATTCTCTCGTTCCGCACGGCTCTCTCCTTGTACCGGGTGGAACTACAGTAATAGGTCTGTGTGTGTTGTATGGCTAGGGAACTCGAGCGACGCTCCCATCCACGTAACAGCTTGGTGCTAGGCATCGTTGCAACGGGGAGCGGATCGTCACCCGGAGGCGTCCAGTTCGCGCATCCAGGCACCAATGGCGCGCTGGAAGTACTGCGGATTGAACAGCGTCCACTCGCCGAGCTCCGCCGGAATCTCGTAACCGGCGCCGGCCTCCTCCGCGCTGGCCCCATCCTCGAAGGCGCGGCGCGCTGCATCCTCGATATCGTCCAGCACAGCCACGTACTTCTCCATGTCCGCCCCGTCGGCCAGCGGACCGTGGCCCGGGACGTAGGTCGACCAAGCGCCGCTTCGAATGGCCCGGACCGCTTCGGATAGGATAGTGGGTGTGGCATCGACGTAGTTCGGGAACATCCCGTTCCAGACCAGGTCACCGCACCACGCTGTGCTTCCTTCGGTCAGCTCGATCGTGACATCGCTCGGTGTGTGCCCCGAACGCGGCACGACCGCAACCGTCCGGCCACCGAGGTCGATGAGGCTCGGTTCTTCCTCGTCCAGCAGCGTGACGTCGGCCCACAGCCTCTGGGTTCGATCGTCGGCCGGCTCTCCCCGTCGCGTGAGCACGAGCTCGCGCGTAACCGGGGTGGCGTGTGCATCAGGACCGCCGCCCTCGGAGTAGTATCCGTCGAGCCCTCTGCTATGGTCCGAATGGTAGTGTGTGATCACGGCGTGGGTGGGCCAGCGTCCGCTGAGCTCCCTGGCTTTCTCCGCCAGCCAGCGAGCGCCCTCGCTGCTCATGAAGCCCTCGACGACCAGGACACCGTCGCCGCCGACGATGATCCCGCCGTTGGAGACCGTGGTGTAGTCGCCGCCCAGCGGAGTCGATATCAGGGCGAACAGTCCTTCACCGATCTCCTCGAGTCGGGCGAACGGTTCCTGGGCGACGATTTGGCCGCGCGTCCGTGACGACCAGAGCCGACGTACAGACGGAGAAAAGGGCAGGGCCATTAGACCGAGATGCCCGGCGCAGGTCAGCGAGGTGCCGATGAATTCGCGTCGGGAATACAAGCGCGGTGCTTTCATTTCAATAGCCAATATCCGACACTCAGTGACCAGATGTTCAAGGTATAGTCATGTAACAAGGATCAAGTCCCAACATCCACTGGAACAGCGACGCTCAGATCATTGGAACTCGGAGAACGGAGAACGACCCATGACACTTGAGTAATCCTTGAAATTCGATAACGGGATATTGGCTAGTGGATGTTGAAAAGACTACCGATCGTCGCCGCTGCCCTGTAACATGCCTCGCTCGGCTCGGCTACGAAGCTTCTCTAGGTTGCTCGCCGCCACGTCGTCCAGGTCGACATCGAGCACGGTGGCGACCTCGGCCACGTACCAGAGTACGTCGCCGAGCTCGTCGGCCAGCGCGTTCCGGTCCTCGGGACCGATCACTCCGCCCTTGTCACGCAGTAGCTTGCCCACCTTTTCGCCGAACTCGCCGGCTTCGCCGGCAAGCTTGAGCGTCGGGTAGAGCAGGCGGCCCATCAGTTCGTCCGCTCCGTAGCAGGTCTCCAGGCTCGTCCGATGGGCCCTTGCTTGGTATTCACTCAGTTTCATTGACATCTTTCTCTGAGCTAAGGTCCCGACTCGGCGGTAAGTCTCCCCAATTCGGCGCGAACCCGCTCGACCTCATCGGCCAGCGCCGGCTCCGGGTCGGACCGCAAGGTCAGGTGGTGGCGGTAAGCTCGCACGGCTGCCTCGCGCTCGCCCAGCAGCGCTGCCAGCCGAGCTTCTTCCCGCAGGTAATTCGCGAGGTAGCGTGTCTGGAAGAACTCGCGCCGCTGCACGGCGCGATAGGCCGCCTCTAAATCGCCCTGCGATTCCAGCAGCCGGACGAGGGCCAGCGTGCCGGTGCGGTCGAGGCGTTCCGGAACGATGGCTCCGTACGGTATCGGTTGGAGGAGCGAGTCGAGCTGCGCCACCAGGATCTCACTGTCAGGTTGCCCCGTCGCCGAGGCGTAAACGGCCTCGAGGATGGATGCGCACGTATTAGCGCCGCTCGCCGTCCAGATCGAGTCGGCCGGGTAGCTCGAGCTGCGCAGCTTTTCGATCGAGCTGGTCGCCGACGAGAACTCGCCGTGCCAGAGTCGCCATTGCTCGACTGTGCACAGGTCCAACAGCCATAGCGTCGTAACACGCTCGCCCCGCGCCGCCGGCCGCTCGCGCAGGATCGCAGCAGCAAGCTCGGCGTCATCCGGGTCGTAACCCTTGAGCGTGCTGGTCCTTACGACCGCGCGCAGGGGCAGAACGTTCATCTCGGGGAAGGTTCGCCGCAGCGAGTCGAGTGCGATGCTGTCTCCGAACGTCTGCGCGGTCTGCCAGAGCTCGTAAAGTCGAAACTCGCCGGTCGGGTTGACGGTGAGGTAGTAAGCCAACACTTGCTCCGCTCTCGCGCTGTCGCCCCTCATCAGCGCGTGGTCGAGGAGATGCCCGACGGGCGCCGAGAACGTCGAGTCGAGCTCGACCGCTCGGCGAAAGGCGTCCTCGGCGCGGCGGTGCGCATCGGCGTAGCCGAGCTGTTGCGCATTGTGGTAGTACGATTCGCCCAGCCAGTACCAGGCTTCGGGTCGGTCGGGTGCGGAGTCTACGGCTCGCTGCAGGGCGGCGAACGTTTCCGCGTACGGGGACGCTTGCGGGAAGTTCGGCCCGGCCAGTGCGACGAGAAGCGCGCGGTCACGCTCGCTTAGGCGCTCACGATGCGCCCATGCGATGCTGATCGCCTCGCGGCTGAACTGGTTTTCCGTCCAGTAGCGCGCCGACACGAGGCCCAGCGCGGCGAGTGAGAAGCCCGGGTCGAGATCGACGGCCTCGCGGAAGAGTCGTTCCGCATCGACGAAGCGGCCGCTACGGTAGGTTGCCTGGCCGTCGAGATAGGCGCGCAGCGCGGGTAGCGATGTGCTGGTAAGGGCGGCGAGCCGCTGCCGCGACTCACCCGCCCCACGCGCCAGAAGCTGCGCGGTGAGCCCGTCCACCAACGCCGTCAGGCTGTCGGTCGACCCTTCGACGCTCGCCTGGACGCCGCGATCGTCCGCATCGACCGTGAGGAGCGACGCGTTGAGGATCACGTGCCCGGCCGTTCCAACCAGGCCGCCGAGCAGAACGCGACCGGCACCCAGAGACCGGGCGAGCTCGAGGGCGGCTGCCTCCGTCAGATCGGCGTCACTCGAGCCGCCGGCACGGTTCCAGGCGCTGATCGCCGCTCTCGGGTCGACGGCCCGGGGGCCCCCTTCGCCCGTGAGCTTCGCCGCCAGAAGATCGACCATCCCCTCCCTCAGATAGACGATCGCAGGGTCGGCACCTGCAACGCGGAAGGGGAGGACGGCTACGACATCCGGGTCCAGCCCAGCTTCGGTGGCGGCGTCTCGACCGGGCCGTCCACCTCCCAGAAGCAGCCAGCCGGCGGCGGTCACCCCCCAGAGCGCGAAGGCGACCACTGCGCCAGCGATCGCGTTCCGCCAGGTGAGTCGACGTTTGACCCGGCGGCCGGAGCTCTGCGGCGCGTACTCAGGTTGCTCCCCGCCGGCGGGGCCAGGTTCCCCAGCCGGGGCCTCAGCATTCTCGACCATAGCCGTCGCCAGCACGATCGGCAGCCCGATCAAGAGGAGCACGGCAGCGGTCGGGAAGAACCAGGCCGGCAGACCGAAGCGCTCGGTGAAAAGATCGACCGCTTCGAGCACGGCGTACGATGCGCCCAAGTAGATGAGCAGCACCTGCCAGATCGAGCGACGATGCGCCTCGACTATGAACCTTCGGAAACGCGACATGATCCCGTTGGCGAAGAGGGACTACGTATGAGATCGCCGGAATATGCCGCCTACAGTACGGCTGATCAATGACCGGAGCTTGGGGTGCCCGTTGCCCTTGAAGGCTGCGGCAGTTGTGGGCTCAGTGCCGGGCGGAGACTTCTGTAGGTGACCTTACGTTCGCGGCGAAAAGACCTGAGGTGAGCTGAGCTCGGCTCAGGTCGGTCGAGGTGGCTTCAGGTTGAGCAGGAACCGCCCGCCTGGGACATCCTGCACTGCTACCTGCCATTCCTTACCGCAGTTAGGGCATTTCGCCTCACGCGCCGCTAGAAGGTCCTCGATTCGGAAACCTCCGCCGCAGCCCGGGCAGTCGACTCGATCCAGGTTGGCTCCTGTCGTCATGGCCGTCCTCGGTTGAAATCGGCTAGCGGATAGGGGCTTCAGGGGCTGTGCGTCAACTATTTCGGGCCGTTTGTCCGGTTGGGACACTGGAATTAGGGTCAACTTTTGCACATACTTAACGGTTAATATTTGTAGCGGATAGCGGTTCGCCCCACAGCCCCGGGGCGGTTCCAGAGCCGACGCGAGACACTTATGCATGGGCTGAGCAGCAGCGTTGACGACCAGTATCTGAGCGACGAGCACCGCATGCTGCGCGACATGGTGCGGGAGTTCGCGGAGAACGAGATCGCGCCGGTGGCCCGGGAGTTCGACCGGGAGGGGAAGTTCCCCTGGGCCAACGTCGCGAAGATGGCGGAGCTGGGGCTGTTCGGCATCCCGTGGCCGGAGAAATACGACGGTGCCGGGATGGATGTGCTGGCCTCGGCGCTGGTCAGCGAGGAGCTGTCGAAGACCTGTCCTTCCCACTCGATCACGGTGGGCGCGACGATCTCGCTGGCGGCGAGCCCGATATACTACTTCGGTAACGAGGAACAGAAGCAACGGTACCTGACGAAGCTCGCCCGGGGCGAGGTGTTGGGCGCGTTCGGGCTGACGGAGCCGGAGGCGGGGTCCGACGCCCAGGGCACGCAGACGCGGGCGGAAGAGAAGAGCGATCACTGGGTGCTGAACGGGACGAAGATCTTCATCACCAACGGTGGTGTCGGCGAGATCTTCGTGGCGACCGCGGTGACGGGCCAGCGGTCGAACGGGCAGAAGGAAATCAGCTCGTTCATCCTGACGAAGGAGACGCGGGATCTGGATGAAGCGCAGGCGGTCGGCACGGGCCACGCCGCCGACCTGGAATACACGCCGGGCTTCACGCACGGCAAGAAAGAGGACAAGCTGGGCTGGCGCGCCTCGGACACGACCGAGCTCGTCTTCGAGGACGCGATCGTGCCGAAGGAGAACATGCTGGGCGAGCGCGGTCACGGCTTCAAGAACTTCATGCAGACGCTGGACGGCGGACGGATCGGGATGGCGGCGCACCTGTTGGGTATCGCCGAGGGAGCACTGGAGCAAACGCTGAAGTTTACCAGCGAGCGTAAGCAGTTCAATACACGGATCTGCGACTTCCAAGGTATACGCTTCGAGATCGCCGATTGGTTGACCCGCATCGAGGCGGGTAAGCACCTGACCTATCATGCGGCGAACTTGAGGCAGGCGGGCGAGCCGCATTCGAAGGAAGCGGCGATGGCTAAGCTCTACTGCTCGGAGCTCGCCAACTGGGCTACGGTAAAAGCTGTGCAGTTCCATGGTGCGTACGGCTACACGACCGAGTATCCCGTGGAACGGCTGATGAGAGATGCAAAGATAGGGGAAATCGGAGAAGGAACCTCCGAGGTCCAGAGGATGGTGATTGCGCGCCACCTTCTCGGTCCGGAAACGACGCCGGAGAAGGAGGACGCCTAATGAATGGAGTCAGAGTAGCAGCAAATGAAAAGGCAAATACTGATAAACGCGGCCCACGAGACGCGGGTCGCGATCATGGAGGACAGCGTCCTTGTAGAGCTGATGCTCGATCGCCCCGACGCGCAGCGGATGGTGGGCGACATCTACTTGGGGCGCGTTGAGGGCGTACTACCGGGAATACAGGCCGCCTTCGTCAACATAGGGACCGAGAAAGCCGCCTTTCTCCACGTTTCCGACCTCGCCGATGAGGATCCCGAGGCATCGGAAGAAGAGAAGGGCGTCAGGCGATACCCGCCTATCCAAACCCTGATCAAGAAGAGCGAGGAGCTGCTCGTCCAGGTCACCAAGGAGCCGATCGGGACGAAGGGGCCACGCGTCACCGCGCAGATATCGCTGCCCGGCCGCTATCTGGTCTACATGCCGCGTAGCGAGCACATCGGCGTATCGCGCAAGATAGAGAACCGCGATGAGCGGACGCGCCTGCGAAGGGTGATGCGTAACGTCCTACAGACCGGAGAGGGCGGCGTCATCGTCAGGACCGTGGGTGAGGACGCGGGCCGCAAGCCGCTCGAGCGCGAGCTGAAAGGGCTACGCAAGACGTGGAAGAAGATCGAGGCTCGCGTCTCACAAGCACAGGCGCCCGCCCTGATTCATCAGGAGGCGCATCTCGCCGCCGGTATCATCAGAGATCTATTCAGTGAGAAGGTCGACGCGCTGATCGTCGACGCACGGGAGATTTATAACGAGGTCCGCGACTATCTCGAGGCTGTGGACCCCGAGTTGATGCGCCGCGTCAATCTCTACGACGGTACGGTCCCGCTGTTCGACAAGTACGAGATTGAAGAGGAAATCCACCGCTCGCTCGAGAGCCGGGTCGAGTTGCCGTCGGGCGGATACGTCATCATCGAGGCGACGGAGGGGCTCGTGGCGATCGACGTCAACACCGGTCGCTACACGGGCAAGAAGGACCCCGAGAAGACGATCCTTCGCACTAACCTGGACGCCGCTCGAGAGATTGCCCGGCAGCTGCGCCTGCGGGACATCGGGGGCATCATCGTCGTCGACTTCATCGATATGGAAGACAAGGCGAATCGCGACCGGGTGATGCAGGAGTTGCGCATGCACCTGGGCCGCGACCGCGCACGGACGAAGGCGTTCCCGATCTCCGACTTGGGGCTGGTCGAGATGACGCGGCAGCGCGTGCGGCCGACCGTCTACCATACGGTGACCCGGCCGTGCCCATATTGCGAGGGGGCGGGGCGCATCGTCGCCCCCGCTACCGTGGTGCGCCGGGTCGAGCGCGCGGTGCACCGGGTGGCGGCGGCGCGTGAGGAGAAACGTCTGGTGGTCCGTCTGCACCCGGAGGTGGCCCTGCACATCCTGGAAGAGGAACCGAACCTGCTGCGGCGGCTGGAGTCCGAGTACCGGGTCGACATCGAGGTCCGCGACGACCCGCTGATGCGGGCGGACGAGTTCCGTATCCTGGCTGGGCCGGCCGACACCGATGTGACCTCGCGCTACGCCGTGGCCTGAGGGCGGACTGGCGCTTCCCGGGGCGTTGACAGCGGTGCCTGCGGCGGATAGCCTATAAGGTTCTCAAAATCGGTGACTTTCACGTGGTAACACGGTTGTGACATACGCCATTTTCAAGGCCGCAGGCTTCCAGTACCGTGCCGCGCTCGGCGACGTGCTGCGGCTGCCGTCGCTCGACGTCGAGTCCGGCGATACCGTCACCTTCGACGAGGTGCTGCTCGGTGCCACGGAGGGCGACGTGCTGATTGGGCGGCCGACGCTGAAGGGCGCGGCGGTGCGCGCCGAGGTTCTGGGCCACGGTCGGGCCGACAAGGTCGTGGTCTTCAAGTTCAAGCGCCGCAAGAACATCCGGAGCAAGACGGGCCACCGCCAGGACTATACCGAGGTGCGGGTGAGCGAGATCGACTTCGGTGGCGATCGGCGGGTGAGCCTGGAGAAAGTAAAGAAGGCTGCTCCCAAGAAGAAGGCGGCCAAGAAACCGGTGGCGAAGGCGGCAGCAGCCAAGCCGAAGAAGGCGCCGGCCAAGAAGAAGGCGGCTCCCAAGGCGAAGGCCAAGACCACGGCGAAGAAGAAGACCACGGCTAAGGCCAAGTCGACGTCGAAGGCGAAGACGACGACCAAGGCCAAAGCCAAGACTACTTCGAAGAAGAAGAAATCTTAGCGGGACCGGACCCCATGGCTCATAAGAAGGCAGGCGGATCGACTCGGAACGGTCGCGACAGCAACCCCAAGTTCCTTGGCGTCAAGAAATACGGCGGGCAGTTCGTGCGGGCCGGTAACATCATCATGCGGCAGCGCGGCACCAGGTACCATCCGGGCCACAACGTCGGCAAAGGCACCGACTACACGCTGTTCGCCCTCTCCGATGGCTACGTAAGCTTCGGAACGAGCCGCGGAAGAAAGGTCGTCTCGGTCGTTCCCGAGAATTAGAGTTGAGGGAAGTGTGCAAGAGCCCGGCTCAGGCCGGGCTTTTTTTGTTATCAACATGCGAAGTCGTTCGGGAATTCTCGAATGTCGATTCGGGGA
>JABAOC010023223.1_pt2 | contig 14868 bp, 13 predicted proteins | sample 7062161 | NCBI WGS metagenome assembly JABAOC01 (sample SAMN14538625, study PRJNA623070) | marine sediment metagenome | biome: marine biome [ENVO:00000428]; feature: marine pelagic biome [ENVO:01000023]; material: deep marine sediment [ENVO:00002113] | place: India: Gulf of Khambhat ... | reverse complement strand
TTTCCTTCTAATAAAATCAAAGGCTTTCGTTAGTACAGGCAGGTGCATGGCTCGTGATATCGTGGACGCCAGACTGTTCCGATACATTACCTGTCTCTCTAGCTGACGGTTGCTTTCGCCAATGCCACGAGAGTGCCGGCTAACATAAGAGATTAAGGGTGGCACATTTGTCTTTATTGGTGCCTGGGCAGTAAATAGCAAAGCCTGGTCAGTTACGTGTTCCCGCAAGGCTTCTGGCTCTTGGCCCACCCCGGTCACGTTTTTCTTGATATTTTTGATGTTTATGTTTCGTGACAATGTGCTATTTCCCCTTATCTACGGTGATACCATGGTGAGCAAACTCCAGGGTTTCAATGACGATTGCCGCTTCATCGGTTTTGAATGACGGGCCCGTCCATTTAACTGGAAAAGCTTTATCCAGATTCCACTTCCACTCTTTTTCCCGATCTACACTGCTGTAAAGGGTTATCGTAACCTTTCTAAAGTCCAAAGGCTTGCCGTCCTGCAACTCTTCTTCCATTTTTCTATACCAGTCGAACAACTGGTTAGATGTGGCAAAGCCTCGTTTCAATGTAACATTTGAATATTTAGTCCTTCCAGGAAACTTATGAACATATTCATTAAGTCCCCCCTCTTGATATTCGAAGACCTCGGTGCTCATTTCCAAACCAGAGCACTCAGTGAAGGCAGCTTCCACGATATTGTCAACCTGAACATGGAACTTGAAAGTAGCAAAGGGATCAACGATACGACCTGTCTTCGTGTCATCAGTTGTAACCGGTTGATAAACCATAGTTTAGCCCCCAATTAATTAGCCCGTTCTCTTTCTAAAATTAAGTCGCGTTGCATAAACCGGTAAACCTTGTCTGCAATGGCTTCAACATTTGTTAGAGAATGCAATTCAGACCTCTTTTGAGTTGGAACCCGTTTTGACGCAGGCTCGGTGCCCTCAGCTGGTCCTTCTTGCCTTTGAATATTGGGGCTCATTGCTGTGGTTTTGCCGGAAGTTGGTATGGCTTTCCAAACATGTTGAGAGGTCTTCGTGTATGCTGGCGGCATCAGACTTGGGTCTCCATTTGCTTCACGATTATAAGGTGGCTTCTGGGGCTGGATTTGCTGGGTGATATGAATTAACTCCTGTGTCGGTGAGTCCAGCCCCAAATTGGTTTCAGAATCTTTATTCTTGTGAGGACTGAAGGCCTGACTCTTTAATGAGGAGGCTTGGGCAGTCAGGTGGCGTGTGACTTCTTCGGCCTGGTACCCGAGGCGTATATCAGACTTCTCGAGGCCATTCCTGAAGAATGTCCTCATTGTCCTTTGGGTGCTCAGACCCAGAGACTTTTTCGTGTTAAAGAGAGAACGGCACTTTTCTATATACTCCTCTAACCCTTTACGTCGCGTAGTCTGGACACCGAGAAAAGGTTTTATTCGTCCTGCCCAAGCCATACTTTCAACACCGGTATTTCCTATGTGCTTTGGCACTTCCCGTCCTTTCCAATATAGAACTTCACCCGTGTCTCGCTTCAGTCAACTTCAGCTATTTTCTTGTTTATCTCAGCGATCTTTCCTGCCCACTGGCGGCGGTCCTGGTGCTCCATCTCCAGGATTTCCTTGAGCGGCCAGTGGAAATAGTAGGCGATGTAAGCTACCTCCTCTTGCAGTTGCTCGAGGGGGTAGCTTACGATTCCCCCGGGTTGTCTAAGTCCACCTCAAATTCATGATTGCACTGAGGACAACGAGTCGAGACTTTGGCCGTTCCGTTCTCGTTTATTCGACGGTAGAAGTCCTGAAGATGGGCGAAGTCTGCCGAGAACAGGTTCTCAATGATACCCGTGTTAATATCAGAGAGGCTCCCGAGTTTGGTTATCACCCGGGATAGGAGCATTACCGCTAAATACGCTTGGTTAGACTTCACACGAAGGTCACGGAGCGGGACAATCTCGTCCATCGCCGTTGCCAAACGCATTGTGCCCTGCTTGTGGAGATTACCGTCCTTATCAACGTAACCGTGCGGCAGGGTAAACTCAAATTCCGTTTGCAGAGTCATTTCCCTAGCCTCCTATCTAGTACGTTTTATGGCCTCGTGGGTTATGGTCAGCTCCTCAATNNGTAAACTCAAATTCCGTCTGCAGCGTCATTTCCTAAGCCTCCTATTTCGTGCGTTTTATGGCCTCGTGGACGATGGTCAGCTCCTCAATACCTATTTCGTTGCTGTCCGACTTAGGACTTGGGCCGCTTATTTTCAACGGCCATGCGTTATTAAAATCCCACCGGGCGGCTTCTCCGCCATCCCGGTCGAACATAACGATGGAACCGTTCATGCGCGCATCCTTTACTTTGCCGTCCACAACGAGTTGGCGCCAGTTCCACATATCCATGTTTGAGGTGATACCGCGCTTGAGGGTAATATCGCCCCACTTCAGGCGGCCTGGGATTTTGAGGACTACCTCTACACCCTTTTTGTTGACTACCTTTTGCTCCATAACCTCGTTCTCAGAGCCGAGGCCACTGACTTCGGTGAAGTAACCTACAATTCTGTCTCCAACGTCAATCATGAAATTAAAACCAACTAATGGATCTTGCCTTCCTGGTTCTTCAACGGCATTAGCCATTTCATTACCTCCTCATCTTATTTTTTTCTTATTCAGACGTTTCTGAACCGGTAGCCCACTGGCTAATACGGAAGATAACGAATTCAGCTGGCTTCACTGGCGCCAGACCAATTTCAATGATTACCTGTCCCAAGTCACGCACCGAGGGGGGATTAATCTCCTCATCGCACTTGACATAGAATGCTTGTGCTGGGGTAGCCCCAAACAGTGCCCCGCTGCGCCATACATTGGTCAGGAAAGCGGTTATGTCTCGCCTGATGCGCGCCCACAGGTCCGGATCATTGGGTTCAAAGACTATCCATTGAGTGCCCCGTTCGATAGACTTTTCAACAAAGTTGAACAGGCGTCTTACATTGATATAGCGCCATGATGCGTCGCTGGAGAGTGTCCTGGCACCCCACACCCGAATGCCGCGACCGGAGAAGGTGCGAATGCAGTTAACGCCGATAGGGTTGAGGATATCCTGCTCACTCTTGGTGATCTGAATCTCCACACCCATGGCACCCCTCACTACCTCGTTGGCCGGTGCCTTGTGGACACCGCGCTCGTTGTCACTGCGAGCGTAGATACCAGCCAGGTAACCACTGGGTGGCACAAGGATGCTTTCACCATTGCCCATGGGATTGGCTACTCTGAGCCAGGGATAGTAAACGGCACCATACTTGGTGTCATAACCGGCTACGTCCATGCGCCATTCTTTCATCTTCTGGGGGCTGAGCCCAGGTGGGCAATCTAGGATAGCAAAGCGATCCTTCATGTTCTCACAGTGGGCAATCATGGCCAGCTGGACTGCCTTCACTCCCTCCATGGATATGAGACCAGCCTGATAGAGTGCCATGAGGTCGGGAATGCAGAGCATGGTGACGTCTTCAGCTACCTCAAAGCCGGAGAGACCGCTGCGTTCGGCAGCATCGCCAACGATGACGTCACTGGAAACCGGCACCAGAGCGGAAGATTTAGCTTCAGCAACCGTCAGCGAATATGTGCCAGGTTTTGGTACTCGCTCTGTCATACTGAGCTCTCCCGACTTCTCGGCGACTTGGATCAATTTGGATTCCTTGTTAACCACATCTACCACGTTGCGTGCTGCTCTGGCTTTACTGAAAGTAAGGTTCTCAAATACCTCCTCGGTAGCGCCGCGGCGCACAATGAGGTTGAACTGGTCTTCAGGAACACCCTCACCACCCGGCTTAGCCACCTCAACAGAAATCTTGGCACCCGCTGGGCCGGCTTCAAGAGCCGTAACGGTCAAACTCTCAATCGATGGCTTGGCAGTGCTGGGCAGCGCAGCTACCGCTTTTGGCTCAGCTGCTTCTTCTTCGCCGCCAGGAATTCGGGTAACGTAGCAGCGTCCACCTCCATTCTGGAAGTAGCCATAAACAGACTGTGCCAAGTATCCACCCTTGATAAAGCCACCGAAGGTGTTGACGAATTCTGAGAAATTTGGAATAAACATCGGCTGGTTGACTGGTCCGCGCTCGGCAAAGCCGACAAAAGCAGCGCATGCTGTACCGACCCCTTCGATAGGCTTGGTGCCGCGGTCTACCTCTTCAACATATACACCAGGCGAAAGATATTCTGGTGACATATTATTACTCCTTTCTCTGAGTATTCGTGCCGGACTGTTTATCAGATTGTCCCTTACCGACACCCAAGAGACAACGCTATCGGTTTAATTCCCCTGTCTACCTCATTCCCTTACCTCCTTTATATCAGGATAACTGGTTTTCATACCTCAAGGTCATAACTGGTACTTGGCACGCTCATTGATATCTCCTTGGCTTTTTTACCTGCAATCAGAACCTGAAATGTATGTTTCCCTGCAGTGAGTTTGGGGAAGTAATATCGTCCCTTTTCGTCTGCCAAGGCGGTCATCCCAGCTTCTTTAGCAACCACCTTAGCTTCAGAGATCCCCTGATTTAGCTTTCCTTCTCTATGTACTACACCGGTTATCTGCACCAAGCGCTCCGCATCTGTATCCGGCGGTTTGAAATCGAGTACCTTTGTTTTTACCATTGGAGCAGTGAATTCCAAATCGACATCAAGAGGTACAGTTACCACATAGTTGATTGCTGGCTTTATTTCATTATCAAGGGCTGACCAGAAATCGGCTGGGTTATTGAAGAGCCCATTTGGCTGTGCCGTTATGGTCTTGATAGGATATACCTGCGATATAAATCGCTCAGGCAATATCTCCTCTGGTAGTTCAGGATAGCGGAACAGAGTTACTAACACATGCCATAGCAGATGGTGCTCGTCCAAAATATCGCTGGTCCAAACGGTTATGAGGTAAGACAGGTCTATGCGGCTTGGATTTTTCTTTCGAGTAGCATTACCATTTTCGTCTCTGGTAATGGCAAATTCGGTACCGCGCAGCTGGTGGTTCTCACGGATATCGTAGAGATATGCATTAATCGTTGGCTTGGAAACTGATGCAGACCATTCTCTATCCGGTGTTTTAAACTCTATATCTACAGTCGCCGGGTCAAGACTTGCTTTCTTGATCAGAAGCTGCTTTATGGCTTGGTCCAGTTCACTTATCATCGAGCCAACCTAATCCCCTTCTGAAAATGCTAGCAACAAGTATGTTATTCGCTTGGTGTTTCCTCGCTGTTACTAGATTCTTTTTCCTTGAAAATATCGGGATTGAGAATCATTTTGCCGTAATCAAGCCATACCCGATGGTCGTTACAGCAAGAATACTGGCGGCACACAGCAGGACGTCGCTCATAAATGCTACAGGTGAGCGTGTCTTTGTTTAAGTGCACGCAGTAACCATCAGGCTCTTTGGCATTCATAAATGGCTTACCTAAGCTCCAGCGGATTCCTTCGCGGATATCCTGTAGAGAGAGGGCGTAAGCAAACGTACAACAGGCTGCACGGCAAATATGCTTCCTGTTTTCACAATTTATCTTAGACTCTTCTTCAAGGTTATATTTATCAACTCCGGCGTTTTGTACTCTGACACCGATACCCGCCTCTCTGAAATTTTTATTTAGCCGATTCTCCACGGCCTTTTTGCGCTGGTCTAGTTCTTCAACTCCTATAACCCCTTTTGCAACTAGTAGCTCAATCAATGAATATAGATTAGCTGATGCCTCATATAGTTTAATTGCGTTTGTATCCAATTGGCGGTAGGAATACAGGAAGCCATCAAGGATTTCATCCGTATCTAAGTTGTGCCCGTTAGTCTTTGTTATCATGATTTCCTCCTAAGTATGGTTTCACTTCGGTTAATTACCAGATCAAAAGTCTCATTTCTTTTCCGATGAACGGCCCTGTTCTGCTTCGCAAACAACTTTCATAGCATACTTCTACACTAAGTGGCGGACTCTTCGGTTTCCTCCGCTTTTAAACGACCTCCCTCTTCTACCAAAGCCTCAAGGTCATCCATCAATGGCATATTGTAATCTGGATCTTCTACAGATAGGCGGAGTTCTTGATTTAGAGCTTCATCCTCTGCAGCTACATCTCCTTTCTTTCTGGCTTTTTCGTACGCATCTTTTATAGACTGATCTTTAAGTTTCTCGGCAACCAATTTTTTGAACTTTTTCTTCCCTACCCCTGTCTTTCCTATAAATCTTGAACTCAAATCGCCAGATTTCACAGGCCAAATATACCCCATCCATAATCTTCTTTTGGGTTTGAAAAACTTCTTGATAGCAGAAAAACTGATCTTCTTACCCTTCTTTAAATTAACAGTGTTCTTGAAATCATTGAGAAGCTTCTTAGCGTGCGCAATTGCCAATACCGCTCCCTTTGAATTGACAGCGATATTGTCAGGTTCCCAATCGCCTTTATAGTTAAGTTTCTCCCACGGTTCTTTGTTGAGTGTCAATCGTACATCGTGTCCATCGAATGGATTTCCTTCTCCATGGGAACCCCTGTCTTCCGCCTGGTGTAAAGCGTCACTCAATACAGATAGACTCTGTAGCGGATTGCCGCTATTCCACTTGGCTACAGCCTTACTCACCAAGTCTGTGGTTACACCTGCATTTTTACCTTCCCCTGGTTCCTTGTAGTATCCTCCTTCACCGTGATTATCCATGTAGGATTGTTCACGTATATGCAAATCGTTTTCATCGTACCAAGTTCTAGCTAATGCTTTTTGAAATTCATCCTCTGAAGCAAGGTTTTTTCGGTACTCTTTGAGTTTCTTCTCGGAATCTTTTTGTCCTTTCCTCATTGTCCTGAAGCCGTCCATCTTAAAATCCATATCGGGTGATCTATCTATAAGATAATTTTGTGCCCTCTTGCTGTAGACTTCTCTCAAATCATCTAAGGCCTTTTCTGTTATCAACCGATGCCCCTTTGGCCACCACCCTGCAATGCGCTCTGATGAACCTTGTTGCTGGGTATGCGTTAACTCGTGTGCAAGCATTTCCTGACCCGAGGGGTCTTCCGGGTTATACTCTCCCTCACGGAAGAAAACATCCTGTCCGGTAGTGAAGGCCTTGGAGTTGAGTTGCTGGTTCATTTCATTAGCCTGAGAATCGGTGTGCACACGAACATCGCTGAAATCAATCCCGAAAGCTTGCTCCATTGGCTCTCGAATTGTATCCGAGAGAGGTTGTCCACTGCCTCGTACTGTGTTTATCCGTTTCTCTAGGCCTTCAGAGATAGCTGTTGGTTTAGTTTGTAACTCCTCCTCTTTTTCCCTTTGACGTTGTATATCAGCAGTTGATGTTTTTTGGGTAACCATATTGGCAACTCTGTCTGCTTCCTGCTCATAGGCGTCATCGGGCTGACTGACAGTGAGCTTAGCTTGTGACGCCCTTGAGTTGAGCAGGCGTTGCACGTACTTGTTTCCATAGGCTTCCTGCAGACGCATTATCAGGTTCGCTCGCTGTGCATTAGAGCGGGCATTCGCTAGCAACGTGGCGTGCGTGTCCATTTGTGGCCGAAACGGAGTTTCAGTGATTGAAGATGCATCTTGCGCCCCCGTAAGTAAATGGTCAAATAGTGGCTTAGTCTGCTTTTTTCTAGTTCTTCGCCTCTGGTCTCCCTCTCCTTGCTTTCTCTGACTCGTTTTTTGATATTTAGCCATCTTCAAACCTCAAACAAGTCTATCCTTTCACTAGCTCGAAGTATTGAGCAAATTCGCCTTCGGTACATAACTTACCCATTTTTTGGTACTCTCTTTTGGTAGCTCGGACCAAGTTCTCTATATTGATACAACCACCATCTTCTGCTGCCAGAAAGGCAGCTCCTAGGGCAATGTTCTTGATGTTGCCCCCCGTTATCTTGAATTGCTTGGCCATAAATTCAAAGTCTATATCCTTGTCCAGTGGTACCTCAGGAGGGAAAATACTCTTCCAGATACGATAGCGGTCAGCTTCATCTGGAATTGAAAATTCAAGAGCAAAATGCATCCTGCGAGAAAACGCCTCATCTATATTTTTTCTCAAATTGGTGGCTAGAATAACTATCCCATCATACTCATCCATCTTCTGCAGCAGATATGCTATCTCAATGTTTGCATAGCGATCATGAGAGTCCCGAACCTCGGAACGTTTACCGAATAAGGCGTCAGCTTCATCAAAGAAGAGGATAGCATTCGAAGTCTCACCTTCTTGGAAGATATGGTCGAGATTTTTTTCTGTTTCGCCGATATATTTGCTTACAATTTCCGATAGGTCGACCTTATACATTTCCAATCCCAGTTCATGGGCGATAATTTCTGCAGACATAGTTTTCCCTGTACCTGATGGGCCGGTAAAAAGTATGTTTAGCCCCTTGCCCAAGGAGAGTTTGCGCTCAAATCCCCAATCACCATAAACAGTAGAATAATGCTTAACATAGTTGCATATCTCACGAAGTTGCACCCTTTGATCTTCAGGTAAGATAATATCAGCCCAATCGTATTTAGGCTGTATCTTATGTGCCATGGTATTGAGTATCTCTCGGGATTGCGCATGGCAAGCCGCGTATAGGTCCTGCTTGGTTATCAGTCCATTTCCAGTGTCTCGACATTTAGCTAAATTCCGTGCCATGATTGTTGCATCGCGAATCTGACCGCCACTGAATCTGAACTTATTGGCTAAATCACTTAAATCAATATCACCGGCGAGGGCTGAATTACTGTCCCATTGCTGATGCCAAAGCTGTTTTCTTACAGGATAGGAAGGTAGAGATAGCTCGATATCGACATAAGTTTGATATCCAAGTCTTCCTCTTGGTTGCCAATTCTTTTCACCGCTGAGGAAGGCCAAGCAGGGAAAATTTTCCAACTCTTTTATTACAGCTTCACAGGCTGATTTGATTTCTTTTTCGTCCTTCAGTAATAGGTCAAATCCGTCCAAATAAAGAGCAGCATTTTGTAATGCGCCTTCACGAAAGATTAGAGGCACCAATTGTTCGGGAGTACCATCTGCTAGGACCATTCCACCGACATTAACGTAGAGCATAGGTATAGCTAACTCAGAGCAGACAGCCTCCGCCGTCATTTGCTTGCCGATACCATAGGGTCCGTGTACGTGACAAGTAAGCGCCTTACCTTTATATTGCTTTATAAGCCTAGTCAAAATTAGTTTTATCTCTTGTGGTAAGATTACATCCTTTAGTCTCAGCGTTGGATAGACCATATTGGTAAAAGGCATTAAATGAGTATCAATCGTGTTGATTTCTAGCAGGTAATTAGTAATGCGCTCATCCAGATGAATGAATTTTGCTAACAAAGTTTTCGGTCCTGAAAGATGGTCGTCATGCAAGCTTATCAGATGGTTTCTTAAAAGAGAGGCTTGCGGAGAAAACGCTTGCCTTGCCTTCAGAATATCTGTAGATGAATTACAAAGAAGTTGTAGCACTAAATTGACGGTTGGGCTTCTCTTCATTACATCGTCTTGTAGATAGGCGTAGATCCGCTCATACTCCAAATCAAGTTCTGGCAATAAACATACCAATAGGGTATCAAGATCGAAAGTAGACAATCCAAACAATCTTTCCAAATTGTTTAAACCAAATACTAGGCCGCGGCGTAGGCTTTCTTTTTTCTTCTCCGCGATATCATACTCATATTGATTCAGAAATTGAGTTAAAGCCCTTATGCGTGAATTTTCCGGCCAAGGTGGCTGCCCCTCGTGTTGAAAGTTCAGGTTATTGATTACGGTGTCTATTTGCTTTTCAGAAATATAGAGCCCCTTAAATATATCCACCTCGGATTGGCTATTGTTCTTCTGTACATTCAATAGCCTCAACTGAACTTTTAGTTTTATCCTCTTGAGCTCTGCCATTAAGAGAGCAACACTATTCTGAAAATATTCACTCATTTGAAACGATATCTCCAATGACCTGGCTTTCTGGTTGCCAGCCAGTTTCGGCACCGTCATCACCGCCTGATAAATGTACTGGCTGAATATTAAATTAGTGAGGTAATATTAGCAGGGATGGGTTTATATACAGTTAAATTTAGGTTATTTGTCAGTTAATTGTCACAAGAGTCTTGTGAGATTCACGAATAGTAATCATACTAATAAAGTAAGTTTAAGACTCTTGACTGTGTACTATCTGATTTCGTAGACTCTATCATGTAAGCGCTTGGTGGATTTTAGGAGCGACCGAATTGTCAGAAAATTGCCCGTATTGCAGTAAAGAATTCGCCAATAAGAAAGCCTTAGGCTCACATCTGCACTATAGGCATAGCAGCAATAGGTTAGCTTCCGGCTTTGAAATGAGAAGCAGATCGGAAAGCCAAATGATAAGATTTCGCGAATTATTAAAAAAGTGTATTTTTGACTTGGGATTGGAGATGCCTCAACATATTGAGAAAATTGAACTAGCGTTAACTGAAATTCCACGTGGCGTTAGCCCCATATTGGATAGATATCGTGAAGCTTTTACTCGTGCGCTTAATAAAGAGAAACTTCTAAAGGAAGTAGAAGAGATACTGCGCCAAGAAGAACAGGAAAACTAATTATCCTTACCCAGTTTAATTTTTTCCGATGATTGGCACTTAGTAAATGGTCCACTTTTTAATTCAGAGTTGCTCGCATAGCAGCTACAAGAACAGACGGAATTCTTATGAGCCGTCTGACCTAGTGGCGTTTAATGGGTTAGTTAATATTGAACGATCGTCTGAATTGTGTGCCAGCACTTTTTAATTTTATGTCATCTGAGTTTTCAGCTGTCACATAAGAGCTAAATCGTAGATACGCCATCGTTTGTAGTAATTTCCGCCAAAAACGTTTATAGCCCTCATCATGCCCTTATTATCCTCCAGAATCAATGAGGCATCGCACTCAATATAGTGCCGGGGTAAGATATAATCAACAACTTCAGCCGCTAGTGCTGCTGCAATTCCGAGATTGCGAAATTTAGGTTTTACGCCGAGAAACATACCTCTGATACGAGGAATACGTCGGCGCATCAATAATAGCCTTACTATTCGTACCAAGTCTGAATCACCGTACCAGCACCATCGAGGACGCAAGGCATAATTCGGGTCAGGAATAAACCCGATTACGGCAGCAGGGTGCCCATTTACAAATGCAAATCGGACCATACCGGGGTCGATAATAAGACGCAAAGAATCAGCGATGGCTCCACCTTCTTCGGCAGAGATGGGTAAAAATCCCCAATTCTGTGCCCACGCCTCGTTATAGATTTCTAAAATCAAGCTGACTTCTGCTTTCAGTTCGGGGAGGATAAGGGATCTCGTTTCAATACTCAGATTCCGGCTCACCTTCTGTGCCAATTTCCTTAACCGCAGTATATTGGTATTTTCCCGGTTGAAAATATAGGCAACATAGTCTTTTGCCTTTCTGAATCCGTAGCGTTCCAGAAATTCAGCATAGTATGGTGGATTGTAAGTTAGTTCTGATGTTGGTGGATATTGAAACCCATCTACGAGGATAGCCTGTCGCTCGTGTGTAGCGTTAGAGTACTCACCAGGGCCACGCAGTACGGTTAAGCCGCGCTTCTCAACCCACTGGCGAGCACAGTCCAGCAGTGCCTGAGCAACTGCATAGTCATTTATCACTTCAAAGAAACCAAAGAAACCGATGGAAGTATGGTGGTATTCATTATAAAGCCAGTTTATTGCCGCAGAGATGCGTCCCACCGGTTGACTCCCTTGCCAGGCCATAAAATGGGTAACCTCAGCATGACGATGATATGGATGCCTTGGGGTAAGAAGACCCCTAAGACCAAGGAGGTTACTCCCCAGAAGGTCCCTATTAAGAGGCGGTGTCCAGCATGCATCTCCCTTATAGAGTTGCCAAGGAAATCTAACAAAGACTTTTAATCTCGGCGCTCCTAGGGGGATTTCCTCGATGACGAGGTCTTTTTCAGGCATCTTACGAGATACTTTAGGTAGACTGATTATTTTTGTCAAACATCAGAGTGTACATTCTGACGTGTAGTATTCTGGTTACACAAACTTATGAATTATTCAATAAGTAAAAACAGGGGCTGGAACCAAACTAATCCCAGCCCCTGTTCGAAGAATTAAAGGTCTTGAGTATGGACAAGGTTTCCTCGTCGGAAAGGGTAGAGATCACCTTCTTCGTGATTTTCGGTGGTTTAAGCTCCCTGGCAGAGTTGATCTCGATCAGTACTTCTCTGACAAGCCAGCCAAAGAAAGTGCGGAGAGTCCTTACGTGGCCATGGATGGTTGCGGTTGATAGGGGCTTATTCTTCGCCGGTGTATGAGGGTGATCACTAAACCTGCTCTTCTTCAGAAGGTAAAGGACATATTCCCGTAGCAGTTTGGTATCGATATTATCTATTGAATCCGGTAGATGCCTTTTGTTAAGGTAGCTACGAAAGCTCTTAAGATTGGCTGAATACCAGCTTACTGTTTTGGGGCTTTTACCTTCGGCCTTATTGCAGATTTCGAAGTAATCAATGCATTCAGGCAGCGCACATGTTCTTTCTTGAGTGTTTACATGCCTTAACATGCCGGATCTTAACCTCCAATTATTTTTATCGGTTTAGACCCAGCGCTTGAAGAAAAAATCAGGGTTTCAGAATTAATGTTTTCACCTCCTTTCGTGCCTGNNGTGCCTGATTTGACAATCCCGGACTTTTAATCAGGGTATCGCAGGTTCAAGACCTGCACGGCCTACGCTCAATTCGTGGAAAATTTTTGTGGAAAAATTTTCGCGGAGCTTATCAAGGCCGGTGTGAGCCTGGAATTTCCCTGGCCCTCAAGTTAAGTATTCATCATTTACTCCGGCACTCGGTGTTTCTCATGACCTTGTTGCAGATTTAACCCTGAATAGGTATTATTGTACTTATATACACTACTTTCATTTGTTCAACTAACTCAGTGCAAACATTGCTATCTCACTACAAGAAGTATCAGTTTCCCATTTGTAAACTAGGAGGATAAAGTTATGAAAAAAGCCGCCATCACGATAGCTATTTTGAGCATGTCACTGGCCCTACTGAGCATTTCATCGTGCAATATGTTCGGCGCATCGGATAAGAACCGGCAGACTTCTGAAGTTGTCAGGGGAGATATTGAAATCACCGTAGATGGGAGTGGCGAGATTCAGGCCTCAAGACAGGTTAAGTTATCGTTTGGCTCAACCGGAAAGGTGGACGAGGTTTACGTTAAAGAAGGTGATTATGTGACCGCCGGAGCGCTACTGGCCAAACTTGATATCGATGAACTATATCTTGCCCGAACTCAAGCACAAGTGGACCTTGAAAAAGCAAAGGTGGCATTGACGGAAAGCCGGGTCCTTTTCACGAAAGCAAAGCTCAGTCGCGAAGCAACGATATACGAATTAGGCAAGCTAAAGGATTCAAAGGCTAAGCTAGAGCTGGCTCTGCTTAATGCCCAGATTGATGTGAGGTCGGCCGAGCACCATCTTGATGAAACACGTGATATGTATACATGGCCGGATATTGAAACTGCACAGAAAGACGTGGACAACGCCAAGGCATTTTTGCAGTACGCGCTGGACCAGAATCTGCCAGAGGCGACAATAACCTATGCGCAGGCGAGGTTGGATGCCGCTGAAGCAGTACTTGATGCTAAGAGAAACGCCTATGATACCGAAGAGGTGGCTATTGCAAAGATGCAATTGGAGGCCGTACAAATGGCCGAAATCCAGGCTCAGAAAGACCTTGACGACCTTGAGAAGGATATTGTGATTAAGGAGTTGGAATTAGAAGCAGCTGATGAAACGTTTGAGAAAACCATGGAATCAATCGAGTTGGCAGGACAGTCAGTCACACTGGCGGAGCAATCCCTTGGCAATGCCGAAAAAAATATAGAGGAGGCCAGTATAATAGCGCCATTCGATGGAATCGTCGCTGCCGTCGGTGCCAAAGCAGGTGACACCATCCTAACCACAACCACCATGATTTACCTGATTGACCCAAGCAGTCTGGAGTTAATAATAGAAATTGATGAGATGGATATCACTGAGATAAAGCTCGGTCAAAAAGCTATCGTCGGCGTTGATTCACTGCCAAACGACACGTTCACCGGTACCGTAACTTCAATATATCCTGTACCGACATCGGGAACGGGAATAGTATCGTATAACATACGTATTAACTTTGATGACCTTATCGATAACCGGCTTATGATTGGCATGAATGCATCCGCCGATATAGTGATTGATGAGCGTAGCAATGCCCTGCTCATCCCAAACGAAGCGCTTGAGACTGATAGCGATGGCAGACATGTAACCAGAGTGACAGTGAATGAGGAAGTGGAGGAAAGACAGGTTGTCATCGGAATCAGTGATGGAAGACAAACCGAAATTATAAGCGGTCTCAGCGAAGGAGAGATAGTGCTCACGCAATAAGCCTGAGTTATCTGCGAAGAAGGAGTCCGTTATGTTTAAATTTCTCTCCAAAAGCATGTTTCGGGAAGAAAACATTCATAAGTACGATGAATATTTAATACAGGTGCGTGACATTATAAAAGCATATAAAACTGAAGCGGGAGAATTCACCGCACTGAAAAATGTCAATCTGCTTATTGGCGATGGCGAATTCGTCGGCGTTATTGGCAAGTCCGGAAGTGGAAAATCTACATTAATAAACATGATATCAGGCATTGACCGCCCTACTAGCGGAGAGGTTTACATGGGCGGTGTGCCGATTCACACGCTAAATGAGGGCAACATGGCGAAATGGCGTGGTAGAAACCTGGGTATCGTTTTTCAATTCTTCCAGCTGCTTCCAATATTGACTGTGGCGGAAAACGTCATGCTGCCCATGGACTTCTGCAATGTTTACAATCCGATGCAGCGCCGCAAGCGTGCCCTTGAGGTACTTGAGCTCGTTGGCGTCGCCG
>JABAOC010015900.1_pt3 | contig 14872 bp, 11 predicted proteins | sample 7062161 | NCBI WGS metagenome assembly JABAOC01 (sample SAMN14538625, study PRJNA623070) | marine sediment metagenome | biome: marine biome [ENVO:00000428]; feature: marine pelagic biome [ENVO:01000023]; material: deep marine sediment [ENVO:00002113] | place: India: Gulf of Khambhat ... | reverse complement strand
TTCGAGATCCATCCTGATAAAGGATATTCCTCTTTATCCCTGTGTGCTTTCGAGTATCTCGGGGGCGTTCTCGACGGTATCAATTCCGAAGGACTTGTTGTGGCCATCCTCGCCGAGGAGGAATCGGGCCCGAAAGTCGGCCGGGAACCGGGCAATGAAGTCGGAATGCACGAATTGATGGGCATGCGCTACCTCCTGGACAACTGCAAAAACGTGGAAGAAGCCAAAGAAGCATTACTTTCTCTAAAACACTATTATTCTTTTATCCCCTGCCACTACATTATAGGGGACAGGAGCGGAAAGTCCTTCATCTTCGAGTTTTCTCCTACCCGTAACAGGAACTATATCATCGATGGGGATGGACCTCAGTGTGTGACAAACCATCTGGTTTTCCACCATCAAAAGGTAGAGGAATTCCCGGAAACCGATCTCAACTGGAGCATGAGAAGGTACAAAATGCTGGATGAATCCATAAAGGCCAAGGAGAAATTCACTCTCGAGGAAATCGCTGCCATCAATGCCCAGGTAGCTGTCCCGACTTATATCCCAGAAAATCCTGAGTTCGCACCAGGCCGCACACTTTGGTATGCGCAGTACGACCTCGATAACCTGACGCTCACAGTGAAATTCTATCTAGATGAAGAACCTGACCCGGAGAATGAAAGAAGGGCTATCCTGGAATACTCCCCTCAAAAAGTGTATGAACTCAAAAAATAATAGGCTCTTTGGTGATCTTCTCGCCAGTGATATCAACGCCTTGGGTGTCATTCCCTGCAAGGCACTTTGTGTATTTAGAAAGAGATTAATCCTCTATCTTCTGAAAATTTGAGTGTGAGATCTGAGCCGTTTGCGGCGCTTATCCAGGAGCGACGATCTTTTTCTCTTCAAGATAGCGGATGACGATCTTTTTGCTCTCTTCCAGATCGTGAAGGCTCGTATCGATCGTGAGCTCGGGTTGTACCGGTTCTTCGTAGGGAGCGGATATCCCGGTGAATTCCTTGATCTCTCCGGCGCGCGCCTTCTTGTAAAGACCTTTGGGATCCCGTTGTTCGGCCACATCCAACGGAACCTTCACAAAGACTTCGATGAATTCTCCGCCTTCGAGCAGTTGTCTGGCCTTGTCCCGGTCTCCTCTGTAAGGGGAGATGAATGCCGTCATGGTGATCACGCCGGCCTGGGCAAAAAGTTTCGCCACTTCTCCTATCCGACGGATGTTCTCCTCCCGGTCTTCAGGTGAGAATCCGAGGTTTTTATTCAGGCCGTGCCGGATGTTATCGCCATCCAGGACATAACACAGATGGCCGCGTCTGTAGAGTTCCTCCTCGACGATATGGGCGATCGTGGATTTTCCAGAGCTTGGCAGCCCCGTGAACCAGATGACCACGCCTTTTTGCCTGAGAAGCTTCTCTCTGTCCGGTTTGCTCAGAGCGCTCTTGTGCCAGGTGATGTTTGTTGCTTTTTGTTCGGTCATCAGAATTTCTCCATGGATTTATGATGCTATCTGTCAGGCAGATTTTAAATTCTTGTAATAATCGATCAAGATTTGGACAACCTCGGGCCGGCTGAATTCTTTGGGCGGCATCTGTCCGTTCGCCAGCATTTTTCTCAGGTCTGTGCCGCTGATCAGAACCCGGTCTTCTTTGCCGTGCGGGCAGGTTTTCATCGATGCCATCCCGTCGCATTTATAGCACCAGAATGTCCAGTCGATTTTCAGGGGTTTGAGGTGAAGATCATCTTCACCGATCTCATCGAATATTGTCTGGGCGTCAAACGGACCGTAGTAATCTCCGACGCCGGCATGATCGCGGCCGACGATCAGGTGGCTGCATCCGTAGTTCTGCCGGAATATGGCGTGCAGGATGGCCTCCCTCGGGCCGGCATAGCGCATCTCCATCGGGTAGACTTTCAATACGACCCGGTCTTGAGGGTAATAGTTTTCCATCAGCACTTCATAGCATTTCATCCGGACATCTGCCGGGATATCGTCCGCTTTGAGTTTGCCGACCAACGGATGGATCAGAATCCCGTCGCAGACTTCCAGGGCGATCTTTGTGCAGTATTCGTGGCTTCGGTGGATGGGATTTCTCGTCTGAAAGCCGGCCACCGTCCTCCAGCCGTGCTCTTCGAAGAGCTTTCGTGTCTCGGGGGGCCGTCCGAAGCGGGAGCCGTATATCTCCGGGTAGGGGCCTTCACTCAAAGCTTTCACCGGTCCCCCCAGCAGCACGTCCTTCTGGGCCAGGAGCTTTGCCACTCCCGGGTGCGCTTCGTCCTCAGTGCGGAACACGTTTTTGGCCTCAAGGTTTTTATCATACGTAAATTTCTCTGCCACTTTCAGGCTGCCCATGAGTGCGCGGCTTTCTTCATCGACCAGCGCGACTTCAGAGTTGATCTGCAGGTTGTCTGCCTGTTCTTGGCTAACAGAAAGAGTTATCGGAACAGGCCAGAGAGTCCCGTCCGTCATCCGCATCCTTTCGACAACCCCAATGTAATCTTCCTGTCCCATGAAACCCTCTAACGGGCTGAATGCGCCCATGGCCATCATGATCAAATCCGAAGTTTCGCGCGAGGTGAGATGGACAGCCGGAAGTGATTTCGCTTTTTCTCTTTCCTGCGCGAGCTGTTCCCCTTCAACAAGAAGAGGTTTGAGTTCACCGCCGTGCGGTGGGACGAGTTTTTGCCCCATATTTTCCTCCGTTCAATAAGGTCTCAGATCTACAGATGCAGATTGAGTGATTCAGTTCACAGATATCCTAAAGATTTCAGACGCTTCCGGATCGCTTCGATTTCTTCCTTGCTCAAGCTCGGGTCTTCGATTTTTTTGATCGTGTCGATCTCTTCTTTGGTGGAAACCAGGTCGCGCAACACGTAGACAACAAAATCAGTGACTGAGTTGAATCCGCTGTCGACGACAATTTTGGATATCCGGTTGTACAGCGGACCCGGGATTTTGATCGTGACTTTACTATCCGGGGTCTTTTGTTTGACACTCATATAACACTCCTATAAGAGTGTTTCTATATTAGGCATTTTCGCCTGCTCTGTCAAGGCCGGTTGGGGCAGAGATCAGGACTTTTCTGACCTTTAGCGGATATGCATGAAGTTAATTTTCAGGGAGAGTTGAAGCACGTTTTTATAACTCCAGGTCATAAAAACGACTAAATTTATAAAATCCTATAACTGGAGGTCATAAAATCGGTGCTCTGGCTTACACAAGGTTAATTTCAAATTCAACTAATCGCTAGAGGTGAGATGAGACTGCTCTGTATTGGCTATTTTTCGAGGCGAAAATCACCTTTCATTTCCTCCTAAAAGGGCATTGAAAAGACCTCAGGGCTCAATATATCTTATTAGGCACACAAATTTATTTAGGGAAGGGTGATATCAATGAATCAAATGGAAACTTTAACTGCTGACCAATGGCAAGAAATTTTCGGAATTCTTTTGGTCCCTATCAAGTGGATCATCCCCCTGCAGAAGTCGATTCTCGATTTCTTCTTGTATTCCAGCTCAGCCTGGGCGGCTGTGGGTAAGTTCCTGTTTCTGTTTTTCCCGCTTCTCCTCCTGCTGGGAGCCCTGTGGAGCACGCAGCTTTCGCTGTATACGATTCCTTTTCGCTCGAAGCGCATCAACTTCGTCACAACTCTGCTTCTCGCCTGGTGGGACGGAGCACGGGCTGTCTGGCTCTTCTGGGTCGGTCTGTTTCGGCTCGTCATAGTCGTTCTGGGATGGATCTTCTCAGTTGCCCGACTCGCTGTAAAATTCATCGTTGTCTCCTTGAAATATATTGTGAGCGCTCCGTTCGCGATGACCGGCCGGATGACCAAAAGCTTCTTCAGGCCCGGAGTACCCTGGATTGCTTTCCTGATCCTCGTGTTCTGGTGTATGCTCGAATCGGGCATCTTCACGTTCGTCCTGTTCCCGACGATTTCAGAAGTTCTGATGGATATCGTCGGAACGGACGAGGTTTCACCTCTCACAACCCCTATCCTGTACATCTTTTTGCTTATCATCATCATGGGAAGTTTTGCGGCTCTCCAGGCATTAGCAGATGCGATCCGGACAAAGAAAGTCAAACTCATCATCCAGATGACGATCATCGAACTGATCGTGATGGGCTTTGAGGTGATGTTCTTGTACCGCGAGTTGGTGGATGCGATCACCCCATGGATCGTCCAGCAGACAGGCGTGAGAGTGGGAATCTTCTTCACATTGACCGTCTCGAGCTTTGGGTGGATCGCCATTCGTGGCATGACCTGGTTCCTGTTCGCGCAGTACGGCACACCGCCGCTTCTGGCCCTCATTTCCCGCCAGCCCGTTGAACAGGCCGCAGGCGCGCAGAGAGAAGCGCCTCCTGATTTCAAAGAAACTTCGAGATGGTGGCAGCAGCCGATCCAGGACTTCAAGAACGAGATTGATTGGCTCCATCGGAAGTTCAATGAACTGCTGGAATTTCTCACGCTGCCGATTCTTCAGGTTTTGGCCGTGATCCTGAACTTCTTCATGATCTTGCTGACAGCGAAGCCGGTCTTCAACCTTCCGTTCAAAGAATTGAAGGATGTGATGGACACGCGGGAGATTCTTGTGGCCAAGCGCATGATGCCAAAGACAGGAGATGAAGTTTGATGCGAAAACTCAATTTTATCACTCGCTGGGGTATTGTCCTGACGGTCCTCCTAATGTTTACTGCCACATGTTTGGGGCCGTCAGGGCAGCAGAAACCTCGATTGGTCATGTTTGTCGGAGTGGATGTGAGCGGCTCTTTCCGAGGCACGGGCTACTATGATGATGCGATCGCTTTCCTGTCCCATTACATCTACGGCCACATGAATGAGCTGGGCGGGCTGAGCAGACTGCGGGCCCTGTTCGTGGGTTCTGTCGGCGGCACGATCGAGGATGAGCCCAAGGCCTTTCATCCGATCCACGACCTTGAAGGCAAGGATGTGGCCCAGATCGAAAAAGAGCTCAGAGAGTGGTTTCCGCCCGAAGACATCATCACGGATTTCAACGCTTTCTTCGAAGAGGTAGCAAACCTCACTGTGGACAGAAGCCTCACTCTCGCCCCGATATCTATCGTCATCGTCACAGACGGGATACCGGCTTTGGGCACTTCAGAAGAAAAATCCGCTTATGAGAAGATCGATCTCGATCCTTTGGAGTTTCTCTCGCGGAGAGTCACTGTCCGGCTCATGTACTTGGAGCCCAAAGTGGCCCAGCACTGGAAAGAGGACGTCCCGGCAAGACGAGTCCGCATCTGGACGGTTGCCGGGGAAGTGATGGTGGGCTGGCAGGAACAGATGGAGCCCGGGCTGGAGCTGGCTCAACAGGAAAAATTGTGGATATGGGTTAAAGACAACGTGGATTTCCGCGTCCGCTCAAGACGCTTCTAATCTAAAGGAACGTTATTTCACTCTAAAGCTCTGGCTGGTCTCTGCTTTTGTCCCCGTCTTCATTTCCTCGGCTGTGATCTTGATGAAGTACTCACCAGGCTTTATTTCCGGCAGTTGAAGCTCACACAGGAGCACATCTGTTCCATTCTGCCTCTCTGAGGCAAGAATGGAAAAGGGGAGGGGAGTTTTCTCTGTCATCTCATAATCGAAGAGAAACGCTGTGAGCTCGATATCCGGGTTTGGAATGTCCTTCACAGCACTGAGGACAACAGCCAGGAGTTTTGGAGTTCCCTGCTCCAGATTTCCGACGAGCGGGGAATGTTCGTTAGAGAGGAACGGATAGATATCCGCTAAAGAAAGACTTTCCTCCTTCACTTTCTCCTTCTTTTTTTTCTCTTCCTTCTTCTCCTCCTCAACTCTTGTCAGGTTAAGATAGTAGGATTTTTTCTCAGGAATGATCAATAGAGGAGGATGCAGCGTTATTCCGGATTCGACGGGCTCAGGGATATCGACTGAAGTCGACGCTTTGGCGGCGCGGCCTGTCTCCATGTTCCGGATGATGACGCGGCATTCATACGAACCGGGATCAAGGAAAACGCTGATATAAGGATAGATCCTCTTTTGGCGGAGCGAGGAAAAATCTAGGTCCGCTTTGATCGATGAGAGGACATTGTTCTCTGGATTGATAATGAATGTGGTCAGTTCTGTTTTTTTGCCGAGAACTTCTTCCATTTCTTCTTGAGATATTTCAGAGAGGAGCACGAGATTGGCTTCTTTTGTCTTTGAACAGGGGAGAGCGATCGTGGAGAGAGGAAGCGGCTCCTGGAAGATAGGATTTTCGCTCAACGCCAGATCGACAAGGCGGAGCTGTTTATCGAAATCATCGAGTTCAACGAAAGGCTTGGGATTGAAATACCCGCCCTGGGCATGGACCTGGCATCCTTTCCGTTTGACCTTGACTTCGATACTGTGGTATTCGCCGTCCCACTTCTCGTCGATGTAGTAGCCGAGAACGTAATAATTGCTGGTGACGTCCTGAATTTGATTGGCGATTTTGTCGTAATAGTTGACATTGTGAAGATATTCTCCGCCGGACAGTTCGGAGAGCATTTCCAGTGTTTGGACTCGTTGAGGCCAGACTGTGCTGACGGTGTGGACAGGACTGTTGGACGCGGCGAATTCTTTGCCCATATCCTCGTATTTTTCCCTTAATGTTTGGTGAGCCCCCAGCACAAAAGCTCTCGGGATTCCTCCTGAAAAAAGTACGATGTTTTTGTATCCTGGAATATACCGGAGAGCTCGGGCCAGGTCTGTGAAAGAATTGACCCAGATATGGGATTTGCTGATTTGAGACTGTGTTTCTGGATCCACAGTTGTTACAAAGTAAGAACTTAAGTTGATTCCCCCCCGGGGAGGTCCGGCGAGACCGTGTTGATTTTGAGCTTCTTCTCCTTCTCCTCTCGCGCTTCTGACTTCTCTTTCTGCCCGAGTTCTTTCTCCTTCAAGGGTTTGCGCCCCTGAGTCTCTGATGCCTTCTCCCGTCTCCTCGACGCCATCAATCGCTTTTCGTACCTTTTCCATGTCTGATGTGAGATATTCATGGATTGTGAATCCGGATACGATGTTGTAGGACATGACTCCGACTTCATCAGTCGGTTGAATCTGTGTATCGATAAAGTGATGAGCTGCTTTTTTTGACTGAAGGAGCCCGAGTTTTGACGAAGCAAAGATGAAGAAAAATTTCCGGTTCATCCTTGAAGCTGTATCCTGACTTGGCGGGAGAGCTGTTTTGGCGATTTCTTCTTCCACCTTTTTTTCAGTTTCTTCCGGACGGACAGGCCTTTGTATCATATGGGTCTCAAAGTCCGTTATCGGCTGGAGTTTTCCGTTGTCGTACAGGATGAAGTCATCCTTGGTCAAGTCTGTGATCGGATTCCCTTTGTTATCCGTTACGAAGACCTGCACCAGTTTCAAAACGACTATCACTCGGTATTGATAGGAGGACTCTTGTGTGACTTGGGCCTCTCCGGAATTCAGTTTCCCAGGATTTGGCAGAAAAAGAAGCGCCATCAATAAAATGCCAATCGTAAGGAATTTTTCTTTCATTTTATTTCCCAATAGAGATAAAGGTTTTGAATAAGGACACTGATGAATAATATTGTGTACGAATGGTCTATTATGTCAAGATAATTTATGCTTTAATATAAAAGCCATGAAATGAGCATTTCCGCATACAACAGACGCCGCTTTCTAAAGACGACAGGTTGGGGAGCGCTGTCCCTGATTCTGCCCTCGTTCTCTTTTCCTAACCTGACCCAGAGACGAAAGCCGAATATCATCCTCGTCATGGCCGATGACCTCGGGTATGAAGGCCTGAGCTGTTACGGCAGCCTGTCCTACACTACGTCTCATCTGGACAAGTTAGCCAGAACAGGAATTCGATTCACTCACTGCTACTCCCAGCCGCTCTGCACTCCCTCGCGCGTCCAGATCATGACCGGGCAGTACAATTTTCGGAACTACACAGAATTCGGAGCGCTCCATCCCAAAGAAATCACTTTCGGGCATATTCTCCGGAAAGCCGGATACGCCACGTGTGTGGTCGGCAAATGGCAGCTCGCCGCCCGGAATAAGGGCGTCGGCACCTATCCAGATAAGGCGGGATTCGATGAGCATTGCCTCTGGCAGGTGGACCGGCTCGGATCGCGTTATTGGTCTCCTCTCATCCAGGAAAACGGAGCGATCCGGGATGATCTCAAGGGGAAATATGGGCCTGATGTGTTCCTGCAGTATATCAAGGAATTCATGGAGCGGAAGAAAAAGGAACCGTTTTTCATTTATTATCCGATGGTTCTCACTCACAGTCCTTTTGTGAGAACTCCGAATTCCAACCTGTCTGAGGCCAGAGATACGAAAAGCCCAAGATTTTTTGCGGATATGGTCGCTTACACGGACCACATTGTCGGGAAGATCGTTGAAAAAGCGGATGAGCTCGGGATTCGAGAAAACACTGTGATCCTGTTCACCAGCGATAACGGGACGCATGTGTCTATTCGGTCAGAAATGAAGGACCGGATTATCCGCGGCGGCAAGGGGACGCCCACCGATGCGGGGACACATGTTCCCTTTATCGTCAATTGGCCCGGCTCTTCACCTGCAGGGAAAATCTGTAACGATTTGATAGACTTCACTGACTTCTTTCCAACGCTGGCTCAAATTGCCGGTGCAGAGATTCCAGAGAATCTGACCATGGATGGAATAAGCTTTCTGCCCCAGTTGAAAGGGAAAAAAGCAACACCCAGAGAATGGGTATTATGTCATTATGATCCCCGTTGGCAGTTCTGGAAGCCGTGCCGATTTGTCCGGGATAAGCGATGGAAACTCTATGATGACGGCAGGCTGTTCGACTTGCAGAAAGATATTCTTGAAAAATCTCCGGTTCGTGATGATAAGAATAAAGAGATCACTGAGATCCGGAGGAGACTCCAGCAGGTCCTGGATAAAATGAAATAAACCTGAGCTCATTTTGCATCCTCTGTCTCTCTCAAGTCAGGAATTTTCGTTCACTATTTCTCTGTATTTTCTCTTTCTGTGCCCCGCTCAATCGGTTAGTCACCATCCTGTGTTAAGGGCAACACTAAACCTTTATTCTGCTTTGACTCGTTCCAGCGGGTGTGTTATTTTAATCTGCCATTTGAACGATGAAAGACATCCCCTAATCAGTAATGAATCGCCTTTCAAGCAAAGACCATTTGAGTTTAAATTTTGATAAGGAGCCTTAGATCATGAGGAATAAACGCATTTTCGCCTTCATAATTATCTTTGTTTTCCTCGGGTCTTTCTTCTTGACTACGGCCCAAGAGGCCCGAAGCCCGCTTCTGGATTCATGGGAGCAATACTTGAAGTTGAAAAAGGAATCGGAGTTCGGCCTGGAGTGGATCTCGATCGGGCCGGTCATGAATTCGGCCAGAGTGGAGGCTGTCCAGTTGGATCCAACTCGGCCTGGAACCATGTATGTGGCTTTTGGCTCGGGGAATTTGTGGAAGACCGTCAACCACGGCTTGACCTGGAAACCGATATTCGAGAACCAGTCCGCTCTCGGGATCGGCGACATCGCCCTTGCCCCTTCGAACTCTGATGTCATCTGGCTTGGCTCTGGGGAAAGCCTTAAAAAAGCCAGGAATTTCACGATGCCGGGAACAGGAGTTTTCCGCTCGGATGACGGCGGGAAAACGTGGAAGAACACGGGGCTTCATGATTCCTTTCATATTGGAGAGATCGCTGTCCATCCGCAGAATCCGGATGTTGTCTTCGTCGCCGTTATGGGGCATTTCTGGTCTACCAATCCGAACCGAGGTCTCTACAGGTCAATAGACGGTGGGAAAACATGGGAACATGTCCTGTACGTGGACGAGCGCACAGGAGCCAACGACGTGGTTATCGCTCCTTCGAATCCGGATATCGTGTACGCCTCCATGTGGGAAAATAATCCCACAATATTCGGAGAGGAAAGCGGAATCTATAAAAGCTCAGATGGCGGGGAGACCTGGAACCGCCTGAAAGGTGGTCTTCCAGACGGCCCGAAGACCGGCCGCATCGGCCTGGCTGTCTCCTGGTCTGACCCCAATAAAGCCTATGCCCTGGTGGACAACCTGAATAAAAACAGGAATATTGCGGCCGAAGTCTACCGGACTCTGGATGGGGGTCAAAACTGGGAGAGAACCCATAAAAATAACCTTTACATCTTCCCGGGAATCGGATGGTATTTCACCGACTGCTATGTGAATCCGCAGGATGATGAAGAGGTTTTTGCCCTGGGCGTAAGGATGGCCCACAGCACAGATGGCGGCCAGACATTTGAAATCGTCCATGGTGATGTGTTCCATGTTTTTCCGAATGCCTCCGAAACCCTGCATCTCGACCACTGCGAGATGTGGATCAATCCTCTCAATCCCGACCACCTGGCTCTCGGAAATGATGGGGGTTTCTATGTCAGTTATGATAGGGGAAAGAGCTGGATGCATTACAACAACATCCCGGCCGGGGAGTTCTATGACATTTCCGTTGATAATCAGGATCCCTATTACGTTTACGGCGGTGTTCAGGACGACTCCTCAGTCTACGGCCCGGCCAGAGAGTGGAAGCCCGTCTACGCAGATGGATGGGAATATGTCTGGTTGGATGCCTGGTCCGGAGGCGACGGTTGCTACACAGTGCCCGACCCTGTGGACCCGAATATTGTTTATTTCTCGAGCCAGCACGGAGGGATACGCCGCAAGGATATGAAGGCTGATCGTTCCGTTTTCATACGACCGCGTTTGCCCAAGGAATATAAGGGAGGGGTATCCTATGCCTTTGTGGCGCCGTATATCATTTCACCGCACGATAATAAAACACTCTACCACGCCGGCAATTACGTTTTCAAAAGCCTGGACAGGGGAGATAACTGGACTCTGATCAGCCCGGACCTGAGAAATTCAGCTCATAAGAAAAAGAGGTCCAGGGCGGTCGGGGCGATCACCGAATCCATGTTGAAGCCAGGTCTTCTGTATGCAGGAATGGATAGAGGCGCTTTCTGGGTTACTCATAATGACGGCTCAAAATGGACAGAGCATTCCGATGGACTCCCGGACAGGTATATCCGGAGCATCTGTGCGTCCCGCTTCAGTCAGTCGCGGGTCTACGTGGCCGTCACCGGGATCAATGATGATGACCTGAAGAATTACCTTTTTGTCTCTGAAAATTATGGAAAATCCTGGAAATCGATTACATCTAACCTTCCGGATGAAGTCGCCTACGTCATCTTGGAAGACCCTGTGAACGAGAATATTTTGTATGCAGGCCTGTACAGGGGTGTCTATATGTCTACAGACCGTGGACAGAGCTGGTCCTTGCTGGGGCCGGATATGGCGGCGACTTGCATTTCGGACTTAGTCATCCAAGAGAGAGAGATGGACCTTGTGGCTGGCACTCACGGCAGAGGAATTTACAAAATGAACATCCGTCCGATCCAGGAGGCGTTTAAGGATGGAACACCCCAGGATCCCATGCTGTTTGATACGCCGGCAGCCCGTTTGCCCTGGATCAAGGACACACACCGTGACCCGATGTACAAAACTATGGAAAAGGTTCCGATCACATTCTATCTCCCGGAGGAAGCGAACGTGACGATCAGCGTGAAAGACAAGATGGGCAAGTCTGTCTGGTCAACTCCTTTCCAAGCCAAGAGAGGATTCAATCAGTACAGATGGGATCTTGTCCGAGAGAAAGTGGACAGCCCGCAGGCCTATTTCATCCACTATTATAAGTTCGCATCGGCGGGAGCTTATCAGATTCATGTGACCGGAGAAGGGATTGACTTGAAAGGGGATCTGACCGTTATCCATCGTGAATTCCCTGAGTTTTAGCCGGACATAACCCGTTACCTGTTCCAAATTATTTTTTCTTTTTGCCTTGGTTGAGAACAGTCATCGTTGTCTCCTTTTCAACAGGATAACAATTGACTTGTTTCTTTCTTGAATATCACAAATAAATAGACAATGCTCATTAGGGACTTTAAGCAGAAGAATATCTTTAATTCTCGCATTCTGACCGCATAAAGCTTCAGTAATTCAAGAATTCTTCCCTGCGCCGTTCTTTCTTTATCTTGAGGTGCTATTGCCTATTTATCGGCTCACCTTGAGGTTGATTCTTTGTGTGTCGGTCCCGCCATGCTGGGATTTGACCTGAAATTCCACCCATCCCTGGGACCCGTCCATCTTGACCAGAGCGCAGAACCGCTGGGTCTCTTTCCCTTTGAGTCTGAATTCAGCAGATTTCTCGACGATCGGTTGGGAAGTGGCCAGCTTGTTCAGAGGATCGATGATGGTCGAACCCTTCGGGATTTCCACAACGGATATATTTTTGGATGTGGAGACTGTAATCTTGTCTTTGACTGCTCTCTTAAGCTGGACTGCACGGTCCGAGGATGTGGGATAGACACGGTCGTTCTTGACGGCCACATCGACCCAATACAGGTCATCCGTAGCCGGTGTGACTGTGACCTCCTCGATCTCTACCTTGGGAAACTGGCTGGCGCAGTACATCACGAACTGTGCGTTTTTCAACGCCTCCATCTCAATGTACCGGGCAGGAGGCGTTCTCACGGTGTGCTTTTTGCGGGATCCTCCGATCCAGATCTTCCCCAGGTCGGGATGGTTGACTTTGTGCGGCATGATCCAGCCCTCGCCGGTCAGTTCAGTATCGATCCATTTCAGATATTCCTCATCGGAAACCCGGCCGTCACCATCCTCGTCCGCCTCGAAGGCCGGTGAGCCCCAGAGCTCAATCAAGTATGCGTAGGCGCCGAGCATGTAGTAGGTGGCCGCGTGGGCCTGGCCGCTCAAACCTCCGATAACCGCGCGGTAATTTTTCATGATCCTTGTGCCCATGGTCACAATCTCTGTCTGGACATCCATGTCATGCTGATAATCCGGAGCCACCTGGCGGTCAAAAAGCTGAGCGTATTTGTTCGTTTTCCTCATTTCCTCCAAACGCCGCTGGAACATCTCCTGCATGCGCTGCCTTTGCTCGGGCGTTTGATTCCGGCTGGGCACTGCAGGGGGGGCCTGAAGCATGATCAGCCGTCCGGTGTTGTGGTAGTGGAAGCTGGCGTAAATATTGGGATGAGCCAGCTGGAATTCATACACGTTCCGGCATTCTGGCTCGGACATCGGGTAGGGATTTCCCGCCCGGAGATACCAGCCGTAAGGAAAGTTCCGGTTCGGGTCAGGACCTCCGATATCATCCTCGTTGATCATGCCGTCGCCGTCGTTATCGTATCCTTCCGAGCCAATCCTGCGGAAGCGCTGGACCGCCTCCTTTTCATCACTTACTCGGATGAACTGCCTCTTATCGGGGGACAGCTTATAGTCTCCTTCGGGGTCTTCAATGTACATGGTGGAAAGCTCGCCGTCGCCGTCTACGTCCTCTGTCCGGTCCTCATCGTACAGCCCGTCGCCGTCATTGTCCTCAGGTCTGAACGGCTCCCGCGGATTATTCGGAGTATTGGGAAACCGCACGAACGAGTCGTTCGCATCCACGTTGAGCCCGGGAAGGATGTAGAATGTGCAGTTGTTCACCAGGTCCTGGACGTATTCGTCGTAATCATACCTTGTGAGAAGATACCACATAAGGTAGAGGGAGCAGGAGATCCCGTTCACCTCGTTCCCGTGAATCGCACCGTCCACCCACATAGCCGGTTTGTCCTGATGTTTTCCGGTCGACTTGGCCGTGATAGTGATCAGATACTGGTCGCGGCCCATCCGGCTTTTTCCGATGCTCTGGATATCGGCCAGATGGGGATATTTTTTCTGTATGTCGTGCATGATCTTGGTCCATTCCGCATAGGAGTAGTACCTCTTCCAGCTTATCGGAAAATCGAGCTCGCCGTGGTAGCCGCCAGGACTTTCCTGCTGTTTCTTCTGGGCAAAAGCCGGAACCATACAGGCTGTCAGAAGGAAAACTCCTAAGATGGAGACTGTGATGTATTTTCTCTGTTTTTGTGTTCTCATCGGTTTCCTCCCTTATTGTATGGAAAGCTCTTTGACTTGCGTGCCACCCTTTTGCGACGTTGACACGATTTTGAGCGGAGCGTCTCCTTTGACAGCGACCAGCCAGGTGACTGTGCGCTTCGGGCCTGTCTGCTCGACCTCAGTTGGACCGTACCTCGGTCCTCTCCGGAACATCGGAAAGCCGGGCGGGTAAAACATCATCATGCGCTGCCTCTGTGTCTGCTGGGGACCTGGCGCGCCTCTTGCCGTATAGCCAGGGATTTCCATCGTTCCTTCGATGACTCCCAGGATCTGGAAGGGAGACCCCTGAAGATAGGTGATCATGTCGCGGTCGCCGATCAGCCAGACAACGTCTTGCCGATTTCCAGCCAGATCCGCGCCCCGAGCAAGATGAGTCGCAAGTTTTCCTTTGTTTTCGATCGTTGCCGTGACTTCGATGATCTTGTATTTGCCTTGGGATTTGCCCTTTTTGATAGTCACCTGGTCCCCTTGCTGGGAGGCGACAGCCTCACTGGCGCTTTTGGCCGTGTAGAGGAGGCGCGCTTTGGCGTCTGTGATGACTATTTCAGGCTGGAGTCCGGCCCGAAACTTCTCGAACTGCCAGTGTTTCTCGCAGACTCCGATCAATGGTTCTCCAGGGAATGCGTTGCTGCGGTATTTCGGGATCCAGCCGCCGATCTCTCCCTCTCCCAGCTCCGGATGATTAAACTTCTTCCAGGGGACAAACAGCTTTCCTCCGTATTTTTCATCCTGGTATTTCAGGAGTGCGCGCTGGGATTGGATTCTGGCATCAGGTCCTTCGAATTGAGGAAAGTCCTGGATATCTCTCTGAGGATTCCAGAGCTCGGTCGTGACAGCGTAGATGCCCAGCTGCATGTACATCCAATCCGTGGCCATCCCGTAGTTGTAGCGCCGGTCCCTCTCCTCTCTGTA
>JABAOC010001469.1_pt5 | contig 14875 bp, 12 predicted proteins | sample 7062161 | NCBI WGS metagenome assembly JABAOC01 (sample SAMN14538625, study PRJNA623070) | marine sediment metagenome | biome: marine biome [ENVO:00000428]; feature: marine pelagic biome [ENVO:01000023]; material: deep marine sediment [ENVO:00002113] | place: India: Gulf of Khambhat ... | reverse complement strand
AGGGCGTTCATGAACTCGCAGCCCTCCATGTATGCCGTGGCTTCCCCGATCACCCTGTGGAGCCTGCTCAGTATCCACCTGTCCAGGAGCTCAGGCTCGGCATCCGCATCGAGGTCGTAGTCCTCCAGCCTCATGCTGGCGAACCTGCAGGCGTTCCAGAGCTTCCTCATGAACCTCCATCCGTACTCCACGTCAGCCCACCTGAAGGGGATGTCTGTCCCCGTGCTCCCCCCGGCGGCAGCCCACTGCCTTGAGGCGTCCGCACCGTACTTGCTGAACACCTCCGGGGTGGCGACGAAGTTGCCGAGGCTCTTGCTCATCTTCCTCCCGTCGCTTCCAAGCACCATCCCGTTGATGAGCACAGATTTGTAAGCGGTCTCCCCGAATAGGGCGAGGTGCCTCACCATCAGGTAGTAGGCCCAGGTGCGGATGATGTCGTGCCCCGACGGGTGTATCGAAGCGGGGAAGAGCCTCCTCCAGTCGGGCCTGTCGGGCCACCCCGCATGGATGGCGCTGGTCAGGGAGGAGTCGAACCAGGTGTCCATAACGTCGGTCTCGGGTGTGAACTCCTCGGAGCCGCACTCGGGGCACCTCCCCTCGGGCCTTGTCACCTTGGGGTCCACTGGCAGCTCCTCCGGCCTAGCGAGCCTTATGGCCCCACAACTGCTGCAGTACCAGGCGGGGACCGGCGTGGCGAAGACCCTCTGCCTGCTCAGCACCCAGTCCCAGTCGAGGCTCTTGGCCCAGTCTATAAGCCTGTACCTCATCCAGTCTGGGTACCAGTCTATCTCCTCCGCCTTCTCCACCACCTGTTCGGTGAGGCTCGTGGTCCTCATGAACCACTGCTCGGCGGAGACGACCTCTATGGGGGTGTCGCACCTCCAGCATACGCCCACCTCCTGCCCAAGGGGAGCCTCCCCCCTCAGGAGCCCCTCCTTCTCGAGGTCATGGACGATGCGGGCCCTAGCCTCCTCCACGCTTAGGCCCTCGTAGGCGCCGGCGGCCTCGGTCATCCTGCCCTTGCCATCGATGAGCTTCACGACTGGGAGCCTGAACCTCGCCACGGCCACGACATCCGCCTTGTCCCCGTATGTGCATATCATCATGGCGCCTGTGCCGAAGTGGGGGTCGGTCTCCTCGTTGGCTATGATTGGGACCCTGCGGCCCGTTATGGGTACCCTCGCCTCCTGCCCTATGAGGTGGCTGTACCTGTCGTCGTCCGGGTTTATGCCTATGGCTACGCATGCGGGGATGTACTCTGGGCGGGTGGTGGCTATGAGGAGCTCCCCACCGGGGACCTTGAAGGCCACCGTGTATATCCTCCCCTCCCTGGTCTCCCTCTCGACCTCCGCGTCGGCTATCGCCGTCTCACAGCGGGGGCACCAGTTGATGGGGTGCTCCCCCTTGTATATCATGCCCTTATCGTAGAGCTTGAGGAAGCTTAGCTGGATCTTCCTCATGTACTCGGGCTCCATGGTGCGGTACTCAAGGCTCCAGTCGACGCTGCATCCGAGGCGGATGACCGCCTCTTTCATCACGGCGATGTACTGCTCTATCCACCCCTCGCAGAGCTTCCTGAACTCGTCCGGCGGTAGGTCGGATCTGTGGATCCCGTAGGCCTTCTCCACCGCCACCTCTGTGGGGAGTCCGTGGCAGTCCCAGCCCTGGGGGAAGTGGACGTTGTAGCCCCGCATCCTCTTGTATCGGGCCCTGATGTCGAAGTATGTCCAGTTCAGGACGTTCCCCATGTGGAAGTCTCCGCTCGGGTAGGGGGGCGGCGTGTCCACGCTGTATCTGGGTCGGGACTCGTCGTCCCAGTCGTATCTGTATGTGCCGTGCTCCTCCCAGAGCCTCTCCCACTTCTCCTCCGTCTCGAGGAAGTCTACGTTCTTGGGCAGCCTCTTCATGGCTTCATCGATCCTCCTTGCTTGCGTCGCGGACCCCTTCCAAGGCGGCGAATAGGGTAGAGAAAGCGTGTCCGCCTTAAAACCTTGTCCGCGCCGGTCGGGTCCCTAGGGTAGCGTAGGCATGGGTCTTCAGTCAGCCCCTTCCGGGGCCTCGACAAAACGATACCCCATTTTAATCTCCTCAGACCTTTGCGAATAGGAAAGGAGCAGTCCTACCATAAATATTTTGTTGAGGTCAAGCTTCGACGGTCCTTGGCTCGTCCCTCTTCCTAGGCCCGGAGAAGACTATCTCCTCTCCCATAGATGCCTTGAGTCCGTCCTTGGCCGCCACCACGGGTATCCCCGTCTCCCCCTCAAGGTAGGCGGCCTCGCCGTCTGGGCCAGCGTTGATCATCCTCATCCCGAAGTGGGTGAGCACGGCGCATCCCGGCTTCGCCTCCTCGAGAATCCTTAGGGCGTCGTCCGTGGAGAGGTGCATCTCTAAGGGGTTTCCTCTGGGCCACATGGTGCAGAGGATGAGGAGCCTGAGCCCGCCGTACTGTTCGCTTATCCCATCGAAGTAGGCTGTGTCCGAGGTGTAGCCGAGGGCTCCGGCCTCAGGGGCCTCGATCCTGACGCCGACGGTCTCAGAGTCGCTGTGCATCGCCCTCACGGCCTCGAAACGGAGCTCGGCAACATCGAACCTGGACCCGGGCTTCAGAGACTCCACTTCGGGTACAAGCCCCTGGTGGTAGGAGGAGATGCTGGGGCCGCACCCTCCGTCGCCCCTCAGGACGCTCCCGGGCGCTGCTAGGACCCCCCTCCTCTCGTGGGTCCCCTGAGTCATTGCCTCTATGAAGACCTCCGCGTCCCCGTAGTGGTCCGGGTGGCAGTGGGAGACCACTAGGCCGTCTAGCCTCATGGGGCTGAGCCCAGCCCAGTTGGAGAAGACGAGGGCTCCGGGGCCTGGGTCTACGTGGACCTGGGTCTCTCCGTGGACTAGGCGGATGCCCGCGGTCCTGCGCCTCTGAAGGATCATTGCGAAGCGCCCCCCGCCCGTCCCCAGGAAGTGGATGTCTAACTGTTTCAAGGCGGCTCGCCTCAAACAACTGGCGTATCCCTAATAGGGTTTAGGACTTCGGCCCGAGAGTTAAATATTTAATTGGGCGGAGGTATCAGAGAATGTTGCGGGCCCGTGGCTTAGCTTGGCCAAAGCGTCTGACTGATAATCAGAAGATCATGAGTTCAAATCTCATCGGGCCCACCATCTAGGTCCCGTCGCCTGATACGCATACATTTTAAATAATTTGATGAAAGATTTAGTTTTGAGGGAAAGTCATGGCTGTGTCTAGAGGGGTTGCGTCTGCAGCAATCGTGGTGGTCGCGATAGCGGCCTTCGTCGTGGGGGTGTTTTCTCACCCATACATATTCCCTCCCCCCGAAGAAGGACCCGAAGATCCCATCTGGGAAGGAGTCGTGCAGAGGGGAGTTATCAGGATAGGGAGCTCCCCCGACTGGCCCCCATACGAGTTTCTGGAAGCAGGAGAGTTCGCAGGCTTCGAGGTCGAGCTGATGGACACGATCGCAGAGCGGCTGAACCTCGATGCCGAATGGACAGAAATGGGCTTCGATCTGATAATACCCGAGGTCCAGGCCCAGACGATAGATCTGGGGGTGAGCGGCTTCTCCACTTACCCTGACAGGATGGAGGTGGTTCAGTTCACTATGCACCATAGTATAACCGAGGGCCAGATAATAATGCTTCAGAGCAGGAGGGAGGCGCTGGGCATCACAGAGATCGATTCATTGGAGGAACTTGTCACACTCGAGCTCTCGTGTGGGGTGCAGGTGGGCACGACGCAGCAGGCAGAACTGCAGGAAAAGGCGCCTGGGGCTCTCGAAACATACGAGGACTACCTGATCGCCCTCGAGGACTTAAAGAGGGGGGCGATAGACTCCATATATGCAGAGGTTCCTGTGACGACCTTGTGGATACAAGAGGCTGAGAGCGCTGGGGAGGAACCGCTCGTAGTGTTCTACAGGAGGCCCTATTGGCCCGTGGCCTTCGTGGCTCACAGGGACGCAGACGTACTCGTCGAGAAGATAAACGGCGTGCTAGCAGAGATGATAGCCGAAGGCGAATTAGATGAGTTGAAATCCAAGTGGATACCATAAATACTACAGGTAAGAAGTGGAGATCATCGAGAAGCTGATACCGATACTGTCGGGGCTGCCCACAACACTCGCCATATCGATCCTCTCTTTTTTGTTGGGGTTCGCCATAGGGCTCCCCCTGGCGTTTGTGCGAACGTACACAGGCAGGCCGTTCCAGATCCTCGTAGACGGCTACGAGAAGGTGCTGAGGGGCGTCCCCGAGATAGTGACCATGCTGTTCCTGTACTTCGGAGTTGGGGGCATCCCCGCCTTCAGATACCCCTTCAAGAACGGCTTCTTCGTTGCCACCTTCGCCCTCGGGCTGAGGAGCGGGGCCAACCAGTCCCAGGTGTTCAGGAGCGCCATAAGGGGAATCGGGGAGGAGCAGATGGTCGTCGCCAGGTCCCTGGGGCTCTCCAGACTCCGGTCGATAGTCTACGTGATGGTCCCACAGACATTCATCGTCGCGACTCCGGGCCTGGGAAGCGAGTACGCACTTCTTGTGAAGGACTCCTCGTACGCCTTCATCCTGGGTGTCGTCGAGATGATGAGGAGGGCGGACACGGTGAGAAAGACGACCCTAGATACAGTGTTCCCCTACTTCGCGGCCGCCCTCCTCTACATCTTGCTCACCTTCCCCCTTGCGACCTACCTCGATACCTGGGGGAGCAGAAAAAAGAGGGAGCTGGGGCTCTAGGGGAGAGAGATGGCGGGCGTAGTACTTGAATGCAGAAACCTGTGGAAGATCTACGGGAATGTAGTAGCCGTTAAGGACGTCTCCCTAGCCATCAGCGAGGGAGAAATAAAGCTCATATTCGGGCCGAGCGGGTCAGGGAAAAGCACGCTCGCAAGGTGCTTGGCGATGCTCACGACCCCCACAAAGGGGGATGTCCTCCTTGATGGGGAAAGCCTTGTCGAGCCGGGCGTTGACCTCAACAAGGCGAGGGCAAGGATAGGATTCGTCTTCCAGCACATCTGGCTCTTCCACCACCTTAACGCTCTAGGAAACGTGGAGCTGGGGCTGAGACACGTGCTGAAACTCCCCAAGAATGAGGCCAGGGAAATGGCGTCACAGGCTCTCAAGGAGGTGAAGATGGAGGAATGGGCCGACTACTACCCCGCTCAGCTATCAGGAGGACAACAACAGAGAGTGGGGATAGCAAGGGCGCTGGCGATGGAACCCGAGATCATAATCCTCGACGAACCGACATCTTCCCTCGACCCTGAGCTGACGGGGGAGGTGATAGACACCCTGAGAGACCTGGCGGAGAAGGGGACGACCATGCTCGTGATAAGCCACGAGATGACTTTCGCGTGTGAGGTAGCCGACGAAATGATATTCCTAGACGAGGGCTCTATCGTCGAGAGGGGACCGCCGGAGCTCTTCTTCACCAACCCCTCGAGCGATAGGGCGAGGAGGTTCATGGCCCGGCTGATAAAGCAGACTAGAAGGGAGTAGGATGGCATGTATTTCATCATAGAACATCTTCCCATGATTCTGAGAGGGTTTCTAGTAACCGTGGAGATGACCTCCTTCGGGATAGTTGTGGGCCTAGCACTGGGGATTCTCTTGGCGATAGGCGACCTTTACGGAGGAAGGATCGCCTCGACGATGATCAAATTTTACGTGGAGTTTTTCAGGGGGAGCCCCCTCATCGTCCAGCTCTTCATATTCTACTTTAGTATACCTAACTTGCTCAACATACTGATAGACAACTACACGGTGGGCCTCCTGATTTTTGCACTGAACAGTGCGGCCTACCAGAAGGGCTACATAAAGGGGGCTATGGAATCGGTTTTCGAAGACCAGATGACCGCCGCCCTCTCCCTGGGGCTCTCGAGGGCTCAGGCGATAAGGCACGTGGTGCTTCCTCAGGCCCTGAGGATAGTCATACCCGCGTGGAGCAACGAGTTCAGCTCCCTCACGAAGAGCACGGCGGCCCTACTGGTGATCGCCGTACCGGATCTCACATCCAACCTCAAGGCGATAGCCTCCTGGACCTGGAGGATCCTAGAGACGTACGCCTTCGGGGCGTTGATATACCTCTTCTGGATCAGCGTTGTGATGAAACTCTTAGACATATTGTACAACAGAGTCAAGATACCCGGGATAGAAGTAACGGCTTGAACTTTCCACTCCTCATGGAGATTTTCGTCACAACCACTTCACTCAATGAGAGACCAGATCATTTCTCAGGTAATATTTAGAGACTCGATACCAAGGCTCCTGCGTCTGGCCGTGGCTCAGCTTCGCCAAAGCGTCTGACTGATAACCAAAAGATCACGGGTTCGGTTCACGTCGAACTCGCAGAGGCGGTTCTCAGCCTTCCTTTTTGGTTAACAGCCCGATTCTGTGAGCGGGCCCAACAGGCATCACCGATAAATAAAGTGGTGCAGCAGAGTCTTAGTGGCGCGGATGAAGGGGAAGCTCGTATCGGCCATCGACTGGAGGAGGGAAAGGGGGAGATGGTCATGCGGCCTCATCTGCCTGGATGAGGGGTTCGAGCGTGTCCCCCTGGAACAAGGTTCACAGGTCTCGTTCAGGGTGCTGAGGGGGCGTTACTGCGTGGGCTTCACAAGGCTATCAACCGGGGCGGGCGATGAGGGGTCGCCAGACGCATGGAAGGAGCTCGCCCCCTGCCCCCAAGGAGCGGAGGCCCAAAGGGGGACCCAGTGCGGGCAGTGCAGCAGGTCGGACGTATCCCTCCCATGCCTCCGATGTGACGGAGGGAACTGCCTCGCTGACCCTGCTCTGAGGAGGGCCTGCGAGGGGAGCACTGCCTACGTCTACCTGGCTTCTTTCGGGGCTGGGAGGATAAAGGCTGGGGTCTCCCAGGATAGGAGGGTCGTGAAGAGGTGGATAGAGCAGGGGGCTGACGCGGCGAGGAGGGTCCTGGTCGGGAACGGTAGGGAGGCGAGGAGGTTCGAGAAAAGGATACAGGAAGAGCTCGGCATCCTCCGCCTTCTGAAGGCGGAGCAGAAGATGGACCTCACCAGGAGCGGTCCAGGGATAGATGAATCCATGGGGCTCCTCGACTCCTCGGAAGAAGAGGTGCACAGGCTGTTCCCTGAAGAGAACCGCTTCCACGAGGAACCCCGCCTACTGCTCCAACACTACGAGCTGCCGAGGCTCGACAGGAGGCCCCTGGAGCTCAGGGTCAGAGGGGGGCTCACCGTCTCTGGGCGGGTTCTGGGGGCGAAGGGGCCGGTCCTCCTCATCGAGGCCGGCGACATGCCCTTCACCGTCAACCTCAGCAGGCTCGTGGGGAGGAGGATAGAGACAGAGGGGGTCGCCCCGACGAGCACGCAGGCGGGTCTTGACAGGTTCATGTCCTAGCCTTCTAACGCCCCGGGTTAGGAAAAGGGTTTTAATTTCTGTGGGGCGAATTATGGTTGCTGTGGGCCGGTAGTCCAGCCTGGCAGGACGCTGCGTTCACACCGCAGAGGCCGCCGGTTCAAGTCCGGCCCGGCCCACTCTAGTTAAACGATAGATGCTCTCATAAATTCCGTATAGATCTTTGGTTTTTCTGTTTGGGTAGTGGATTTGGTTCCAGACGGTCGAAGCACCAGTACACTTTACTTCAGAGATCGCAGAGCCAACCTTATCCATGAAAGCGCTTCTTCTCAGGTCAACAGTTATCGGAGCATGTACATTTGTAGCTCGTCATAGCGCCATATCCTTGTTTATGCTCTTGCCTCTGTATCTAAAATTAGTCGGAGTCGGAGAGAATTTACCAGATTTTATGGCGTCATTTAACCTGAATTCTAGCTAACCTTAGTTCGCGCGCGAAGTGGGAATTGAAATGTAAGTATCTGAGGACGCCTATCTAGAACTTCCTTTCTGTCTCAGGCTAAAATCCCATGAAGCGGGAATTGAAAGAAAAAATTAAAGGTGTATCAATCAAACCTAATATACACTCCTGCAAAAAACGAAGTTCTGTAAAAGGCTCTTTACTTTATTCAGCTAGCTTAAAAATAAAAGATAAAACCATGAAGTTAGCCTAGAACCCATAATCGTGCGGTAGCGCACGACCCTGCTGAGCTTGCTAATATCTTGATGGTCTACGCTTTGCGTAACATTCCCGGCAGTAGACGGGGCGGCCTTCTGTGGGCTTGAAGGGAACTTCACATTCCTTCCCGCAGTCAGCGCATGTTGCCTTATGCATCTCTCTTGGGCCGCTGTCGAAACTGCGCCTGCCTCTATAACCCATACCTTTCACTCCTTTCTTTTTTGGTATGCTCGGAATACCTAAAATGGTATTCCCAGTATACTCCCTTCGAGGTTGCCATGCTTACTTTTAAACCTATGTCTTTACTCGCGCGTTCTGACATCCTCACACGATCGCTAAGTATTTTTTTGCTCGTGCGGTGATACTCCATGATGTTAGTGAGCCCCTCTGACCGTTAAATATCCCGTTATGCAACATTGTTCTGCGGTCGCTTTTAGGGAGGACCCTAATCGCTGCGCTCTGATCCGCGGCCTTCATTATCTCCATTAGCTCAGACTTGTAGAAGTCGATCATGTTTCGGAAGGTCTTCTCCTGGAGGGTCATCCCCGTCATGCCCAGGAACATCTCCTCCTGCTTGGTGTATATTTTCTCTTCCATGAGGCGCGTTCTCTTCTCACATCGAATAACTTCGCGAGAACTCTCCGCCTGTTTGAGTCCAGGGTCCCTATTGTGTTGCATCAGCTTCACGTCTTTCTGTATCATCCATCGATTGACTCCGAGCTGGGCAGCGATCTCCGAATCATTGAGGTCCTGGCTTATGCCTTTTAGGATTGCTAGGCGGCGATTTTGTACGTCTATCTCTAAGTCTATAGAACGGGACAGGGTCAGGACTCCCCCATGAGGTTACCCTCAGCTTCAAGCTCATTGATCAATTTGTTGACATAGGTGAAGTAGTGGAAGGGAATGGGCTTCAGGTGTTCTGGGCGTAGTATTCCCCGATTGATAAGGTCCACGATTAGCCTATTTTTCATCGGGCAGTATTTAATCATCTTATTCAATCATCTCTATGATCATCTGGAGATTGATCTCGTCATTCCTCGGAAGCGTGCGCTGACCACCTTCTGAGATAAATATACATCCCCCAGGATTATTACTTGGAAACCGCTCCTCCCAAATTTTTACCGCAAAATACCTGAAATGATATCCCAACTTAAAGATTCTCTATATGTCTAAACGCCAAAGCTGCATACTCGTTTCGATGCAACACTTTATGCATTTATGTTTCACACATAGAATCCCGATTCCAAGTAAATATCTCTCAACTTCACTGCTTTTTTCATTTAGCGCAGATCTCTTAAAGATAGAGATCAACCGTATAACTCCTTGGACATCTTTTCCTCTCACAATTATTTCTGCCCTTTCGAGGGACATCGTAGATCTTTGGTCCTTTCCTGGGTGTTGCAGGAGATGTATCGGGGACACTTTCCGTTTTTATCAGTGTGATAATTAGGAAGTATAGGACACTTTTGGCTCGTTCAGGTCGCCCTCGATAAGCAACGATGCGCGCTATTTTAAGAGATTCACTTCTTTTTTAGGAAGATTGTCATCGTGCTGACGTTTCTTTTTCGCCCCTCTGATTCAAGTTCTTCTGACCCAATTAAGATCTTCTCAACGGTGAGGTCTCCCATGAACCTGTTCCTCGTGACTTCAGCCACGTCAACGGCGGTGCTGATAGCACGACCTCTCGCCTTCAACTCGACCGTGCCGCCTCCATGCTGTAGTGAGGTTAAGACAGCTAGGCAGTAGCTCATGACGGGTTTACTTCCTACGTAGACAACGTTTCCTTCGGACATCTCAATATATTCGTCAGGTCAGTCCTATTAAGCCTTGAGTCTCGATCAGTAAATGCACGGGTTTTATCCTTAAACACTCTAAATAGCGTACGAGGGCGTTTAGAAACAGATGGGTATAAACGATTTGGCGCGCACCTCTCGCCCAGATCCTTCCACAGGGCGTTCATATGGGTGCTTGATGCTATGGATGCTACAGGCCCTAACGTTATATGAGGCGCAGCAATAGAGACCTTGGACTATATTGAATGAATCCTGGACCATAGCCCTCGAGGCCCTCAGCTGGGTCGAGCTCCAGAAAATTAACGAGGACGCTGCCCTCAGCAGGACAGTGAAGCAGCTTAGAATCGAGGACAGGAGGGCCACCAAGGAGGCGGGTATCCTGCTCTATGAGGTGATGAAGCGGAGGAATGCCCTTGACTACATCATCAACGTCGCCCTTGAGCCGAGGAAAATCGGCGGCCTCGACGTGGGCCTTAGGAGCTTCCTGAGGCTGTACACCTTCATGATCCATTACAGCGGCAACCTTTACCTGGAGGCTCACCGGTTATCGGAGCATGTGAGGGGCATCCTGGGAGATAAAAAGCTCAGGCCGGTGGAGGAGGCTATTGATCTCATACCACACGTAGAGCTTCCATGGGGCAGTTTCAGCCACGATGAGGAGCTAGCATACAGGTACTTCCACCCCGTCTGGTACGTAAACTACCTCCACGAGCACTTCGATGAGCAGAACGTGGTGAACCTGATCCGGCCGTTCGACACACCCAAGTACATTAGGCTCAACACATTAAAAGCGGACGAGTCTCTCACCGATAGTCTACGCCAGCAGGGCTTTCAGTTAGAAAAAGTACCCGGCCTCAGATGCGCGTACCGAGTTCTTGACAGTTCGACAGGTTTGACGAACACTGAGCTTTACCGAGAGGGTGCTTTCATAGTTCAGGATAAGGCAAGCATTCTGGCAGGTGAGGTCGCCTCACCCAAACCTCAGGACGTTGTACTGGACATATGCGCCGCTCCAGGAGTTAAGACAAGTCACCTAGCACAGCTCATGGGTAACCAGGGCAGGATCATCTCCGTCGACTTCGATGAACGGAGANNCCCAAAGAGAAGGCTGACTTGGTTATGCTTGATCCACCTTGTTCGGGCACCGGCACCTTCAACGACGCCCCGTCCGGTAAGTGGCGGATAACGAGGAGATCGATTAAAAGGATGGCGGGTTTGCAGAGGAGGCTCATAGAGAACGCTGCTCTCCACGTGAAGGAGGGGGGCTCTCTAGTCTACTGCACCTGCAGCGTGACCGTGGAGGAGAACGAGGGCGTCATCAAGGGTTTCCTTGAGGGTCACCCCGAGTTCAGGCTCATAGAAGCAGATCCAAGGATAGGCGCCAAGGGGCTACTAGGACTCGCAGCAGCCCAGAGACTTTACCCCTACATGCACGAGTGTGAAGGCTTCTTCGTTGCCAAACTTGTTAAGAATTGAACCTTTGTACGTCACCTTAGAGAGCTTCTGAGTATGCAGATCAGGGCGCGCAGGCAGGTTAAATAATTAGTGTAAAATGGTTTTTATCCCTCTTTCACTTTTTGAATCTAGAAATGGACCTTCTATGACCGAGAGATCATGAGCATCCTGAAGGATGGGATTCCAAAGGAATTCATCGAACTGCTCTCAAAGGTGGGTTTCTCCCACATCACGCTTAGGCAGCATCTGAACAAGCTACTGGGCGACGGGCTCGTCGTAAGGGTGAAGAGGCCGAGAACGGGTCCTGGGAGGCCCATGTACGTCTACAGCCTTCCGAAGGGCGTCGATAAGCGGGTAGCTTCCATCCTATCACAGTCTTACATGGGTCTGGTCGTCCTCTCCTTTGAAGGGCTGAGCCGCCTCTGCAGGCATGAGAAGGGCGGATTCTGCAAGGAGATAAGAGGGGGATGCGCGCCTCAGGACTACCCTAGAATCTTAAAATAAGGATTAAAACCATTTTAAACATAATTATTTAACTCGCCTGCGCGGATCATTTAGCTTCAGGCAATTTGCTTATTGGAAAAACATCTGACACGTGCGAATCGTGAACAAAAATTGATGATGGTCGGTAATTGAAAGGGGCCGCGCGCGGCAGTTGGGGCAGAAGTATACGATCAAGGATACTGTTTTTCCTTTTGCGCAACGCTTTTTGTATTTATACTATTAAAATTAATGCATCTGAGTTGATAGCATTATCACGAAAAAGACTCCCCGATTTTTGGGGTGAATACAGCCCGGCCCACCACCCCTTTCGAGGCCCAAATCCTGCGGGGAAGGTTTCATAGACAACGTATCGCCTAGTCAATGGGCAATGTTCGGGGGAATGGTGGAGGAGGAGGGGCGGGGGAGGGCCTTCGCCGTCGTCGCCCTCTGCTTTCTGGGAATCTCCTTCATGCTCCTGCTGGTGAAGAGGGGGAGGGCGGCCCTGCCATGGGCGAAAATATTTAGGTCGCGGGACGATATGACTTCGACTTCGATGAGGGATCGTGTTGGTGAAGGTTGACCCCTTTCTTGTGGAGAGGTTCCTCAACGTCCACGAGCACAACGTCGAGGTGAACCTGGCGGAGACATGCGTCCAGCCCTTCACCCTGGGCGAGTTCCTGACCCTCGTGGACAGGGAGGACTTCTTCGAGGACTTCAAGGACACCCAGCTCACGTACGGCTACATAGAGGGCTCCCCCGGGCTCAGGCGGGGGATCTCCGACCTCTACGAAGGCGTCCCCCCCGAGAACGTCCTGGTGACCGGAGGGGCGATAGCCGCCAACTTCCTGGCCTTCTACAGCCTTGTCGAGCCCGGGGACACCGTGGTATCCATCAAGCCCTCATACCAGCAGCTCTACAGCGCGGCGAAGTCCTTCGGAGCCGAGGTGAAGCTCCTCAACCTGCGACCAGAGGACGACTGGCTCCCCGCCGTGGATGAGCTTTCCGAGCTCGTCGATGAGAAGACTAAGATGGTGGTGATAAACAACCCCCACAACCCCACTGGAGCCCTCATAGACACCCCGCTCCTGGAGGAGATACGCTCCATCGCGGAGGATGCGGGGGCGTACATCCTGAGCGACGAGTCGTACAGGGGGTTATACATCGATCCAAAGGATCACGTCCCATCCGTCGTCGAGGTCAGCGAAAACGGCATAGCCACAGGATCCTTCTCCAAGCCCTTCTCCCTCACTGGGCTGAGGCTGGGCTGGATAGCCGCCAGCGAGGAGGTCATCGGTGAGTGCATGCTCCACAGGGACTACACGACCATAAGCAAGGGGGTGATAGACGACGCCCTGGCGGCCCTAGCCATGGGGCACGTGGACAAGATAATGGAGAGGAACCTGGGGATAGTCAGAAGGAACTTCAGGGTCCTCTCAGACTGGGTCGAGGGGGAGCCCCTGATAGACTGGGTCCCCGCGAGGGCGGGGAGCGTAGCCTTCCTGAAGCACAGCCTCCCCATGTCCTCCGAGGAGCTCTGCCTGAAGCTGATAAGGGAGAAGAGCACCCTCATGGTCCCGGGCTCCTGCTTCGAGATGGAGGGATATATCAGGATCGGATTCGGGAACAAGACGGAGGTCCTGAAGGAGGGCCTGGCCCGCCTTAAGGACTTCCTAGACGCTCACCGCTAGAACCCGATCCCAGACTCCTCCGAAATAAACACGCTGAAACGGGGTTACGGCTATTTTCTTATACGACGGGGGCGATCCTCCTCTGATCGATTATGTTGGAAAGGGTCAAGGTGGCTGCTGCCCAGGTCGCCCCCGTCTTCATGGACAAGGAGGCGACCATCGACAAGGCATGCAGGACGATTGTAGAGGCAGGGAGATCTGGGGCCAGGCTCGTAGTGTTCTCCGAGACCTTCGTCCCCGGGTACCCTTATTGGCGTGGGGTGCAGCCCATCTCAAGGCTCTCAGACCTCATGGTAGAGTACCAGAAGAACTCGCTGAAGATCCCCAGCTATGACACCGAAGTCCTTTGCGACGCCGCCAGGGACTCAGACATCGTCGTCGCCCTCGGCTGCTCCGAGCTCAGCGACAGGAAGGGGAGCGAGACCCTCTACAACACCATCCTGTTCATCGGGAACGACGGCGGGATCCTCGGGAGGCACAGGAAGCTGATGCCGACCCACGCCGAGCGCATCATCTGGGGGATGGGGGACGCCAGCGACATAAGGGTCTTCGATACCCCCATCGGCGTCGTCGGAGGCATCGTCTGCTACGAGCACCACATGACCCTCCAGAAGGCGGCGATGGCGATCCTCGGGGAGGAGATCCACTGCGCAGTCTGGCCCGGCTGGTGGGTGATGGAGCGCCACCCCGGCGCCAAGAGGAGGTACAGGCCCGGCGACCCGCCCCACATGTGCGACCTGGAGCACGCGATAAGGGAGTACGCCTTCGAGACCCAGACATTCGTCGTGAACGTCTGCCAGTACGTCCCAGACGAAGAGATGCCCGAATACTGCAGGGACTTCAACATCGCCGCAGGGGGAAGCTGCGTCCTCAACCCCGCAGGCGTCTACCTCAAGGAGCCTGTCTTCGACAGGGAGGAGATCATATACGCAGAGCTAGAAGCCGAAGACCGCCGCCACACCAAGGCCTACTTCGACGCCCTCGGCCACTACTCCAGGTGGGACGTGCTCAGGCTGGACTTGAGGGGGGAGCCGAGCGATCCCCTGACGAGGAGGAGACCGTTCCTAGACCCCAGCAGGCTTCGAAAAATTGCGGAAAAGCATGGCGTGGAGCCCGAGAAGTTGGAGGCAATGCTTGAGGACCTGGGGATCGTCTGACCCCATACACTGTTTCGTGCGGCGAACCTTCGTCTCTCAAAAATGGGGTCATCTAAAAGGAGACCTCTGAAGCCACCTCATGAGCAGGAAGATGACGAGGGCTATTACGAGGAAGTCTATGAACGCCCCAGCGAAGTCGCCTAGGGCGAGGGGTATGGGGCCAAGCCACAGGACGAACTGACGCCACTCTCCCCCACCGATCAGGGGGTTTATGAAGGGCATTATTATGTCGGCCACCAGGGCCGAGAC
>JABAOC010030277.1_pt2 | contig 14877 bp, 17 predicted proteins | sample 7062161 | NCBI WGS metagenome assembly JABAOC01 (sample SAMN14538625, study PRJNA623070) | marine sediment metagenome | biome: marine biome [ENVO:00000428]; feature: marine pelagic biome [ENVO:01000023]; material: deep marine sediment [ENVO:00002113] | place: India: Gulf of Khambhat ... | reverse complement strand
GCCACTGTACAGGATTCCCAGCTAAAATGCAATTTGCATACACGTTTCCTGAATCATATTATGATACATTTGTCGGAGACACAATAGAGATATCAAAATGACACGGTCTGTCTTTTCGATTATACATGGCTGGGGGGGCTTGTCCTCCATCACCAAACCACTTAATGGCTTGAACTTTTCCTAATCATCCTTGAATTAGGCAAATCATACAAATAGGGGCTTAACTTCTGGTCAAGTGATTACTAACCCTCTTGTTAACATTACTTTCGCAAACTCAGTGAAAATAACCAATACTTAGGGATGGCGGTCAGCGATAAACCGATTCTGCAAAAGCGTCTTTAGGGTCGATAGCATGGGGTTCGTCTTGTTCACCCTTGGACGAGATCTCGAAAGCAAGCGATGGTTGCAGCTCGGTGGTGCGATGTCGTAGGTAGATGCGTACCCAATCATGCGGGGGAATCATCACATGCCATATCATACCCATCTCCCACTCGTTGGAGAAGAATAAATAGTACATAACAACCAAGATGTGTGGTTTTACAATAGTCCCTGTCCACTTAGTTTCGTTGGTGATACCCAACTCAGGGTGATTTTTAGCAAGCCATGGAATAAATAAGTCCCGATTTTCTGTAGCTGTAGCTGCTAAATCATCTATTGGTCCCATGGGCATGTATACAGTAAGAGTAACGGTTGCTGTTTCTGTTAACCCCTCTCGCTCTCCTTCGATAGTTACCGTTACATTCTTACCTTCTTCTGGGATCACTGTTACTTCAGGGATCACTGTTACCTCCGCAACTTGTCCGGGTGTTATTGCTTGAGGAGTGACGGTTACGACAGATTCTGGGGCTGAGGCATCGATATTTACAGCTTGTCCTTCACCACTTCCCTCTCCTTTATCTGCAACGGTTACTAGAAATACACATCTCTGTCCAGGAATCGTGTCCATCATGTACTCCGGAATTACTTGCATAGAAAAGGGGGCTGCTGGTTTCTCTTCCTGGCCAATACAGCCTGGAAGAGTCATGAAAACTATTAAAATTAGGGTTAAAGCACCAATTTTATTCAATTGTTTCATTTTTCAATTGTCCTTGAATTTTTGGAACTAATCAATATAATTCAACATCATCGTTAAAATGAGAGTTTTATTAAAAACTAATGATTAGAGAAGAGATTATATTTCATATGTGATGTTATAGAACTGATTAACCTTCGATGTAGACCTGCCATCCTCTAGAAACTTCTCAAGTCTTGAAGCGTTCATGGATAGGTTCTTGCTTTGCTACGACAAATAATAAAGGATTGACCCAACAACCATGCAACACCAAGCTTTTTAAGTCCAGGTAGCAAATTGTAGCTAGATTTTACACTCCTAACAGATAGTTGTTGTGTTCTCATTTCCCTTCCATCTCGGTGTGAATCCATGTAACAAGTCTGAAAAATCTCCGCGGGTGTTAATACCCCACTCAGTTCATATCCCCAATACAGAATATATGATGTGAAAATAATGCAGGAAGTTGTGGGACCCGACAAGATCCTTGTCTTAATCGTCTTTCTCTTCGTTTACATTTTGATTATGACAGAAATCATTGAAAGAACCGTTGCAGCATTAATTGGGGCCGTCTTGATGGTGTTTTATCAATTTCTTAGCATGGAGACTGCCCTTTTTGAATTATATGAAAATCTTAGCATTCTATTATTAATAATTGGCATGTTTATTATTGTTGAAGTGACAAAAGATGCTGGACTTTTCCAATATCTCACCGTTCGAATATTAAAAGCCTCAGGTGGCGAACCCATTCGAATATTGGTGCTTTTTTGCGCGCTTGGGGCTGGATTATCCATTTTTCTCAGCAACGTGGCGAGTATGGTGATCTTAGGGTCTCTTACTCTGGTGGTCTGTGAAGCATTGCGGCTTGATCCCAAACCCTACCTGATCTCTGAAGCATTGATCTTAGACGTGGGGGGACTGACCACCATTGTCTCATCTATCCCCAATATGATTGTAGGACGTTCAGCTGGTTATGATTTTGTCACATTTTTCTTAATATTCGCTCCATTTGTGCTGGTCGCTAGTATCACAGCAATTTTAATCTGTAGAAGAGTCTTCACTAAAGAATTAATACCCAAAGGTAGAACAAGGGTTCGGGAAGACGCCTTTGATTTCCTAGACGAATGGGAAGTTGTGGAAGACAAGAATGCCTTTTACAGGGCATCTGGAATCCTTATCCTTGTTATGGCCTGCTTTATAATCGGAGGGAAATTAGGTCCACCGTTCGATGATCTTGGCTTCATAGCAATTATGGGAGCGATCTTAGCGTTATTTCTGAGTGGCATAGAACCGAAACGTGTCTTTAATGAAATTGAGTGGTCTTCGCTATTCTTTTTTGGAGCCCTGTTCATCGTGGTGAAAGGGGCNNGGCACAAGAAGTTGGACTTCTCACGGATTTAGCACATATTCTCGCAAATGTCGCTGGTGAAAGTCTATTGGGAATAAGTTTACTGATCTGTTGGATTGGGGGGATCGCTTCCAGTTTTGTTGACAATATTCCCATAACTGTCGCCTTCTTACCGGTTATAGAAGAATTACCAAGAGTTTCAGCAAATTTTAGTATGAATGGAGTTCCACATGACATTTTGTGGCTTAGTATAATTCTAGGTGCTAACTTGGGAGGTGGTTTTACACCTATAGGAAGCCCATCTAACATAATTGCTCTAAATATGTACTATAGGGAAGTTAAAAGTCCTGCGAAACAAAAAGATTTCTTCAAAACATTTTTCTTAATTGGAGTCTTAGTGTCAATTACACTCATGAGTATTGCTACACTTTATATAATTCTAAGCCGTTTCCTTGCTCCTTCAATATTAAGTGCGTTATCAGTAGCAATTGGTATTGGAGCATTGGTCATTTTGATTCGACCATGGGAACGTATTCGTTTGCGAAAGCAGGATTGAAACCAATATTGATGGACCGAACAGGCTAGGAAAAAAAATTGTCTGGATTCACTGGAATAATTTGTATCCTGTAAAGACCATTTCAGCAATTGTAAAGCCACTTTTCATCATTGCAAGCATATCCGAGTATCCTGNNTCATTTGGAGATATATTGCATGTTCCGGAACGAAATCAGGAAAATTCTATCAGGACGAGCAATCCGAAAAATAACAGATTCCACCGGAAGGCGAGCTGCTGTATTAGTCCCTCTATTTAAGAAAAAAAACATCTATCACCTTCTTTTTATAAAACGAACAACTAATGTGAGCCATCATAAAGGCCAAATTTCTTTTCCAGGCGGTGCTTATGATGAAACCGATCAGACATTAAAGAATACGGCGCTTCGAGAAACATTTGAGGAAATCGGAGTGAACGAAGACGCCATCGAAATCTTAGGTGAACTCGATGATTTACGGACTGTAACGTCAAATTATATCATCTCCGCCTTCGTTGGCTACATCGAATACTCGCAAGTCAATATTCAGCTTCATGAATTTGAGATCGAGGAACACTATGAGGTTCCTCTGTCAGTCCTACTTCACAGGAATAATTATAGTGAAGGGTGGTATTCTTATGAAGGGAAACTCCGTCCAGCATATTTCTATCAATATAAACAGCATGTGATTTGGGGTGCAACAGCTAGGATTCTCAAACAATTTCTGGATCTCATAAAGCCCATTTTTAGTTCTTATTCGTAATTATTATTCATTTGCAAAAGTTACAGTATACCATTACCTAAAGGGAGGGATTATAACAAACAATGCTGTAGCTATTTGATATTTGAGAAAGAATTACCACCGATGCACAACTTTTTAGGAAATCTTTGGAGTAAGAATTGTGGAAATGGTTTAGTTATACAAATGGAGACAGGACATGTCCAGTTCAAAGACCGATGAAAAAATTAAAACGATTTTTCATATCGATTTGGATGCCTTCTACGCTTCTGTCGAAATTCAACGAAATTCAAGTCTGAAAGAAAAACCAGTTATTATTGGTGCCGATCCTAAAAGCGGCACGGGGCGTGGAGTGGTCATGACATGTTCGTATGAAGCACGTAAATTTGGAGTTCGGTCGGCGATGCCGATTTCCCGGGCTTACGAACTCTGTCCAGATGGAATATATATTCGCCCTGATATGAATTTGTACAGGGTCGTATCTAGGCGAGTAATGGGGCTTCTACGACAATTTGCTGATAAGTTCCAACAAACCAGCATCGATGAGTGTTTCCTGGACGTTACAGAAACTGTAAGCCGTTATGAAACTCCTAGATTATTAGCTTTACGGATACAACAAGAACTTGCTTCGCAGGAAGGTCTCACATGTTCCATTGGCATCAGTCCTAACAAACCAGTGTCAAAGATTGCATCAGATCTCAACAAGCCCAACGGGATCACTTTCGTTGAACCTGATAAGATTCGGGAATTCTTGGCGCCTCTTCCAGTTGGTCGAATTAGTGGAGTTGGAGCTAAAACACAAAAACGCTTGAAAGAGATGAACATCAAAACTATTGGAGATATCCAAGCTCACAGGTTAGATAAGTTAATAAATGCACTTGGGAAACACGGAGAATACATCTGGCGGATTGCAAATGGAAAAGGAAGTAGCAAGGTTTCCGAAGAGCGGGAAATAAAATCCATTAGTACCGAAAGAACGTTTGAAACAAATATAGACGATTTCGAGTTGATCTCAGAAACATTAGACAAACTTGTAACAACCCTTCATAAACATCTACAGAAAAAAGCCCTTTTCTATAAGACAGTTACGTTGAAGATCCGATTCGGGGATTTCTCAACATTTTCAAAGAGCAAGACGCTCGGGGTCTATAATAATGATAAAGAAACAATCGAAAACACAATAAAAAAGCTATTGGAACGATTTAAGTATAAAAAGAAGAAAATTCGACTAATTGGAATTCGACTCTCGAACCTACGTAAGTTAGAAGATAGACAACAATTACTTACAAACTGGTGGTTGTAAAGATTTGTTGTAGGATCTCCGCTCTATTTCAAATTGACTGAAAGAAGAAATAGATATTAAGATCCTACCAAATGTTTGAGCAAAAACAAATTCAAATTCGTTTTTAAAATCTATTCAGAGATTAATGATCCAGAATCTTGAAGGTACTCTGGAAACAAATCTTTTAAATGGTTCTTAGTCATCCTTTTGCAGATTTGCTACAAATCGTGGATGTGACACATTGTCTAAAAAAACAGCAAAAGTTGAGGAAAAAGAATTTACAGTCAACTTGAATCTCATAGAGAATTTTCAATTTAACGTGAAATTTGACATGAATGTGCCTGATCTCATCATCGATGAGCCTGCAGATACTGGGGGTGATGGAAAGGGGCCCAATGCCTCAAGATTAATTGGAACTGCTGTGGGAAACTGCTTAAGTGCTAGCTTACTTTTTTGTTTGCGAAAAGCTAGAGTTGATGTCACAGGAATTAGAACAACAGTAAAAGGAATCATCACACGGAATGTAGAGGGTTATTGGCGAATTCAACAGATTAAGGTGAATATTCAACCCAGTCTACGGGATCCCGAGTTGTCTTCAGGATTTGAACGATGCAAGGGCTTGTTTGAAAACTATTGTATCGTTACAGAGAGTGTTAGACAGGGGATCCCTGTTGATGTCACAATCACTCCAAAAAAAGTGATGTAGACTTTTCTGGATACATTGCAAGGAACTATGCAAAATAATGCCTAGATAACTCATAAATAGATATGAATTACTCCTCTCAAGGCTTTACCATTCAGAAGATACCCTGAAAAACTTCTACATCAATAAGTCACCAATTGGTAACTGTTACATTTATTAGAGTAAGTTACGAATCTAACATTACTGAACTTGGGGGACATTTAAAGTACAAGACATAAGTATTAAAAAGAGGAGCTTAATCTGTTTTGTTGATGGATTATGAAACCAATGTGAATGTAGATTCCTCAATAAGAGATCTGAAACATTTGTTTAATGAAGAACATTTCAAATAATGGTTAGGTGAAACAAAAACTTAGGTGATTTGTGAAATGGAAACTCAAACAATCACGAAAGATATGCGTATAGGTGATGTTGTTCGAAAATATCCTCAAACAATTGAAGTATTCCTGCGGCATGGGTTAATGTGTGTTGGTTGCCATGCAGCTCAATTTGAGGATATAGAACAAGGTGCACTTGCTCATGGGATTGAAGTCGACCGTTTAATGAAAGCTCTCAACCAAGCTTTGGCTGAAACATAACATAACTATATCTATTTTTTAATGTACGAAATTTTTAATCTCACATTCAGAAGATCACATTATTCTCTACAGAGTGTTTATAAGGTCTAGTTCAACAATAAATGGTACACTCTTGAAGATCCACTCCACAAAGCCCTTTCGAATAGAAACAATCTTTCACTAAAAAGTGGGTATCATATTCTTACTTATTTGAAACTCTCTAAGCAAGTTTTCAAGCTGTGTAAAAGAGTTGGATGAATGCAATTATAACCTCTGTACCCAGATATGCCTTTGGCAACAAACTAAAATATTCTTGAACATAAAGTAATTTGGAGCCAACAAGGAGGCTCGAGTGTATAATTCGGGGGAATCTCACAATAAACCGTTTGGATAGGATTTCCTACCAGTAATAGTTTTCCCCCTTTAAATAGCATAAATTTTAATATATGAATTTGATTGAAGAATCTACTGAGGCTAATTCAGAGATGTCTAAAGGTAGCAAGGACGTTACAGAAAAACTGACTAATGTTCTAACTCATTTATCCAGCAAACAAGTTAATACTATCGTTGATGAGATGATTGAGCTTCGTAGAAAAGAATGTGACGAATGTCAATCCAATAAGGTTCTATGTATCTTACAACCAAAATGTGGCCCAAACCGTGATTTTCTCGATATTCTCATAGGAATTGAGTATAAAAATATTCCAAAATTCTGTTATGGCCAACGCCTAAGAGAAACAAAACGTCATATTGATCTAGACGAAGAAATCTCCGGTGGGACAAAGATATATCTATCTGATTACATGAAATTGAACGGGTTAAAGAGAAAAAAAGATGTGATATTACCAGATTTAGAGAAAATTAAAGGATTTATTGCAGGAACCGATTTGGGGCGTTCTTTGGTCGTTCTCATTAATAAGGATATTGTTGTAGCTGATGTCGAAGCAGGTACTGTGACATTCAATCCGTGGGATTTCCAATTGACCAGAAAGAACTTCGAATCATTTGTAAAGCTCTTGATTAAAAGGTATGACTTCTTGGAGCTCCATCGACTAGTTGAAGAGTATAGGGGGCTCTGGATTTTGGAAGTAAAAGTGAAAATTGTCTCGAAAATCGTCGAAACTCTCGAAGAAGCAATAAAACGCTCACATTACTTATTAGCTTATGAATTGGAAGAGTCCGACTTTGTGCGATTAATCGCAGAGATACAATTGATAAGATCGATGAATGCTTCAGTTCTTACATCTCGACAATTTGAACCAACGATATCCTTAGGGGAACTTAAAGAAGCCCTTGAAGATATTGTAACTGTAGCTCGAAATCTTCAAGAGATTAAAGTAAAGCCAGATTCTACTTCTTGATAATCCTCAACAAATATCCTCCATTTTAGGAAATAGTGCATTTTTTAATGCAAAGAGTGGTCGTTTTCGGTATCATTCTTTTTTTACCATAATGAAAAGTGATTGAAATTCAGCAAGCTTCTCCCTCTATTAACTCCTACGACTATTCAATACATTATATTGATCTAGGATATAAGCATTGTAAGTGATCTGAATTCGACCATCCAATCAAAGTTATTCTCCCAGAAATTAAAGAATATCTTAAGTTATACCATCAATTGAACTATAAATGGTTTTTAATAAAGATTTTTGGGAGATTTTAACATGAATTCTAAAGAAATGGAGCAAATTTAATCAACATTCAAACCTGATCTCCTATTAAAAATAAAAAAAAGGAATATAAAACGATAAATTGTATAGCAAGCTATTGGATGAATGTGGGGAGTTATGTTTTTATTAAGATACTAGAGATCTCTTTGAGCGAATTATGCTTTCTGGGATCACATGAATGCCATCAAAGTAAATATTACCCTCATTATCTACGGTTTTCGCAAGAGCCAAACGTACAAATCCTTCACTCGTGTCCACATGGTATCCTGCCCAGAAAACGAGACCTGCCTTGAGGTCATTAACTTCGTCCTTTGTGATAAAACCGCCAAAACTTTCAGGATTTTCAAAAGCAATTTCTATTATGGGATGCTCTTTACTAAAACTTGTTTTTTTCAAATAGGTGACCTTTTCTTTGCGGGTATCATCCGAGTTCACAAGTCTTTCAACCACAGCATCGTCCCAATGAAAGGGAGCATCGCCGATCTTATGAATAATATGAACTCCCAGCAAAGTCTTCCCTGTTTGCGGTTCTATTGCGTCTCCTTTTCCTATGTAATGTTTGAATTCTGTCTCTCCAACCACATATCGAACATGAAAATGGCGAGCTTCAATTTCTTTATCGTCTTTTTTGAATTTTATACGATCTAATTCATATTCAACTGCGTTAAACGGATTATCTACTATTGAATTCAAAATTATTATCCTCCATATGTTTCGTTAAAACCTTTCCCCTATCATTGAAAAAGATCCATGTTTTTTAAGATTCTTTCTCAATGTAATGAATTTGTAACAAGCATTAATAAATGTAGCAGTTCCCATTTGGTTACTAGCTGACGTATCAGCCGCTTATCCGCTTGTATTTTACTTTATTTTTAAGAAGATCTTAAAAGCTCCAACTTGACCAAAAATATGCACTTAATGTCCAATATGTAATCAAAAGACTAAAATCTAGTATTGATACTCATATGCACTTATATCATCTCAGATACTACGAATAGGGCATTTATACAGCTCATTTCATAAATTATGTCTATGTACGAGTATTCCCCTATATTCTCACTCAGACTCAACTGTACTCATATTTATCTTGTTCAAGAACTTCTATACACATACTAATACGAATATCCCCACACTCGAACACAAAACTTTTTATGAAATTGTTATAATCCCAGCAACGCTCTTTTCATAGAGGAGTCATTGTATTGGCTTGATCTATTAATTAAACTATGAGCTTTGTACCGATTCCGAAATCAAGGAGGTAAAAATCGTGGATAAGTGGCAATGTATGGTATGTGGTTATATTTATGACCCTGAAGAAGGTGATGAAATTGGTGCTATTCTACCTGGCATCCCTTTTGAGGAACTCCCTGATGATTGGGTATGTCCAGTCTGTGGAGCACCGAAGGATCAGTTTGAGAAATTGAGTTAACCTAATAATAATTGTGAATAATCATTCGCTTTTTAAATATTGAACTACAACCGCTCTGTAAACTTATACCAGGACTATTCGAAACATGTTAGGTCATCTTTTATCGCGACAAAGGATATTTTCAATTTGATTCTTTACCATTCCCCATAAAAACTAGAATCGTTTCTCCACCATCTTTACGACTTCTCTCGTCCTACAATGACACTATCTTTATCTTCGACTATTTTGAATATCAAAAATTCCCCGGTGGATATATTACTGTATGATCGACTAAGTTTCTGACTAAACATACGTTATGTCACTCTTTCTTCGAGTTTGGATGAATTCTACGCGTCCAAATTGTCTTTCATTAGGAGGATTATACATTTCAGAATGTGAAAAGCGATAAGGAAAGAAAAATGAAAGTCCATCGATTGCCATTTTCGTCACAATATGCTCTTTGCCAAAGGCTTTCAGACACACAGATGTCACTAATCTCCGCGTATCGGTTTCTCCAAACCCAAGACTGTGAATATATTCATGAAGAAGTAAATAAAGTACATATGGTTTGTATAAATCAGGATGTTCGTGTTCTATCATCCTTAATGCGGTTTTATTGAGATAGATTTCATTCGTCCCAACTATGTGAAATCCCCCAATAAACTGATTTCTATTCACTCCCATTTCTACAAGTCCTAGCATAATCCCCGGCCGATGTACGCCTAGAATTTCTTTAATCGTCACTTCAGTTAATTCAAAGAGGTCTGCATAGCTTGTTGCATCTTCAAATAAGGTCGGTATCTTCTTCAGTTTGATTTCACCACTTATACTTAAAGCTCAAAAAGGAGGGAGTTGAGGGGTTGGTCGAAGTGGACGAGGTGTTGGACGGGAAGGAAATGGTCTCTGAAGTGATTTTTCTCTTATTTTAAAGATCAGGAATAAATTTAAATACTTGAAATCGCTCAATCCTATCTGCTTTTTCCATAAGGCGCTTATACTGTATTGGTTAATGAAATTATTCCTCATAATATCATTCCTTTGATTAAATTTGAGATTATCCTAAAATATATTCCAAATGAAATATTCCAAAGAAATATTCGAGACGTAATACTTAAGTATTTTGATTGTAAGATAATATATGAGAGAAAATGCCCCGTAAAGCGCAGGTCAATGAACACGAATCACCAATATCTCCACTTCAGTTCCTGTTTTTAATGATCATCTTTCAACATAGGGATTATATCAGTGTCGAAGAGATTCTTCAAACAATCTCTGTACATTTACCTGAGTACGAACCGTCAACAGGCGCTATTTATAAAACGCTGGGGGAGTTAACTGAGCGAGAGTTAGTGAAGAGGAAGATACAAGAGGATGATAAACGGATCAAGCATTACCGAATGACAAACAAAGGAAAAATGAAACTTCGTGAGCTCTATTTCAAGAGACTTCGATTCTTACAATTCATGCAAAGGTGTTGTGCCCACCGTATAAATAAATAGCACATTATAGACAATGTGGGATGATGCTTATTCAGAACCGAGGTCAACCAGAGAAAATAAGTGAAGGTATTGATGTTCTAGAGTGGAATCCTGATTCCAAACATCTCTCTTGTCCTTCTTTGCGATGGGAAAAAAGTCCAGAATGGGAGAAAGATCCAGATATTGCCTTTAGAGCATTTTTTTTAGGACCTATCGAGAGAACCAACAAATATTCAGAAATTGGCGATCATCATTTCCGTTTCGGACTCAAGATCATCCCTGCTCCCTCACTGATTGCAAAACAATTATATCATAAGAATATCTATTCTCCAACTTCACGGTATATCTTTAAAACTAAAGATCGTCTGAGACGATTCCGATTTGAATTCCCAACTCCTTCGACAACTGGAGCCTTTACTCGGGTCGAAATATCCCGCAATCTTTTTGATATTATTGCTACTGAAAATATAGCACTTGGTACCATCTTGAGATTTCTTGGGAAAGTGTTCTTTTGGGATGGGGAGGCGCTTAAGAAACGGTTCCGTCATGTAGGTTTGCAATTGGTTAGTGGTGTATGTGGTGGAAGATTGCTCCGGCAACAACATTTCGAGAGACAAAAAGGGTCTAGTTATGTCATAAATATCACAATGAATCCAAGTAGCAGCGAATTGATAGGCTTTCTGACAAGAATATCCTCCCAGAATCAATTAACTGAAAATCGAAACCGACCAGAACAATCCTTGGTGTTGGATGAACTCTTCTTTGCAGATGCGATGCTATTACTACTTCGAGACGCGGAATTCCAACAGGTTATTGAATCAAAAAATGAGGATAAGCTCCCTATGGATATTTTTCTTTCGTTAGACGATATAGCGAGTATGTCGGAGAAGATAACAACAATTTTCATTACAACCATATCTGGGATTTTTGTCCTTCAAGATAAAAAGTTCAAAACCTTAACACACTATACACCTCCTACAGAAGATCTCTTAGTCAAGACTAACGAACCTCTAACACTTTACGATGCGCCGTTCAGCTTAGAAGCAGATAAAAAATGGCATAGTTATTCTGGAATCCGTGTTATAGCTGACAACGAATTTGAACTTCAAGAAATCAATAAAATAGTTCAAAATTTTATAGAGTTTGATCAACAAAGGGCAAAGCCTTCATCGAAGTTTTTACCTCCATCAATTAGGACTGAATTCACTGTATCATGCCGCCTCTTAAAGAATTTAGGGACACCAGTGGAGGGAATATTTTTAATACACACTCAAATTCCACACAAGAATAGACTCAGCCAGCTTAACGTTTTCAGATATCACCCTTCTCACAAACAGAAAATAGAACATATCGTGGGAACCCCCACAGAGGTTTCAATCCTATTGCTGAAGCGATCAAAAATCCTCTCAAGGTTGAATTAGCTCTTTCGGGTGATTAGGCAGACCATGCTACTCATGATTCTGTGGTTTTGTGGTTATAGATATTTATTAGGGTCTTTATCAAAGGCTTTCTTACATCCAGGTGCACAAAAGTAGTATGTTTTGCCTTGATATTCTGACTTGAACTTCGCGGTTTTTTCATCAACGGTCATTTTACAAACTGGATCTATCGGCAATTACTTCACCTTGCTCTTATGTTATAAATTGCTTCATAAGGAGATCTTATTTTTATTTAATGCATTTAAACTCCTTTTCAGATTGGTTTGCTTATTTAATAACAACGTTCTCATGGGTTGTTAAACTTTTGGACAAAACAATATCTTCATAAACTCCATTTCAAATATGTCAATTTAAGATATATCAAAAAAAAGCGTGGTTAAATCTAATTAAATAACTTGAATTTAGTCAAATATTACAGTGGATTAAGAACATTATGAAAACTTTAAACGAATACAATGAAGGAGCATACATCTTATCCCTGCTAGGAGGCATCCTTATTGCGATCCAATCATTGCTCTGGGGCTTTGGCATGGGCATGATGGGTGGTATAGGAATGATGGGCGGCAGCGGAATATTTGGCCCCACGATGGGCAGTCGCTGGATGTATGAGGCATATGGTTGAAGAAATGGGTGGCGAAGCCGTCCAAAGCATGTGGTGGTCTGGAGCGGGTGGTATCTACTCTTGGCTTTTCGGTGCGTTTACGATTGTGACCATAATACTTGGAATTGTAGTTATTTATAGCGACACCTTGATTCGAAGAGGTGAAATCAAGAGTGGGGGAACGATTGCTCTGGTTATCGGTATCGTCAGCTTGCTTTTTGGCGCTTGGCTGGGAGGCCTTCTCGCGAGCATTGCAGGAATCATAGCTCTTGTAGAGTAAACTCTTCTCTACTTCAAATAGAAATCTTGCTCATGCAAATCGAAACAGTAAAAAAATGATAATCAAAAAAAGACATATCTAATACATATAAGGTAGGATTTCAAATTGACGAAGGAAAAGAAGGTTACTAATGTCATTCGAAATACCGGTTATGACGCCATTGTCGAGACGGTCACTATTCCTATTGAGGGGATGACCTGTGCCACTTGTGTAGTCACGATCGATAAATCTCTAACCAATGTAGAAGGTGTACTCAACGTTAACGTCAATTTTGCAACTGAAAGAGCCACAGTTGAGTTTTTACCATCTGAAACAAGCGAAGGGGAGTTGAAAAGAGCGATCGAGGAAGTAGGATACANNGAAAAAAGTTTTGTAGATCGAGAAAAAATGGCACGCCTCAAGGAAATCCAGGATCTTAAGACAAGGTTCATTGTTGGGGCCATTCTTTCGATATCGGTTCTGGTGGGGAGCATGTTTTATGAGTTGATTCCACTTCTAAATTCTCTTGAAGATCAATCCCGCTTTTGGGTGCTACTGATACTTACGACGCCAGTTCAATTTTGGGTTGGGTGGCGTTTTCACAAAAGGACTTATACTGCGTTGAAGCGAAAGTCGGCGGACATGAACGTTTTGATAACGACTGGAACAATGGCGGCGTACCTTTATAGTGTAGCTGCGACGGCCAGACCTGATTTTTTCTTGGCATCCGGTTTAGAGAAGGTCGATGTATACTTTGATACCGCAGCAATGATAATCACCTTGATCTTGTTGGGTCTATTACTCGAAGCGAGAGCGAAAGGCCAAACTTCTGAAGCGATCAAGAAATTAATGGGTTTGCAGGCCAAGACAGCACGTGTTGTCCGGAACGGGGAGGAGGTAGATATCCCGGTTGAGGAAGTCCAAGTTGGAGATCTCGTCGTGGTTCGCCCTGGAGAGAAAATTCCCGTAGATGGTCTGGTGAAAGAGGGATACTCTACCGTCGATCAAAGCATGATTACAGGAGAAAGTATTCCTGTTTCGAAGAAGGAGGGGGATGAAGTCATTGGTGCGACAATTAATAAAACCGGGATGTTCAAGTTTGAAGCCACTAAGGTGGGCAAAGACACGGCCCTTGCACAAATAATTAAGTTAGTCGAGGATGCGCAAGGATCGAAAGCTCCAATTCAGCGTCTAGCTGATAAAGTGGCTGGAATTTTCGTTCCTATTGTGATCTTGATAGCAACTGCTACCTTTGGCATGTGGTATCTGTTTGGTCCTGAGCCAGCATTCAACCGCGCATTGCTAAACTTTGTAGCGGTATTGATCATTGCTTGCCCCTGTGCCTTGGGATTGGCTACACCGACGGCTATTATGGTCGGAACTGGAAAAGGGGCAGAGAATGGAGTGCTTATCCGAGGTGGAGAAAGCTTAGAGTTGGCGCACAAGATTAATACCATTGTCTTTGATAAGACGGGGACTCTCACAAAAGGAGAACCTGCAGTAACTGATATTGCCCCTGCAAATGACTTTTCAAACGAGGAAATATTACTACTCGCAGCAATCGTAGAGAAAGGCTCAGAACACCCCCTAGGAGAAGCTATAGTCAGCCGCGCTAAAGAAATGGAACTGAAACTCGACGACGCCGTAGAGTTCGAGGCTGTTCCAGGCCATGGAGTGAAAGCTAAAGCGCAAGGTAGAGCAGTGGTCATAGGTAATGACCGCTTGATGAAGAAGGAGAACATCGACCTTGGAGACTTGGAAGCCACCGCGGAAGCCTTCTCAGAGGATGGGAAAACGCCAATGTTCATTGGGGTC
>JABAOC010005967.1_pt2 | contig 14877 bp, 12 predicted proteins | sample 7062161 | NCBI WGS metagenome assembly JABAOC01 (sample SAMN14538625, study PRJNA623070) | marine sediment metagenome | biome: marine biome [ENVO:00000428]; feature: marine pelagic biome [ENVO:01000023]; material: deep marine sediment [ENVO:00002113] | place: India: Gulf of Khambhat ... | reverse complement strand
CACCATGGAGTCTCCTCAGTTTTTGGACGCTCATGTCCCTGAGGGACGTTTGCGGCAGCGTTTGGGGACTTGCGGAATCCTATTGACAGGCAAGTTCCCTTTTTCTTAGTATAATGGCGCTTTTGATTTGAACGCGTTCCGGTGGTGAATTCTTGAAAAAACTGAACGATCAGAATCTTTTTGTTGTTTCCGTTATTGGTGAGGACAGGGTCGGCATAGTCGCTTCAGTCACAGGTCTGCTGTTTCGCGAGGGTCTGAACATTGTCGACATCGAACAGACCGTCATCCACTCTCAATTCACCATGGTCATTCTGGTGGAGCCCGTAAAAAGGGACTTTGATGAAGCAATGTTGAAATCAGGGTTAGCCAAGATAGGTAAAGACCAGAGCATGAATATTTCACTCTTCCCCCTGAGGGAATTCAGAGGGCTTCGATTAGCTGTGAGCAAGCGAAGCTTCGTCCTGACAATCCTTGGAACAGACAAACCCGGAGTAGTTGCCGCAATCTCTGAGGTTCTGAGTCGTTTTGGAGTAAACATCGAACGGATTAAGATGATCGCTCGGGGAGAACTCCTTGCCATGGAGATGTTTGTCGATATCCGAGAGGCGGAGTTTTCGGAACTCCGGACGGCGTTGGTGGCCGTAGCGGAGAAAATAGATATGGACATCATCGTTCAACCTGAAATGGTCTACCAAAAGCGGAAAAAATTGATCGTATTCGATATGGATTCAACGATTGTGGATGCGGAGATCATCGATGAGCTAGCCAAAAAGGCTGGGGTTGGGAAAAAGGTCCGAGAATTGACAGCCAAGGGGATGAGTGGTGAGATCGACTATGAAGCGTCCCTTAGAGGGCGGGTGAACTATCTCAAAGGATTGCCACTCAAGAGCCTCGAGATAATCGCCAAAGGCCTTAAATTGACGAGGGGCACGGAAGAACTCATCTCGGCTTTAAAAGAGATGGGTTTTAAGATTGCCTTGATCAGCGGTGGATTTACCTACTTCACGGATGTGCTCAAGAAACGCCTGGGGTTTGATTATGCCTTTGGAAACGAGCTGGAGATTAAGGATGGGGTACTCACAGGAAAGATCAAGGGACCCATTATCGATGGTGCTGGAAAGGCTGCTATTGTCAAGAGAATATGCCGGTTGGAGGGGATGAGTGAAGATGAGGTTGTGGCGGTGGGGGATGGATCGAATGATCAGATCATGGTGGCCAATGCAGGCCTAGGAATTGGCTTTAATGCGAAGGAGATTTTGAAAGAAGTTGCCGACGGATCGATTTCAAGAAATCATCTTAGAGGCGTTCTCTACTGCATGGGTATTGCTTGCACGGAAGAGGAGGTGCCAGGGAAACATTGAGCCTCCGGGGCACTGTTGTTACCAACGGAATTTGACCCTAGATTCCGGCCGAAAGGGTTTCCGACCCTGAAGGATAGGATTGCAGATATCTTGTACTCGGCATACTGGAGGGAACAATGATGGAAAAAAAGGCGATCTCAACGGATAAGGCTCCCCAGGCCATTGGGCCATACTCTCAAGGCATACAAGTGGGGGAATTTCTCTTTCTCTCTGGGCAGATTCCCTTGGATCCATCGACTGGAGAAATGGTTCGGGAGGACATTCAGGGGCAAACGCGAAGGGTTATGGAGAATCTGAAGGCGGTTTTGGAATCGCAGGGTCTGACGATGGAAAGCGTTGTCAAAACAACCATCTTCCTCACGGACATGGGGAACTTCGCAAAAGTCAACGAGATCTATGGTGGCTATTTTTCGGAGAACCCGCCGGCCCGGTCCACTGTCCAAGTGAGCAGCCTTCCCCGGGGCGTAGCTATTGAAATCGAGGCCATTGCCGTGGTGACACATTCTTATTGAATACGCCTCAGGGATTCATATGAACGGCATCATAAGTCATCACCGCGGGACCGAGAGGCATATCGAGAGAGAGACTCCGGAACCCCTGGCCTCAGGTTGCCCTCGCCCATGAGCCGTCACGCCGAGTGATAGACTGAACAAAATCTCCTCTCACTCGATAGATGTTCCCGTCCTGGCAAATATCTGGGAAGGACGCGAACAACCTCAAGCGCAGAAAACTCCACCCGTCTAACCTGTTGACTCGCTGGAAGGGCTGACATACAATAGTCTGGTTTTGGTCTCTTGAAAGGAGTTCCTCCATGAAGAAGTACCTTTTTTCGCCTGGTCCAACGATGTTGCCACCCGAAGTTCAGCTGAGAATGGCTGAGCCGATCATGCACCACCGGGAACCTGGGTTTTCCAGAATTCTTGGAGAAATTCGGGAAAATCTGAAATATCTCTTCCAGACGAAAAAAGAGGTTCTCGTATTCACTTCTTCTGGAACTGGCGCGATGGATGGCGCCGTGTCGAATCTCCTGAGCAGAGGCGATAAGGCGGTGGTCGTGAGGGGAGGGAAATTTGGCGAGCGGTGGGCAGAGATATGTGAGGCCTACGGAATCCAGGTGAGGGCGATTGATGTTCCATGGGGCGAGGCCGTTGACCCGGGTCGCGTGGCAGATGCGCTCCGAGAGGACGGGACGATACGGGCTGTCTATACGACGGCCAGCGAGACCTCTACGGGTGTTAAGCATCCGATCAAAGAGATTGCAGAGGTCACCGGTCAGTATGAGGAGACCGTGATTGTCGTCGATGCGATCACTGGGATTGGAGTGTTTGACATTCCCATGGACGAATGGGGGATTGATGTCCTTGTGACTGGTTCACAGAAGGCCCTCATGCTTCCTCCAGGGTTGTCCTTCGTTGCACTGAGCGACAAGGCCTGGCGATTCGTAAAGCGCTCCGACCTTCCAAAGTACTACTTCAATTTCAAAAAAGAATTGAAAAAGCTGGAGGCCAATGACACTTCCTTTACGCCAGCCATCACGCTGGTTCTCGGTTTGCGAGATTCTCTCAACATGATCAGGCAGGAGGGGCTTGAGGCGCTTTTTGCCCGTCACGAGAAGCTGGCCGAGGCGACTCGAGCGGCCGTCAAAGCGCTGGGTTTGGAACTCTACGCCGGAAAGTCCCCAACCAATGCTCTAACAGCAGTGAAAGTACCGGAAACGATTGGGGCCAAAGAACTGAAGAGCCACTTCTATGAGCGTTTTGGAATCACCGTGGCGGGAGGTCAAGATCAGGCTAAGGGGAAGATCATCCGTATCGCCCACCTGGGCTATTACGACCGGCTGGACGTGATTATGGTTGTTTCTGCACTGGAGATGCTTCTCAAGGAGATGGGCCACTGTTTCGAGCTAGGCGCAGGGATTAAGGCGGCTGAAGAGGTATTGATATGAAGTCTCTCGCACGTCCTGTCACCAGATCGACTTGAGGCGGATAAGGGGTCCGTTCATGACGACTCACAGGGTTTTAGTGAGCGACAAGGTATCGGAGAAGGGGCTGGAAATCCTCAAGCAGGCAAAGGGGATCTCTGTTGACGTTAAGACGGGACTCGGCTCGGACGAGCTCAAATGGCTCATCAAAGACTACGATGCCCTGGTTGTGCGCAGCTCCACAAAGGTGACGGCTGACGTGATCGAAGCAGCGCATCGGCTCAAGGTCATCGGCAGGGCTGGAATCGGTGTGGACAACGTTGACGTTTCTGCTGCCACGCGGAAAGGCATCGTGGTCATGAACACACCTCAAGGCAATGCGGTGGCAGCGGCCGAACATACTATCTCCCTGATGTGCGCTCTCGCCCGGAACATTCCTCAGGCAATGGCAGTCCTCAAGGCGGGTACGTGGGATCGGGGTCGGTTCATGGGGGTGGAATTGAGCGGTAAGACGCTGGGACTCGTCGGGGTTGGTAATATCGGAAGTATTGTGGCCCAACGTGCACAGGGTCTGATGATGAAGGTCATTNNCCGATCCCATTTCATATCGGTTCACACACCTCTGAACGACGAGACAAAAAACATGATCGACAAAAACGCCTTCGAGAAGATGAGGCCGGGGGTCATGATCATCAACTGTGCCAGAGGGGGTATCATCAACGAAAGGGCCCTTCACGAGGCGTTGAAGTCGGGTAAAGTGGCCGGCGCGGCTCTTGACTGCTTTGAGGTGGAGCCTGCGGTTGGGAACCCACTTTTCGAGTTCGATCGGGTGATCTGCACACCACACCTGGGGGCTTGTACCGATGAGGCTCAGGAAAATGTGGCGATTGCCATTGCTGAGCAGTTGGTGGACTACCTGAATCGGGGGGTTTTGCAAAATACGGTCAATGTTCCGAGTGTAAGCCTCGAGCTACTCCCTCAGATGATGCCCTTCTCTGATTTGGCCGAGAGACTTGGAGGGTTTGTTGCTCAGCTTTTTCATTCTGCCATTGAGAACGTGGCGATCAAATACGTCGGAGAGGTGACAAAATTTCCCGGTGAACCCCTTAAGGCGTCGGTTCTCAAGGGCCTTCTCCATCCGCATGTGGGTGATTTTGTCAATTTTGTGAATGCTCCGCTGATGGCTGAGGAGAGAGGGATCAAGGTAACCGAGCGGAGGACCTCGAAAGCTGAGGACTACGCGAGCCTGATTTCGATCTTTGCCTCTTCAAAAGAGGAGTCCCACTCGGTTACGGGGTCTCTTTTTGGGAGGAGGGTGCCCAGGTTACTCGAGCTCGACGACTGTCCGCTCGGCGGAGTTCTGGCTGGACATCTTCTGCTCATTCGGAACGAGGATCGACCCGGTGTGATCGGCAACATAGGCATGCTCCTCGGGAACAACAATATTAACATTGCATCGATCAAGGTGGGCCGCGATCGAGCGGGTGGAACGGGGATGACCCTGCTGAAGTTCGACGCACCCCTTTCGCAAGCATTGATCGATGAGATGGCGAAATTTCCCCATGTACTCTCTGTGAAACAACTCGAACTTCCGTAGGAATGATCGAGTCCCTCGGGAAGGCCAGGGACGGAAAGGGTAGGAAAGCGTAAGGTGAGCAGGGAAAAAACGAGAAGCGTTGTCGTTGTGGGTGCCCAGTGGGGAGACGAAGGCAAGGGGAAGGTCATCGACCTTCTGACCGAATTCGCGGACATTATCGTCCGATTTCAGGGGGGAAACAATGCCGGTCACACCCTGGTCGTGGGCGGAGAGAAGTTTGTCTTTCACCTGATCCCCTCGGGCATTCTCCATCAGACCAAACGGTGCATCATCGGAAATGGTCTTGTCATTGACCCGGGAGTCCTGATCGAAGAGATCGACGAACTCAGGAAGCGGGGGTATTTCCCGAACGACGCTCAACTTCTGATCAGCGAAGAGGCCCATTTGATTATGCCCTATCATAAAAAGATCGACGTGGCCCGCGAAAGGCTTCAGGGTCGAAACAGGATTGGGACGACCGGCCGGGGGATTGGTCCTGCCTATGAGGACAAAGTGGGCCGCTGCGGGATAAGGGTCGTTGACCTTTTCGACGAAGGCGTCTTTGAAAAGAAACTGGAGAACAACCTGGTCCAGAAAAACTTCCTTTTGAGCCAGTTCCTCCATGAGGAGCCCTGTTCAAAAGATGAAGTCATCGAGCAATACATGGGTTTCCGAAAGAGAATGAAGCCCTATGTGTCCAATACATCCGTTTTTCTAAGCGACGCGATGAATAGGGATGAAAAAATCCTCTTTGAGGGCGCTCAGGGGTGCTTCTTAGACGTGGATCATGGGACCTACCCATACGTGACCTCCTCCAATACGGTGGCAGGCAATGCGTGTGCCGGAGCAGGTATTGGTCCCACAGACATCGACTATGTCCTCGGTGTTTCCAAGGCTTACACCACTCGTGTCGGAGAGGGACCTTTCCCCACAGAGCTGGAAGACAAGATGGGAGAGAAAATTCGGGAGCGAGGGGGTGAGTATGGCGCCACCACAGGCCGGCCGAGACGGTGTGGCTGGTTTGATGCGGTGATGGTCAACCATGCCGTGAGGCTGAACGGAGGAGATGGGTTGGTCATCACCAAACTCGACGTTCTCGATGAGGTTGAACGCATCAAGATCTGTACCGGCTACCAGCATGATGGCCAGGTGCTGAAAGTGGTTCCCGCGAGCATTGAAGTGTTGAAGGCGTGTGAACCTGTCTACGAGGAGTATGACGGATGGCTCGGTAGCACGCGTAATGCCAGGAAGTTTCTAGATCTTCCTGAGAAAGCGCAGGCCTATATCAAGAAACTGGAGGATTTCACGCAAACAAAAATTGTAGCCGTCTCCGTGGGTTCGGATAGAGAAGAGACCATTATGATCGAAAACCCCTTTCGATGAACGGGGCCATCGCTTCCGCAAATATCCCTCAGAGGGTCCCACCAGGGTTGCCTTTTTCGATTTCATGGGCTAGGATTCCAATTTGACCTGGATCCTGAATCCTGACCCCTGGCAACTGATATGAGGGGCCGTTAACTCAGTTGGTAGAGTATCTGCCTTTTAAGCAGAGAGTCGCTGGTTCGAGTCCAGCACGGCCCATCACCGTTTGGGTCCCCATCGTCTAGTCAGGCCAAGGACACCGGCCTTTCACGCCGGCAACGGGGGTTCAAATCCCCCTGGGGACAGTGAAGGATTTGGAGGGGTTGTCAAATAATGCAGCCCCTCTCTTTCATCTTCTCAAGTCCTTTTCAACCTTCAGGCTTTTGCTTGATTTTCCGTGCCTTCCTAATCGGCAATTTTCCATTTGTCATTGGATCCCGTGCTCTTTGTGTTTCCTTGCAATCGTTTCAGCCAAGTCATCGAGCGCTGTGAAATCGCTCTCTGAAGGCAACCCTTTGGCAAGAACAGGTTCCAGAAGCTCAACTTTCAGATTCGGTATCATCCCTGCCAGCGTTTCTACGGTCTTACCTCCCCATCCATAGGAGCCGATAATGGAAACAAACTTGGCTTTGGGGCGGAGCGCATTAGCCACGAATGTACCATAAACGGCCAAGGGATGAGGGCCCCCAAGCACAGTGGATGTCCCAACAACGATGGTACCCGCATCAACCAGGGCGATGGCGAGTTTACCTATATCGGTTACAGCCAGGTTGAATTGCTCGACTTTCACGCCTCTCTCCACGAGGGCTGCAACAAAATGATCCACCATCTGTTTCGTGCTCTTATGCATGGACACATAGGGCAAAATCACCGTATTTCTGGGAGGGCCCAGGATCCAATCCTGGTAGGCATCCACGATAAAGGACGGACGAGGATAGATGGGCCCGTGACTGGGGGCTATCATCTCTATTTCGTAAGGTGCGATTTTTTCCAGGTTCTTTTCGATCACATTTCGGAAGGGCATCATGATCTCGGCATAGTAACGTTTGGCTGCCTCGTAAATGCGCGTCTCATCGGTAACGTAGAGATCGGTCATCGCAATGTGGGAGCCGAAAAAATCACAACTAAATAGAATCTTATCTTCTTTTAGATAGGTGACCATTGTCTCAGGCCAGTGAACCCAGGGCGTGTAGATGAACTTCAATGTCTTGCCTCCGAGGCCTATCTCCTCGCCGTCTTCTACAGTCATGAAGGATTCTTCTGGTATACGCAGAAGGTCTATAAGCATCTCCTTTGCCTTGGGTGTCGAGATGAGTTTTGTAGAAGGATACTTTTGAAGAACGTGAGGAATTGACCCGGAATGATCCTGTTCCGCGTGGTGGGAGATGACATAGTCGATTTTGGAAATCCCCTCAAGCTGAAATAAAAGCTCATCGGCCATGGGGGGATCAACAGAATCCACCAAAGCGGTCTTTTCGCTTCCTTCAATGAGGTAGGCATTGTAGCTTGTTCCATCCGGTAGCGGTATAAGAGAATCAAACAGACGCCTATCCCAATCCAGGGAACCCATCCAATAAATGTGGTCTTTAATCTTTCTTGGTCGCACAACGATCACTCCTTTATTTGGAGAATCCACTGCCAACAGGGTAATCTATCACCTGCTCCGATCAATGCCTGTGATGGCCTTCAGCCCCGGCCCCTTCTCACTCCCCGTGGTGGGCGGCTTCGCCCGTAGCGTCCAAGTGCAGTCGCTCCACATGATGTACAAACCCGACATAGGCTTCCACGGATTCCCGCCCGCCCTCAACCCTTTTCTGTCCCTTTGCGCCTAACCATACCAACCCCACTCGGTTCTCAGCTTGGAGACCTGCCCATGGAGCTTTTTCAAGACTTGGGCTTTTTAAAAGGCAAGGTCAAAATGATAGGCTGATTGTCGTAGAACGCTTTTTTCATGGATTGAAATTTGCTTTTCGATAAATCGGGGAATAATTCAGGGTTCGTTTCATAGAGACATTCTATATACCTCAATCGTTCTATCCTTGACCAAGAGCAATTGCTTTCTTTTTTGTGCCAATGGGATGTCTCAATCCCCGATAAGTTGGAAAGTTCATTATGGATGTCCCATTGGTTTTTGCACCTTTTTTCCATTTCCCTCACTGAGCATTCTCTAATTTCCTGTGTATCGCTTTGATAAGTCATATAGCTGTGATTTGGCCCATAGTTGTCTGGATCAACCCAAGAATCGTGGAACAGCATGAGCTTGGAAAATCGACGGTGTTTCTTGACCTCCATTCCACGGTACCTCTTGACCTCACCGATAGGATCTCCTCTGTTGACTCTCTGACCGTCTCGAACATGAAGAGATCCCAAATGAGCGTAGTATGAGAAAAACAAACCTTTTTTGTCTGGATGAACCAGCGTGACCATCAGTCCTGTACCTTTCCCCTTATGCGCGGTAGGCTTTTCCTGAATCTGATGAACCTTCCCCGGTGCTGAGGCAACCATGACCTCTGCTAATGGAACCGTGTAACCGATCCCGGGTTTCCAACCTTTATCGAAATTTGCCTTAAACCGATATTGTGGCTGACTCGTATGCGGCCTCTCGAGATGGGGATTGCCTGCATTGTAAAGCCTGTTTTTCATGAACCATCGATCAAAGTCCTTGATGTCAAACTCTCCAGACCACTTATATTTCTTCTCCGATTTCGGAGCAGCCTCAGATGTCGCAGGCCCAACAACTCCCTCAATTATCAGGGCCAGACCTGCGGTGGCCTTTGCCGTCTGCTTAATAAAGTCTCTACGGTCGACCAATTGATTAAGGTGATTCACTTTGGACGTCCTCCCGTGTGATACTTAAGAAGTGTGTCACCGTCAACGGGTCACGTTACTCCTGTGGGATTCTGTCGGGAACATGAGGCAGCGAGAGCGAATCAGGGAGTCAACAGAGGGGATAGAAAAAGCCTCCAGGCTCTCATATCTGCCCTTTTTTCATGTCACTTCACCCCCGCTTTACGGAGGCCATCAAAAAGCCGGTCTAATACCGCTTGATCTTTATAGGGGAGCCTCTGCCTCCATGCCTCCGTAGAGGTCTGGGAGCCTAGCTTCATGGCTTCTGCCGCCTGAGCCTGGGCCTCCTCGTGCCGTCCTAGCTCAATGTAACTGGCAGTCAAATAAACGCGGGCAGGCAGAAAGTCCGGGTTACGGTCAAGGACTCTCTTGAGTGTTTCAATCGCCTCTTCATAACGACCCGTTAAGAAATAGGCATGGCCTAAGTTCCATAAGTACCAGACCGGATACATGGGGTTGAGGCGCATCGCCTTCTTTACCAACCCAATAGCTTCCTCCGGCCTTCCAGCCCAGTTCAGAATATTCCCCAGCCTCACAATCCCATCAGCATCATTGGGATTGAGAGCGATGGCCTTCTCTAGCTCGGCGATGGCCTGCTCATGTTGCTTTTTCCACAGATAGATCTCTCCCAATATGGCGTGGGCTTCGGGCAGTGAGTCATCCAGGGCTATTGCCCTTTGAGCGAGTTCAAAGGCCTGCTCGAGAGACTGGGGATCTTGGCTCCAGCCCAAGGACCACTCATGGAAGTGGGTCAAACCCAATAGCCCATACGCTAGCGCAAACTCGGGGTCCAGATCAATGGCTCTCTCATACAGTTGCCGTGCCTGGACATTCGCCTCTTTCGTATAGCGATTTTTATACTCCAACCCTTGCAATAAGGAGTCATAGGCCTCCATGTTGTCCGTGTATTTGCGCACCAGACGTTTTTGCTCATCCTCTGTTAACTTCACTGCCAGAGCCGCTACGATCTTCTGTGCGACTTCGTCTTGCAGGGCAAAAATGTCTTTCAGGTCCCGGTCATATCGTTCGGCCCAAAGGTGCCCCTCCGTTGTTGCATCCACCAGCTGGGCCGTGATTCGAACCCTGTCATCTGCCTTGCGGACACTGCCCTCCAAAACATACCTTACCCCAAGTTCCCGTCCCACCTCCGCTATTTTGACTGCCTTCCCCTTATAGATAAAGACGGAGTTGCGGGCAATGACAAACAGGCCTGAAATCTTAGAAAGGTCAGTGATAAGATCCTCGGTTATCCCATCACTAAAATATTCCTGCTCGGGATCTTCGCTCATATTGGTGAACGGCAACACAGCAATCGAGGGTTTATCAGGTAACTCCAGTGCTTGGATCTTGTCAGAGGGCACTTGTTCTGGCTGAGGGGAAGGACGCAAGAAAAAGTTCCAAATCCCCACAGCGGCGGTTGCGACCAGCAAAACCACCGCTAGAGTCAAAGTGGCCCTCCGTTTATGTCCAGGATCGTCCTTTCGCCTTCTGTACACAACGGAACCCGCCTCCTCAGGCTCCATCAATACCCGATATGCTCGGACCGGTTTCTTGATGTTTTTGACGCTTTGCTCTCCCAAATACTCGTAGCCAAGGGCCAGCGTGCTTTCGATATGCTCATAGGTGCTCCCAGAGATGCAAACCCCTCCCCCGTCAGCCAGACTCTCCAACCGAGCCGCGATGTTGACCCCGTCGCCGTAGATCCGCTCTCCCTCTTGGATTACATCGCCAAGGTTGACGCCGATCCGAAACTCCATCTTGCGGTTTTCAGGCAACCCCGCATTGTGACCTTTAAGCTCCTTCTGGATCTCAACGGCACACTCGACGGCCTTCACCACACTCGAGAATTCAGCCAGGAGATTGTCCCCTGTTGCATCCACTACCCGTCCGCGATGCTGCTGGATCAGTGCTGTCATGATCCCCAGATAGGCGTTCAAGGTGCGAATAGTCGACTGTTCATCATCGCCCATGAGGCGGCTGTAGCCTTTAACATCAGCACTCAGGATGGCGGTGAGCTTACGTGTCATAGCCCCTCCAGCCATGGGACCACCCCTTTAGCATCATGGAATGTGGAGAAGAGAAAAAAGAAAAAAGCCTCCAAGCAGGTACGAAAAACCCCACAGAGGCTTCATATCGGAACCTTCTGGACACCTTCTTTCATCAGTTCCTCCAGAAGGTCAAAGTGTTCGTGTTAGTTGGTCATACTCAACACCCCCTGTATATCACACAGGACGCACAGAGACAAGGCCTGCTCCTTATTGGGCAAGGTCCTTATTTCAAGAGTCGTAAGTGAGGAGGTGACCAAAAAACCGTTTATTTGCGTCTGAATAAACACAACCACGCGTCTCCCCAAATCCGAGATCCCCTCGTCTAGGGGCCACAAAAAAGTGGAGTTTCCTGAGTTTTCAGTGCAGGGAATTTCTAAGCTTCTGAAGTTTCCCGGCAATTTTGAATCTCTAGATGCGGCCTTCATGTCCCTTCGCTCCCTTGCTCTCGGGTTGACCCTCGCGGGCTAATCAAAAGAGGGATATAGGTCAAAGTAGAAAGGAAAGAAGACCTAGAAGTGCAGATCGACTATCCTTTGAACTTTCGCCTTCAACCTTGTGTTCGAAACGTTGGTGCACTCACGAGCCACAGAGATAGCTTGATGACGCTAGAGCTTATTCGCACAAACGCTTCCGCAAAGGTCCCTTAGAGAGGTAAGTGTCCACGCAACTGAGGAAACTCCACCTAATCGGTCTCTTGAGAATTCTTGGATAATAGGCTATTATTCTGCCCGGCCCATGGTCTCCCTTCGTATCGGTCTATATGCATTGCCCAGAAAACCTGCGAAGGGATAGCTTTTTGGTGGGTGTCGCACATACGCGGGGGTAGGCATGGAAAAGATCGATTTCTCAGAGAACGCAGCAGCCTGGATTGGAAAGACGATCAGAGGGTTCCTCGATAATTCCAAGGAGAACACCCTCAAGGACGAGAAGAACAAAAGAGCATGGGCCGATCCACTTGTCGGATTTTCAAATGGTGCTGACCCACTATATCAGGAATTCAAACGACATATTGGGAGCTTCTATTGGACACCCACAGAAGCATTTGCAAAGGCATTTCCTCACATAAAGGTCTTACCCGATGAACTGACGGTCATCAGTTGGGTATTGCCGCAGACTGAGGAGACAAAGAGGGTTAGCCGAAAAGAAACCGTGTATCCTTCGGAGAATTGGGCAAGAGCTCGAATCTTTGGTGAAGCTGTTAACGTTCGGCTCCGTCAGCATGTGGTGGAGACGTTGACGGTCTCTGGATACAATGCGGTAGCCCCTCAGCTCTCCCCTCTTTGGGAAGAGAAGAGGTCTGAACGCTACGGAGATGCTTCAACATGGTCCGAACGACATGCCGCCTATGCTGCCGGACTGGGGACCTTTGGCCTGAGTGACGGATTGATCACTCCCAGAGGGAAGGCTATCCGTTGCGGGTCAGTTGTCGCCGAGATCGAAATTCCTGCCTCAGGAAGGCCATACTCTGAATCTCATGAATACTGCCTCTTCCGTACCCAGGGAATCTGTGGGAGGTGTATCCCCCGGTGCCCTGTGGATGCAATTGACGAGGCCGGCCATAACAAGGTGAAATGCAGAGACCATATCTTTCGGGTGACTGCAAAGCATGTCCGTTCCCATTATGGCTTCGAGGGGTATGGCTGTGGACTTTGTCAAGTCGCTGTCCCGTGCGAATCCAAAATCCCCAAACCGTCGGACCTCGAATAGAGGCGGGCATGAGGGAGGGTTGAAAGATCATATGTTACAGAGGACCCAGAGATTGATGGCTATTCAAAGCCTGGGAAAGGGGTAGGCGAAAATTTTTTGGGTGTGATACTAAACATATGTTGACATATTTATCCGTTTACGTTAAAAATATATTAAGGGGCCATTTGGATGAATCAAATACTTGGCAAGGGGTGTGCGCGATGGTTTGGATAGTCTGTTATCATCGAAAAAACCAACCCAAAGTGGAGATTTCTGTGTGTCAGAGGTGCCGATACTTGAGGAAATGCAAGGAGTTCAAAAATACGCTCGAAAGTCGTCACCTCGAATTTGGGACCATACCCAGGGAATGGAAGAGTCTCTCGAGATCGAGAGGCGTGAAAGATGGGCCATCTCCTCAATAAAGACCCTTCCTTAGACGATCCACCTGACCTCACGGTGCAGTAACACTCCTTGCCTTTGGGCAGGGAGCCTCCAGTCACCCCGAGCTTTATAACTCATCACTGTCCTCAGAATTAACGATTCGGTTTGCTCTTTACGAATGTCAAACCTTGAAGGGGTGCAGTACATTCGATACACTACGAGACACAGGATTGGAGAGGAGCTACCTGAGGTTATTCTCTCTGGGTGAAAATAGAGGGACGATGAGGCCTCGGGACTCCAAGCAGGCCGTCGCGGCAAATGAGATGACTTCACGCGACGTTAGGAGTATGGGAATGGGACCTTTAGCTGGCTACAAGGTGGTGGAGATCGCAAGCATAGGGCCGGGGCCGATGTGTGCCATGCTGCTCTCGGACATGGGTGCGGAAGTCTTACGAGTCGATCGCATTCGGCCCAGTGGCCTTGGTCTAGCGATTCCTCCCAGGTTTGATTTGCTCAACCGGGGACGCCGATCCGTGGCTATCGACTTGAAGAAGAAAGAAGGGTTGAAGATTGCACTCCGGTTGGTGGAACAGGCGGATGTCTTGATCGAAGGTTTCCGTCCCGGCGTCGCTGAACGGCTCGGTATCGGTCCAGAAGACTGCTTCGCTCGCAACCCCGAGTTGATCTATGGGCGTGTCAGCGGCTGGGGGCAGGAAGGACCTTTGGCTCACGCCGCCGGCCACGATATAAACTATATCGCCCTGGTTGGAGCGCTACACGCTATCGGCCGGGCAGGAGAAACACCGGTCCCGCCACTCAATTTGGTTGCTGATTACGGCGGTGGCGCTTTGTATCTTGCCTTCGGCATCGTTTGCGGTTTGCTGGAAGCCTCGAAGTCCGGCCAAGGACAGATCGTGGACGCCGCTATGGTGGACGCCGTTGCGTCATTGATGACTGTCTTCTATGGCCTCCAAACGATGGGCATCTGGACCGACCGGCGCGGGGAAAACATACTGGACGGCGGTGCTCATTTTTATGACGTTTACGAAACCGCGGACGGCAAATACATCTCTATCGGGGCAATTGAGCCCAAATTCTACGCCGAGCTCTTGCACCTTACCGGATTGGACGGGGAGGACCTGCCTCATCAGATGGACCGAACGAAGTGGCCCGAAATGCACAAACGGCTCCGCGCCGTGTTCAAGAACAAAACCCGCAATGAATGGTGTAGCATCATGGAAGGCACCGACGTCTGCTTCGCCCCAGTCTTGTCGATTGAAGAAGCTCCGAACCATCGACACAACAAGACGCGTGGGACATTCGTTGAAATCGATGGCCAGATCCAGCCTGCTCCTGCACCGCGCTTTGGCCGCACGAAACCAGAAATTCAGGGTCCGCCTCCTGAGCCAGGCCAGCATACCGACGAGGCGCTGGCCGACTGGGGTTTCGCCGAGGAGGAAATCAAAAAGCTGCGTAAAGCGGGAGTGGTGGCTTGACAAAGCAGGATTGGCGTCTCGGTTTAAGTGATTTCATGGAAAAAATGTGAATTCTCGGTTCTTTGAGAAAAAGCCAATCTCTTTAGTGCTTACCGTAGTTTAAGCTTGTTCCTTTGCGTTGCGCCAGAATGTAAGCTTCCAAGGCCCTCATTCGGGGGTCGTCAGCTTCGAATGGTTCGCCTCTGACTGCCTGCTCGAT
>JABAOC010005094.1_pt2 | contig 14891 bp, 15 predicted proteins | sample 7062161 | NCBI WGS metagenome assembly JABAOC01 (sample SAMN14538625, study PRJNA623070) | marine sediment metagenome | biome: marine biome [ENVO:00000428]; feature: marine pelagic biome [ENVO:01000023]; material: deep marine sediment [ENVO:00002113] | place: India: Gulf of Khambhat ... | reverse complement strand
ACGCAACAGAGTGTAGCCAAGTTAAGAGAAATTGGAATTGAGCCTCAAATAATTATTTGCCGCACTGAAAGACCGTTGACAAATGAATTGAGAAGAAAGATAGCTTTATTCTGTAGTGTTCAGGAAAAAGCAGTTGTGGAAGAAAGAGATGTTTCTACCAGTATTTATGAAGTCCCATTAATGCTAAAAAAAGAAAATCTGGATACTATTTTATTGGAAATGTTATGTTTGGAAAAAAAGAGAAGCGATCTATCTAAATGGAAAGAAATCGTTAAGAAGATAGCAAATTTGAAAGAGGATGTGGTAATTGGTGTTGCCGGAAAGTACACCGAACTTAAGGATACCTACAAGAGTATCTGGGAAGCATTGGTTCATGGAGGATTAAGTAATAACGTAAAAGTAAAGATAAAGTACATTGATGTAGAAGACAAGAAATTGGAGAAAAGATTAGAAGGAGTGGATGGAATACTTGTTCCTGGAGGATTTGGCGAGAGAGGTGTCGATGAGAAAGTAAGAGTTTGCAGATTTGCTCGCGAGGGTAAGATTCCTTTTCTCGGTATCTGTTTGGGGTTGCAGTGCGCGGTAATAGATTTTGCTCAAAACGTCTGTGGAATGAAAGGCGCACACAGCAGAGAATTTAAACCGGATACTCCCTATCCGGTTATAGACTTACTTCCTGAACAAAAGAAGATATCGCGAAAAGGGGGAACGATGAGGTTGGGGAGTTATCCCTGCACGCTGAAAAAGGGGTCTCACGCTTTCCGTGCTTATAAGAATAGACTGGTGTTTGAGAGACATAGACACAGATATGAATTGAACAATAAGTTTCGGGCCCGGTTGAGAGCAAAAGGGCTTTTGGTAACCGGCGAATATGAGAAGAAACGGCTAGCAGAAATTGTCGAATTCAAAGACCACCCCTGGTTTGTAGCGGTTCAGTTTCACCCCGAATTCAAATCCCGACCCACAAAACCCCACCCCTTGTTTAGAGAATTCATTAAAGCCTCCCTGAATAAGAAAAAAAGGGAATGAAATGGAAGGAAACAAAAAAGCGGTAGTATTATTGAGCGGGGGGCTCGATTCATCCACTTGCCTGTACAAGGCGATAGAAGACGGGTATGTCACTTACGCACTGTGTTTTGACTACGGTCAGAGGAATGTCAAAGAGGTGGAATGTTCCCGAAGAATAGCCGGGGAAGCCGGTGCAATTTTTAAGAAGATTAAGATTGATCTAAGGCAAATAGGAGGTTCGGCTTTAACCGATAACATAGAAGTTCCTTTGGGAAGAGAAACGGAAGAAATAGGCAATGATATCCCCGCGACTTACGTGCCGGCAAGGAATACAATTTTTCTCAGTGTAGCTTTAGGTTTTGCCGAGGTGGTAGACGCAGAGGCAATATATGTGGGTGCAAATATGATAGATAATCCGGGTTATCCGGATACGACGCCGGGATACATAAAAGCGTTCCAGGAGCTGATTAACATAGCCGTAAGAAAGACAGTAAAAGGTGGCAATGTAGAAATAAAGACTCCTTTAATTCGAATGACAAAGAAAGAGATAGTGCAGGAAGCAGTAAGGCTGAAAGTGCCCCTGGAACTTACCTGGAGTTGTTATCAGGGGGAAGAAGAACCCTGCGGCCAGTGTGATGCGTGCAGGTTGAGAGCAAAAGGCTTCCGGGAAGCCGGTTTGGCCGATAGTTTATGTCAGAAATACGATAAGATTTAGATTAACTACTTGACTCATTTTTTGAATTCACGCCTAAATTCCTCTCCCGGCGTTAAACCTTTCCTTTATAATAATAGAAAAACCTATTGCTTTTTAGAGAGAATGCTGTTATAATTTAAAAACTGCCACGGGTTATTCGTATAGGTAGTGTAGGGCTTTATGCCCGTCCTGATAAATCGGGACGCCCATAAAGGGCTACACTACGATGGTTACACCCATAGAGGCCATACTATCGACAATTCTTGGAGATGGCAGAATGAGAACTTTTATTGCTGTGGGAATATCCAGCGAAGTGAGGGAAAGGATCGCGCAAATCCAAGTGGAGTTGAGGAGAGGAGAGCCGGATGTCAAATGGGTTGAGCCCGAAAACCTGCACATTACTCTGAAATTCCTCGGTGAGGTGAGTGAGGAGAAACTTCCCGGGATAATTGAGAAGACAAGACTTGCCGCTTCGGGGATTTCCCGTTTCAGGGTTCACCTTTGGGGGTTAGGTTGCTTTCCCCATCCGAAGTCTCCCCGGGTAGTCTGGGTTGGCGTGAGTGAAGGTAAAGAAGAATTGAAAAATTTAAGCGAGAGGATTGAGGAAAACGTTTCTTATTTAGGATTTGCCAAAGAGAAAAGAGCGTTTTCTTCTCATTTAACGATTGGCAGAGTCAGGACTCCCAGAGGCAGGGGAAAATTGGCCAGGAAAATCGAAGACGGACAAAAACGTGATGTGGGAGAATTTCCTGTGGACAAAGTGCTGGTTATGGAGAGTCAACTCAGTTCCCGGGGGCCCACTTACAAGATAATAGAGGGCATAAATCTGGAATGATAATCAAGAAATTGAAAGATAAGTTGCTGGAAAAGAGGTACCGTGTCATACTGGTTATGGCTTTCTTGTTGCTGGTGGGAGTGGTAGCCATTATTTCCCGCAAGAGTGAAATGGAACTTCGTTCTCTACCTTTCTCTCCCGGCGAGTTTAAGGAGATAGCCCTTACCTTTGATGACGGCCCGGACCCTATGGCTACGCCAAAAATTTTAGATATGCTTAATAGAGAGGGCGTTAAGGCGACCTTTTTTGTAGTGGGGAAGATGGTGGAGAAATATCCGGAGTTACTGCGACAGGTATGGAAGGAAGGCCACGACGTGGGTAACCATACGTACAACCATCCGGATTTGACAAAACTATCCAGAGAAGAGATCCTTAAAGAGCTGGATAAAACCCGCATACTGGTGAAAAAAATTACGGGCAAATACACTTATCTCGTTCGCCCGCCGGGTGGGAGATACGACAACAAGGTAATCTTAGCTACTACCTTAAGCGGGTATAAGATGATTCTCTGGACAGATTATCCCGGTGATTACGGCTGTTCCTCAAGTAGACTGATTTATCAGAGGGCGGTTTCGGGAGCGGAAAATGAAGGAATAATTCTTCTGCATAATGGATTGGATACTACTGTGGAGGCTATTCCCAGAATCATTTCCGAATTGAAAAAGAGAAAATATAGATTCGTTACAATTTCCGATTTAATGGAAGAGATTAGAGCGAAAGAGAGCGTCTATTTCGAAAAATTTGAAAGAGAACAAAAAGCAAGGCCGCTCCCGCTGGAAATGGCAGTTACGGAGTAAGTTAGACGCTCGGGATCTGGNNATCTGGTTGCTGGGGGATAGATATGAGGATTTTGGGAATCGATTACGGAGAAAAAAGGATTGGCCTGGCGCTCAGCGACGCCGCGAACATAATTGCTCGCAGCCTCAAAGTTTTAAACAGGGACAGAAGTGGCAATTGGCTCGAAGAGATAAGAACAATTGTCAGTGAAAACAAAATTGAGAAAATTGTTCTTGGTTTACCCAAAAACATGAATGGATCTATTGGAGAGAAGGGAAAAGAGGTACTGGCGTTTGTGAAAGTTCTGGAAAAGGTGGTAAATGTGCCCATAGTGACCTGGGATGAAAGGTTGACAACGGTTAGCGCAGAGAAGGTGCTTCTGCAAGCAGAGTTATCGAGGAAAAAACGAAAGGGTATCCGGGATAGACTCTCTGCTTCCATAATTTTGCAGAACTATTTGGATAGTATTAGACCGGTGCAGGAGAAAAACAAGGAGAGCGATAAATGAAAGCAGTAAAAATAGGTGTCGTAATCGTCTGCGTCTTAAGCCTGGTNNGCCTGGTAAATTTGGTAGTCTTCTTTTTCTCTCCGCGCTACAGCAGGACTGTCCTGGTTACCATAGAACAGGGAATGACCGCGCATGAGGTAGCAGAACTACTGGAAAAGGAGGGTTTAATTTCCAGTAAGAATTACTTTCTCTTTCTTCTCAGGCTAAGGGGAGTACACAGGAAGATCAAGGCAGGAATTTACGAGGTAAATTCAAGAGAAAGCACCTGGCGGGTTATTAGCAAACTATTTTTGGGAGAGAGCAAGAAAGTAAGATTGACGATTCCCGAGGGATTTACCTCCCGTCAAATAGCGCAGTTAATCGAAGAAAAAGGATTGGAAGGGAAAGATAAGTTTTTAGAAATCGTTGAACAAAAGAAGTTGGAAGGGTACCTTTTTCCGGAAACCTATTTTATTGATTACGATGCTTCGCCAGAAGAAATTGTTGATATGATGGTCGACCAATTCAATAAGGTGTTTACGCAAACGATGGAAGAAAGAGGAAAAAAGTTTAAATTCACAAAAAGGGATACAATAATTCTGGCTTCCATAATTGAGAAGGAGGCTGTCAAAGACGAAGAGAGACCATTGATTTCTGCAGTCTTCCATAACCGGCTGAAGAAGCGGTGGTATTTGGAATCTTGTGCTACGGTTCAGTATGCACTGGGAGAGCACAAGGAGAAGTTGACCTACGAAGATGTGAAAGTCAACTCGCCTTATAATACTTATATCCATTTTGGTTTGCCCCCCGGGCCAATTTGTAATCCCGGTTTGGCCGCTATTGAGGCTGCTTTATATCCGGCCGACACTGATTTAATGTTTTTTGTTAGCGAAGGAGAAGGCACCCATAGATTTTCTAAGTATTATAAGAAGCATCTGGAAGTACAAAAGAAAAAACCAAAAAAGAAAGAATAGATAGATTTGGTGAGATAAAATGCCTGAATTACCAGAAGTAGAAACAATAAAGAGAGGGTTGGAAAAGAAAATCCTGGGAAAGAAAGTGAAAAGCGTGGAAATCAACACGGGTAGGACGGTAAGAAAGCCTTCCCCAAGAAAATTCAAGGAAGAAGTCGAAGGCAAAAAATTTACCCAGATTATTCGTCGTGGAAAATACTTAATCCTGGGATTATCCTCCGGAAAGAAAATAATGGTGCATCTCAGAATGACCGGCCAGCTGATTTACGGAAAAAAGGATGCAAAAAGCAGGGTGTCCTTTCTCCTGTCAAATGGCAAATATTTGAATTTTAAGGATAATAGACATCTGGGAGAAATCAGATTGGTAGAGAACTGGGAGAGAGTTTCCTCCATCTCCCGGATGGGGATGGAGCCTCTGGAAGATAGTTTTACACTCAAGGTGTTTGGTGAAATGTTGAACAAAAAGAAGGCCAAGATCAAGCCCCTGTTGATGAATCAGGAATTCCTGGCGGGAGTAGGAAATATTTATGCTCAAGAGGCGCTATTCCAGGCGGGAATTCATCCCGAAAAGCAAGCTCACCGGCTCAAGCGCGGCGAAATGAAATCGCTATTTTCTGAAATTAGAAAGGTATTAAACAAAGCGATAGATTACAAAGGCACATCTTTGGCCAGTTACGTTGACACAGACGGAAGAAAAGGAAGTTTCCGCTCTCGCCTGCGGGTTTACGGACGGGGAGGAGCCCCCTGTATTAAGTGTAAAACTCCTTTGCAGTTTGTTAAAATTGGTGGCAGGGGAACTACTTTTTGCCCGAGATGCCAGAAGTAGGGGGAAATATGAAAAAAGAAAAACTCGGATTGGTTCTTTTCTTGTGGATTCTTTTGACACCTATACTATTCGTCCTTTCCGTTAATGGTGGGGGAAGAAAGCCACCTCCGGAGCCAAAAACGACGGAGGAGAAAATTGCGCGCAAGTTTCACGTTGAGCACAGTGTCGTTCTGGCTCTGGGAGAAAAAGGTTACGGGACAGAAGAGATTATCAAGCTTTTAATTATGGCAACTGCCACAGGTAAGGGAACCGACGAGATTGGTATCCTCAGGGAAGAGGGAATGGACTGGGAAGCGATTGCCAAATGGTACGGAGTGGAAATGTCAACTCTGGGCAAGGAAACGCAAAGACTCCTGTCCGAAGTAGGGGGAGGGAGAGAAGAAGAACAGGAAGAGGAAATGGGAGAAGAAGAGGAGCCAGAAAGCGAGTTGGAAATAGAGAAGGAATTGAGAAAAAAGCTGGAGATGGAAGAGACGGAATCGGATGAGTTACGTTGAACTTTATGAGAGAGGTATCTTAAAAAAGAGAAAGGAAGAACTCAATAAGTTACTTAAGAAGTGCCAACTCTGCCCCAGGAAATGCCTCGTAAATCGGTTGCGGAATGAGAAAGGATTTTGTGGGGCAGGTAAGAGAGTAGCTGTTTCCAGTTATAATCTCCATTTTGGAGAAGAGCCGCCGATTTCGGGCTATCGGGGCTCCGGAACCATCTTTTTTACCCACTGTAACCTTCGTTGCTGTTTCTGCCAGAATTATCCTATTAGCCAGTTGGGAAACGGCCGGGAAGTAGAGATTTCTCAGTTGGCCAAAATGATGTTGAAGCTACAAGAACTCGGGGCACACAACATAAATTTTGTTACCCCTACCCATTTTGTTCCCCAAATCGTCGAGGCTTTGGAGCCTGCGGTTAGAGAGGGGTTGAAGATTCCCCTTGTATACAATTCCGGTGGGTACGATTCTGAAGAGACTCTGAAACTTCTGGAGGGCATAGTCGATATCTATATGCCCGATGCCAAGTATTCCAATCCCGATAGCGCCCGTAAATACTCTACGGCAGATGACTATTTTGCAGTTAATAAGAAGGCGCTTCTGGAAATGCACCGACAAGTTGGTGACCTGGAAATGGATGGAGAAGGGATTGCCAGGCAGGGGCTTCTGATTCGTCACTTAGTTATGCCCGAAGATGTAGTCGGCTCTCGCAGAGTTTTAGAGTTCATTACCGGCAATATCTCCCAGAATACCTATATGTCCATTATGGCTCAGTACCATCCCGCCCACATGGCCTTTGAATTTCCCGAACTGTCAAGAAGAATCTCCCAAATAGAATATGATGCAGTGTTGAAGATAGCGGATGAACTGGGGCTGGAAAGAGGCTGGAGACAGAATTTTTGCCAGTGAATTTTTATTTGCAATGCAGGTATGAAATTTGCTAAATTTAAAAGATGGAAGTTAAGGATCTGCACCCCTGGCAAGTATCTCCCCGGAAGGCGAGACAAATTCAAGAGGAATTGACAAACAAAGTTGTATTGAAGAGTTCTTTTAACTCTGTAAGTGAGATAGGTTTTATTGCCGGTTGCGATGTTGGTTATGATGACAAAAGTAAAAGAGCCTACGGTAGTGTAGTTTTGCTTACTTTTCCCGAGCTTAAACTCGTTGAGAAAAGAGGAGCTATGGTAGTTTCTGAAAGAATATTTCCCTATCTTCCCGGGCTCCTCACTTTTCGCGAGGGTCCCGTTCTGATAGCTGCTTTAAGAAAATTAAAAAGATCTCCCGATATAATTATTTTCGAGGGGCAGGGAGTTGCCCACCCTGCGAGATTTGGGCTGGCTACTCATATGGGTCTTTTGCTCGGACTTTCCACAATTGGCTGTGCCAAGTCTGTTCTATACGGTCATTACGAAGAGCCTGTAAATTTGAAGGGAGCCTATACCTTTTTGAAAGACGAGGGAGGAGAACTGGTGGGGGCGGCTCTGCGCACAAAGAAAAATGTAAAGCCCGTGTTCGTTTCTCAGGGGCACAGGATCGACCTGGACCAGGCATTGGATGTCATCCTGACTTGTTGCAAAAGAGGAAAGATTCCTGAACCCTTGAGATTGGCACACCGGGAGACAGTGCAAGCGCTGAAAGGGTCCACCCCTCGCTCCAGTTGATAAATGATTATGAACAAAATCTACAAAACTGAAAACCAAGGGGGCAAAGAATGATTAGAAAACCAGCGCAAGCAGGAAGATTCTATATGAAGGAGCCGGAAGCGCTGAGGGAACAGGTCGGGAAATACGTCCAGAGCGATGTTCCGAAAGAGAATGTTCTGGGAATAGTGGCTCCTCACGCAGGGTATTTTTATTCAGGAAAGGTGGCCGGGGCAGTCTATTCCCGGATTAACTTACCCGACACTATTATTATCATCGGGCCCAACCATACCGGTATTGGCGCGGAAATTTCCCTAATGGTAGAAGGTGACTGGGAAATGCCCAATGGCAGAGTAGAAATAGATTCTTCCCTGGCAAAGGAGTTACTTTCCCAGGTTGGTGATTTGGCTGAGGAGGACGAGCAGGCTCACCTGCCCGAACACTCGCTGGAGGTTCAGCTCCCATTTATTCAGTATTTCAAGACAGATTTTCGCATAGTTCCCATCTGCATGCGGGACCATAGGGCCTCCAGCTGTAAAAAGTTAGGTAAAACAATAGCTAAGGTGATTAAATCCAGACTTCCTTGTTTGCTTGTCGCTTCTTCGGATATGACCCATTACGAGTCTCAAAGAGATGCCCAGAGAAAAGACAAGTTGGCAATCGATAAAATATTGGATCTGGATCCGGAAAATTTACTAAAAACGGTAATGGAAAATGATATTTCAATGTGCGGCCCGGGACCAACGGCTACAATGATTTTTGCCTGTAAAGAGTTGGGGGCAAAGAAGAGCGAGTTGGTGTTGTACAATACCAGTGCCGAGGCCTCAGGTGATTATTCGGCTGTCGTGGGATATGCAGGCATCGTCGTAAAGTAAAGAAAAATACATGTAAATTAACGTAAGGAGGAAAGTATGTCAGAACTGAGGAAAGACCCCATCTCCGGAAGATGGATGATTACTTCTACGAGGAAAGAGGTGGATACGCCGTTTGGTTACATCACTGTCCGCAAGGAAGAAAAGGAGAGGGATTGTCCTTTTTGTCAGGGGAGAGAACTGGAAACTCCTTCAGAAGCATTTGCGTTACGTAAGGAAGAGAGTAAACCCGATACCCCCGGATGGGCGGTGCGCGTAATTCCCAGCAAATTCGGAGTCGTAGGGCTCAATGACAACCTGGAAAGGAAAGGAGTGGGCGACTTCTTCTTTTTTGACACAATGAACGGATACGGAGCCCATGAAATTATAATTGAATCTCCTCTGCACATCACCAGTATTTCCGACCTTCCCCTGGAGCAGATAGAGAAGGTTCTCCGTGTCTATCAGATCCGGTTAAGGGAGTTGAAAAAGAATCCCCTTTTGAAATATGGTCTCATCTTCCGTAACCAGGGTTACGGCAGGGAAGTTTCCATGATGCACGTCCATTCCCAGATAATTGCTTTACCCCTGATTCCCAAGAGCATCAAGGAAGAGCTAAATTCGGCCAAAAGTTACTATGAAGAGAAAGAAAGGTGTATTTTCTGTGACATAATCAAACAAGAGATATATTCCCATGAGAGGATTGTCAGCGCGGGAGACAAATTTATCGTTTTGGCTCCTTTTGCCTCCCGTTTTCCTTTTGAGACCCAGATTCTTCCCAGAAAGCATGACTGTGACTTTACAAATGTCCCGGAAGAGGACCTCTGGGAGCTGGCAGAAAAATTGAAGTCTACAATTATGAAGACCGGCAAGTTATTGAACAACCCTCCTCTGAATTTTGTTCTCCATACCGCTCCCTTTATGGTTCCCGAGGCAGGGTTCTGGCTGACTATCAAACAGGATTACCACTGGCATATCGAAATTATGCCCCACGCCGTGCTTGCCAGGGGCTTTGAGTGGGGCGGAGATTTCTATATCAACCCACCTTCCCCGGAAGCAGCGGCAAAGTTCCTGAGGGATCTGGAAGAGAAGTAAAGACTAATGAAAAATAGAGAAGTTGTAAAATTACTCCAGGAAATTGGACAGCTTTTGGAATTGAAAGGAGAGAATCCGTTCCGGGTGCGTTCCTATGAGAAAGCAGCTCAAAATGTCGCCAGTCTCAGCGAACCGATAGAGAAGCTTGTAACCAATGACAGACTCCAGACCGTACCCGGCATAGGAGAAGGAATAGCGAAAAAAATTAAGGAATATCTGGAAACGGGTAAATTGAAATATTTCGAGGAATTAAAGGAAGCTTTTCCCGAGGGGCTTCTGGAGATAATGTCTGTTCCCGGAGTGGGACCCAAAACAGCAAAAACTCTATACGAGGAGTTAGGAATAAAAAGCCTCTCCCAACTGGAAAAAGCAGCCAGAGAGCACCGTTTGAGCGAGCTTCGCCGCCTGGGAGAGAAGACTGAAGAGAATATTGTAAGAGGAATCGAGACGGTGAGAAAAGGAGGAGAAAGGATTCTCCTCTCCCAGGCACTATTCCTGGCAAAGCCAATTATGGAAGAATTGAAGGAGTGTCCCGGTATCAAAGATGTGGATCTGGCTGGTAGCATTCGCAGAAAAAAAGAAACAATTAAAGACATCGATATCTTATGCACGGCAAAAAAATCGGACGCGGTGATGAATAAATTCGTGAGTCTTCCCCAGGTGAAGGAAATATTGGCTCAGGGAGAGACAAAGTCAAGCGTAATTCTCGACGAGGGCATTCAGGTTGACCTGAGGGTGATTAAGCCAGAATCTTACGGGGCTGCTCTGATGTATTTCACCGGTTCCAAAGACCATAATATTGCCCTGCGCGAACTGGGTCGGAAGAAAGGATATAAGATAAACGAGTATGGTCTGTTTAAAGTGGGAAAGACCTCCGGTGGAGTTTCCGCCCGGGCAAAGGCAGCTCGTGGTGCAAGACCAGCGAAGGAAATAAGGGTGGCTGGCAGGAGCGAAGAAGAGGTCTATGGAAAACTGGGACTGCAGTATATCCCCCCGGAAATAAGGGAGGCCTCGGGTGAAATTGAAATGGCTTCGCGGAACAAAATCCCCAGACTGATTACGGAGAATGACATTAAAGGTGACCTGCACGTTCATTCCCGGTATAGCGATGGCGCGGGGAAACTATCAGAAATTGCAGAAAAGGCGAAAACTATGGGGCTGGAGTGGGTAGGAATTTGTGACCATTCCCAATCGTTGAAGGTTGCCGGAGGGCTGCGTCCCGATGCGCTGTACGAAAAGATAGAAGAGACAAGAAAATTTAATAAAAAGAGTAAAGACTTCAGGATTCTTTGCGGCACGGAAGTCGATATTCTTTCCAACGGGTCATTGGATTACGACGATGAGCTACTGGGTCAGCTTGATCTGGTTATAGCCGCCATTCATACCGGATTCAAACAGTCCGAGGAGCAGTTGACGGAAAGAATAGTTTCCGCGATGGAGAACAAGTATGTGCATATGATTGCCCATCCCCAGGGCCGTCTATTGGGTAAAAGGGAACCGTATGCGCTGAATATGGAGAAAGTCTTGAAGGCCGCTCAGAGAACACAAACTTTTCTGGAAATCAATGCCTATCCCGAGAGGCTTGACCTGTATGATATATATTGTAGGAAAGCAAAAGAGAAAAGTATCCTTATGGGAATCGGAACAGACGCTCACACCCTGAACCAGATAGAAAATCTGTACTTAGGAATTGCCGTTGCTCGCCGCGGTTGGCTGGAAGGAAAAGACGTATTGAATAGTCTTTCTTACAATAGACTGATTAAAACTTTAGGGAGAAAGAAATGTGCGCTGAATTAAGAAAAGATATAATTTCCGGAGGATGGATTATTACCAACACGAAGGGGAAAGAGGAATTCTTCGAATCTTTGGAGCCTCGAGTAAGGGTCAAGGAGAAGCCTTGCCCTTTCTGCCCGGGAAATGAAAAAGAGACGCCCAAAGAAATTTATGCTTTGAGAAATCCCGGTACCAGCCCGGACCAGCCCGGTTGGACCATAAGAGTTTTTCCCAGCAAGGAGAAGGCACTGGAAATAGAGCGGGGGTTAGAAAGGCGCGGTATAGGCATATACGATGCAATGAATAATGTGGGAGCACATGAGTTAATAGTCGAGAGTCCCGAGCACATCAAAAATCTGAGTGATTTGGCTGAGGAACAGATAAAGAACGCTCTCAAGGTTTATCAAAAAAGAATTATCGATTTAAAAAAAGATAAACGTTTCAGATACGCCATAGTTTTCAAGAATCAAAGACCCAGTTCTCCTTTCCGATTGGGACACACTCATTCCCAGTTGGTTGCTCTGCCCCTGACTCCCGAAAGCGTGAAAGACGAGTTGGAAAATGCCAAGAGTTATTATGGAGAGAAAGAGAGATGTGTTTTTTGCGACGTGGTTAGAGAGGAGCTGGACGCAGGTATGAGAATAGTTGGGGAGAACAAATCTTTTATTTCCTACGTGCCATTTGCTCCCCGCCTTCCTTTTGAAACCTGGATACTTCCCAGAATACACAATGCAGATTTCACCGCGGAAGACGAAAGCACGCTTTTCGATTTTGCAGCTATTATGAAGGTGACTTTAAGCAAGATTAGTAAACTCCTGGACGATCCACCGCTCAATTATATGATACATTCTCTACCTTATATGCGGCCAAGAGCGGGATACTGGAAGACAATACATAAAGATTACCATTGGCATCTGGAGATACTTCCCCATATTGTGAAAGTTGAAGGTTTCTCCTGGAGTTCGGGCTTCTATATAGAGCCACTCTCCTCGGAGATAATGGCAGAACTTCTACGAGAAACGAAATTGTAGAGGAAATAGCATTAGAAGATAGTTCGTTCACTACTCAAGAAGGATTGCTTGCTTGCGTTTTGCCGTGCCAGTTGCTAATAGAGGGGTGATGGTTAATGGTAGGATTGGTACTTCTCAGGCTGGATGCGGGAAAGGAAGAATCGGTTCTCGCCAAAATCAGAGACATAAAAGGGGTCAAAAAAGTACAGGCTGTCTTTGGTCGGTGGGACATCGTGGCGACCGTAGAGGCTCCTGATTTAAAAGTCCTGACTTCATTGGTGATTAAGAATATCAGGGCAATCGATGGGGTTTCTGCTACGGAGACGCTGGTCTCTACCGCTCTTTAAGAAATGGGGTCAACTCTATTTTCTTCTTTGACTATCTGTGCTGTGATGGTTTATGTTGATCCCTATTATTTAGAATTGGGAAAAAGCGCTCAATTTCTTTTCAAAGGAGGGTCGCCGTCGCGACGAATAAGGAGCGACAAGGCTGGCGACGCCTGCGAGTCGGTGAGCAGGCAGGTCACCGACTGAAGCGAAGCGAAAGGAGGTGAAGCCTTAAGTAGGGAATTAGATGGGTAATGAAGAAGTTGCGAAAAAGGTAGGCGTGTGGCCACGTGGGACGGGTTGGGTTTGGGGTATGACCATATCTACCTGGGCCATATGGTTAATGAACTGCTTCAATTTCGGGGTAGTTTGGGCACTTGGGCCACTGCTCATAGATAGATGGTACCTGACGCCTGCGGCGTGGACTCTCTTCCTGGCAGTAATGCAATGGACCAGGGGAGCGTTTGGTGTTCCTGGAGCTGCTATTAGTGACAAAATCGGTTCCGGTTACAAAAGAAAATATTTCTGGGGAGTTATGATTGTCTTCTATACCATTGTGTCATTTTTGACTGCTTTCAGAACCATCAGTATGACATTCATAAGATTTATCCTGGTCAGATGCGGAGTGCAAATAGGCTGTGGTGTGGAAGAGACCGTTAGACCTTCTGTGGTTGCAGAAGTTTGGCCAGACGAGCATCGTGGCTTTGCTCTGGGACTTACTCATACAGGATTTCCCTTTGGCGTGTTATTAGCTGGCTTGTTAGTCTCCTGGACGCTGGGAAGGTTCGGTAGCGACAACTGGAGATACGTTTTCTATTTCACATTGATTTCATTTGTTCCTTTGGTATGGTATTACTTAATTTCCACAAAAGGGGCTTATGAGAAAGCTTATGTGGAATTTGACAGAAAAGGGTTAACCAAGCCGAGTTTAGCAAGGGAAGTTAGTGAAGTGTCGGGTGGCCAACTGGTAGCAAGAACGCTCAAGATAAGAAATGTCCAAAGCTCAGCCATAAATGCCGGACTTTTTATGGCTGTTATTTCTATGTTTATGGCATTTTACCCGAAATATTTGAGTGAAATCCATGGGTTCAACTATGCGCAGGTAGCAGCCCTTGCTGTAGTGTGGTCAATTACTGGAGCCATATTTCAGGTTCTCTTGCCATGGTGGTCGGACAGACTGGGAAGAAAACCAGTGCTCACTTTGGCCGCAATTTGGATGGGTCTGGTTATGATTGCTCTTCCTTTTTGTACCACCTTGCTTTTGGTTATATTAGTCCAGATAGCATATGGTTTTGTTATAAACGCTGTCTATCCGATACTCTACGCAGTGGGAGCTGAATCGGCTGAAAAAGGTGGTGTAGCTACGGCAGTCAGTGTAGTAGCCCTCGTTCTCTTTTTATTAGGAGGTGGTTTTCCACTTCTCGTTTCACCATTGATTCAAGTATTTGGTGGATGGGGGGTGGCTCGAGGTTATATCTGGATATTCGGCATTATGGCGGCTCTTTGCTTCATAGCTGCTGCTATCCAGCACTGGAGAACTACAGAGACTGCAGTCCTCGCCAAGAAATAGAGATATCGTCGAGAGCGCATTGGTTACAAACTAAGGAAGTGCAATTGCCCAGACTCTTATTTCTCTCGTGGAGAGAGGTTCAAGGGGGGCCCAAAAGCTGTAAAATCAAAATTTTTTAATTTTTTACTTGACAAGACAAAAACTACTTTGGTAAAATCAGTAAAACTTAATATTATTATAGCTTTGAAAAGGGGACCCATAACCGGAAGAATTGGTAGCCTTCCCGAGAGGAAGGGAGAATATTTACCCCCGACGATAAAAAAGTAGTATATATTTTAATTAAAAAATAGTTAGAAAGGAGGTGAAGTATTAGTTTCTATTTGAGAGAATAATTTAGGCCCGAAAATTTGGCCAATGAAACAAAAATTTTTAGTGAAAGGGGGGAAATGAATGAAAAAGAGGTTACTAACTTTTGGCGTGGCTGGTCTTATCGTGCTACTTGTGGCGAGTGTATGTCTTGCCGAGATCGAATTTTCCGTCGGTGGACACTTTCGTGCACGCAGTTACATGGTGGCTAATCCTGATCTGGTAAAAGGAGG
>JABAOC010005961.1_pt2 | contig 14897 bp, 11 predicted proteins | sample 7062161 | NCBI WGS metagenome assembly JABAOC01 (sample SAMN14538625, study PRJNA623070) | marine sediment metagenome | biome: marine biome [ENVO:00000428]; feature: marine pelagic biome [ENVO:01000023]; material: deep marine sediment [ENVO:00002113] | place: India: Gulf of Khambhat ... | reverse complement strand
TTCTGGTGGAGTATCAACCCATCGCATCGGCAACTCGTATATGATTAGCTCGTTATTGTTTGGCAATCTCAAACCATCAGGTATTTCGCCTTCCCAAGAGAACGAATAACGATAACGCTGACCGCCTTTAATATGGAAAATACCTCTGTAACCTCCATAGCGAGTTAATTCCTCAGCATAAGGATCGGCAGCAATGTCTGGTTCACTACTATCAGGACGAATGATCAAGAACTCATACTCATAGCTCCCATCGTCAAGATGAAAAGTAGCGAGGTCAATATCCCACCATTCACCTAGAATATTCCGCGAAGATTTTGTTAATGGTCCACGGTGCCATTTCTCCCTGTTAAAGTCCCCTCTTCGCGGTAAAGATGAAAGACGAAGGTAAACGGATTGAGCATTTGTGACAGGTATTCGAATAACATTATCTGAAGTCAAGAGTAAAAACCCCTGTTAATCAAAAAAATATTTATTGATGTATATAATTTTCGCGCGCGCGCGCGCGCCATCCCATGCCCAATTCGATACCAATTCTTTCATTTTTTTCAACCATTGTTACTCACACAGATATTCTTCAAATAATCTTGAACTATACTTCTTATACGCGTTAAAAAAATTTATATTATCTTTTAAACATAATAGAAAGATGCAGCATATATTGAAGAATTTTCTTTTTGATACATTCTAGTGATCTCTGATGGTTATGCTGAATGAAGCGCAAACGTCCTTGATGGTTTGCCACATCTGATTTTGAATAAATGAGACAAAAAATGGGGTATCATCTAAAAATCATAGTCTTTTTTCACACAGTTGTATTTTTAAAAAGATTATTGGCAAATATATCATTGAGCGGCGCGCTTTATTCTTTGGAGGTGAGAAATTTTGGTGAAGTGTGGATTTTGTGGAGCTGACGTGGCTGAACAACCAAAAATTATGGCTGAAGGTAAGTGTTCTGCTTGTGGTGCAAATCTGGCAATCAAGAAATAGATTAACAAAGAATTGAGAGTAGATGCGCGCGTTTATTTAGAGTGGCCGAATAGGAAAAATGTTTAAGTCAGAGGATGGCAGAGGGACGCAAGGCCATGCAAAAGGCTTGGTTGTGACACTTTCATGCATGAAAGGTGATAAGAGTTCCCCGCGTCTCCTCGCCATCCCTCGTATTTCGAATATAACAGTGTTATAAGTTTTGTTGTAATTTTTATTCCAAAAAGAATTTTTTCTAATGCGCGCGCGAAAACGCCCCCAAAATTGTTGATAGTTTAACAGATTCACAATGCATCGACATGTTGTTTCATTTGGAAAAACAACGTCAAGTGAAGGCGCGCGCATAAAAATATCTGAATTTATTTGACATTAAGTAACGTACGTCAGAAATAAGTGATACATGCCTCTCCTGACTAAATATGAAGGAAGCGTGATATAATGTATCAAAACAAAAGATACGTGCGTTTACAGTAGGTTTCTTCCGCAAGTAATAAAAATCTGAGTGTCTAATTGAGGAGGGAGAACTCTGAAATGAGGGGATTAGATGAGAAGACTTTTGTCTGTTATTCTTGTTTCGTGTTTGCTAGCGCTTCTTGTATTTGTGGGGAGAGAAAACATTTCACCTGTCAAGGCTTCCCAAGACATATTTCAAGGTGATTTAGTCTTAGCTGGAAACAACGTAACGATCATTGAAGGAAGATTTGATATTAATGGAAGCATATTGATTGAAGAAAACGCCACTTTAATTCTGAAAAACGCCTTATTGAACTTCACTTCTGGCTCTCATAGTATGAATCTCCAGAATCCAGTGAACGGCAATCCAAGGTTGATGGCTAATAACGCTACCATAATTGGATTATCAACAAGCCGGTATTATGGAAATGGGACTTTGCATCTCTCAAATTGTTCGGTTTATGGACCTGGCGGTTTATTTTTTTATGATGAATCTAACGTGACAGTTCTCGATTCTAACATAGAAAAAAACCTGCAAGCCAGAGATTCTTCCCGAGTTGCAATTTCTAACTCTACAATAGAAACTTTAGAAATAGTCACAAGTTCTGCAAATTCCTCTATCGAAAACCTAAATGCTGGATTTTTCAATTATTGGGATTTTTGGCTCAACTGTTCTGTCGTTGTAAGTCCATTAGGAAGAGCACCTAACGTTACTTTAGATCAGACTACAATTTTGGAATGGCGCTTTAGCTTTCAAGATTCATCATATTCGGAGATATTTAGCTCCGAAATGTGGTTACTTCACGCAAATGAAGACGCTCATGTAACTTTATACAATTCTACAATGAACACAATTGAACTCTATTGGACTTCTGTTGTTGAACTTGTGAATTCAACTTACGTATTGACCGATTTATCTGGCGAATCTAAGGTGTATGTTAGCTGGTACCTCTCTGTTCACGTAGTGGACTCTATACTTCAGGATGTTCCTTTGGCAAACATTTCTGTCACTTTCCCGAATGCAACACTCGCAGGGTTGAAGGTGTCAGATGTGAATGGTTGGGCAACATTTACTTTATTGGAAAAGATGATGAATGCCACTGGAAACTATCCTGTTGGAAACTACGGTGTTGAAGCAACCTACGGTAATCACTCAGATTCCACAACAGTGAACCTGACCGAGAATAAAGAAATTACTCTAACACTTGGAGATTTCATTATTCCAGAGTTCTCAACAATTGTCATTCTGCCACTATTCGCAATAACATTGCTACTAGCAGTCCTAGTCACCAGAAGAAAACGTCCCAAGTAAAATTGACTATTCTCCTAAAGAAGCGATTAAAAACCAGTTCAATGTTAGTGCGCGCACTGAAAAATTAACGTTTCAATGTTAATGCCTGCATTCGCCATGAGTAACCAGCTAGCTTTTCTCTTCCTCTTCTTTCTTTTCTCTTTTTTCTTTGCTTTAACGCTGCGATTACTCCTGTTGCTGCCATGGTTAATTCACCTCATTGGAGTTGGCGATGCGCGCGCATAAGGAAAAAGAGAGAAAATAGAGTACCTGCTTTGCTTGCCTTGCTTATGGAGGATAGGGCATAAAGTAGTTCGGCATGAACAAATAGTCTACGCCTTTTGTTACTGGGTGACCTAAGTCTGGTCTAGGTCCTCCATCAAAGTCGAATACACTCACGGCAGTATGTTTCAGCCACACTACCAGGTTTGGATGAGGATTATCTGCAGCATCAACTAGCTCATGGTAGTGGACAAATCCCTTCTTGGCCATTTTATTGGCGATCTCATAAGTCCAAGGAGCAATTCGTCCATCAACAACGAACAGCAACACTCCATCTGGTTCCCCGGTAGCCCACCATGATGGAGCACCACCCGGACCAACGTTGTAATGTAAACCTTTCACTCTGTCATGCCCTACTTGTTGCCAAGTGTGTCCAGGAACGTCTTGTACTCCTGTTCCAGGACCAGAGAAATACCAATCAATTCCATCCGCAAGATCCACAGCTAATCCATGTTCATAATGTTTAGGATTTGTATCCCACGTAGATTTAGGCTTCGCTAATGCACCTGTACTAAATCCTATTATCGTTGCCAACAACAACAGCATAAATATTCCTGCAATAACCTTCTTCTTCATTCTATCACCTCCTCCAATCTAATCAAATTTGGACAGGAGAACTCCCACGTGCCCACGAGGACAACCATATTACTTAGGAGTACCCTCTCATAGTCAATTCATAAGTATCTGGAAAGAGTTTTTAAGCGTATGTGACTGTGGCATAACAGTAACATAAATTTAAATGTTAAAAAGTATGCACCCATGCCTAGCGTTTCTTTTTCCTTTTTGTAGACACCAAGAGAATGTAACGCGCGCGCGCAGCGAAGCGTAACGGCTTCTCAGCCAACGCCTTAACGATCTCAATTCTCAAAGGATGCGAGATAGCTTCAAACAGATCATCCGAACCCATACTTCATCACATGATAGACTTCCCAAAAGCCTGATATAATTCTATCAACCTTGACCAACAAGTCAATAATCGTTGACAAGCGTCTGCGCGCGCGCAAAAGTTATTAAACACTATTCATTCAAAAAGTCAAAAGAATTAAAGTGTGTTACTTTGAAAGTGGTTAAAAATACTCTTAAAATGATTGGAAATACACCAATGGTTAAACTTAGAAAGGTGACGGGAGGTCTAAACGCAAACGTCTTTGTTAAGTGCGAATACATGAATCCCAGTGGTAGCATAAAGGATAGGATCGCTTTAAAGATGATCGAGGGAGCTGAGATGAAAGGCAGGCTCCGAAGTGGGGGGACAATCATTGATATGAGTAGCGGAAACACCGGTCCAGCTCTTTCCTTCGTAGGTAACGTCAAAGGCTACAAAGTTCGCATACACGTTCCTTCTCAATGGACCGGAACCTATAACCCAGATAACCGGATTAAGATGATGAAGTTATTCGGCGCTGAAGTTAAACCTATTGAGATTAGCGAATACAAGGATTTCCTCAGAGGATTATCGGATCAGCAACACGCAGCGGCTGTTTTTGGCTTAGGCATGAAGGTGTGCTATGATTTGGAAAGAGAAAACGAGTCTTTTTGGTGGGCTGATCAAATGTCCAATGTGGATAACACCTTAGCCCATAAAGAGGGAACAGGAAAAGAGATTCTTGAGCAGTTAAATATGAAGATTGACGCGTTCGTAGCCTCAATCGGCACTGGTGGTACTCTATTAGGTGTAGCTGAGGCTCTAAGTGAGAAATCGGTGAGCGCCAAGGTTGTAGGGGTTGAGCCAGAGGACGCAAAAGTCGTAGAGGAATGGGCTGAAAGCGGCTTCCTAAACGGCTTTCTAGAGAAGCTGGGAATGCCTAGGAGAAAATATATTATTGAAGAAATACTTGAAAAAGGAATTCCAGACAAAATCATACACGTTAGCCACAAGGAAGCTAGGAATATGGCAAATAGACTTTGCCGAGAGGAGGGACTCTTTTGCGGCATATCCTCGGGAGCCAACGTTTATGCATCTCTAAGAGTTGCAAAGAAGCTGGGAAAGGGGGTAAATGTTGTAACAGTGCTGGTAGATAACAGAGACAGGTATTTCCCCGAGTACCCAAAGGAGAGCTATATAATATAGCTGACCTTTGGGTAATTCCATGAGAAGCGCGCGCGCGATTCTTTAAAAATTCCTAATATAGACATGAGAAGTGCGCGCTTGGAAAAAAATCTTAACGCATACGTAAGAAATCTTTAGTTCTTACTGCATGTTTTCTTTTTTTGTTCGTTCCAAACCCTCTTTAATCCCTAAATACACTCTTTCACTAATTGCTTTTTTCTTGTAGAGCTTTTCTAAATACGAAGGGGTCAATTGCGTTTCAATGAATTCTTTCAATTGGGTTAATATGTCGCTAGGAGTCTCTAGGAAAATTTCAGAAAGCCACTCTATATTCTTGATAAAATTCTCCGCAAAGGCAATCATGGTTATGGCATCTTCGCGCTTAACGTCAAAAGGTGAAAGCCATTCTTTGTCTTTGAAATCAACGTATAAACTCCATTCTCTAAGAACCAACATTTGTTTAACGCTAGAACTCCAATTTTCACCAAATTTGCGAAAATCATCAATATCCAAAGGCTTGCCTTGATATTTTTTTCCAGTTTTCTCTGCGTATGCACGCATACGGTCTGTTAAGAGGAAAGCAAGATAGTATAGATACTTTATATCGTGTTTGCGAACCTCTTTCATTTCTTCGATTTCTTGAGGTTCAATTCTCGAGTGCATATAAAAAACAGAGCATGTCCGTAGCTTCCATTATCAATTAACAGATTAGCGTCTTTGATGAGTCTTCGAGCATTTTTTAGGCAAAGTTTAACTCCTCTTCTCAATTTTTTTGTTGAGATTCGCAAGACATTGTTTCTCCTACTTTAAAATTAAAACGGATTCAATTATATGTCCGCGCAATAGTTATATCCTTCGCAACAAAATGTTTTTAACCGACTGAAGTTATGCGTATAAGAAGATAAGTTTATGAACAATTCACTATTCAGTTATTATGGAAGTTATCTTTACATACTAGAATTGATTTTTGAAAGGTGCGAGAAACCATGGGACTTAGATCATTCTTCAAATCAGCTTCAAGATTATTGAAGCTTGCAACAAAGCCGGGCAGAACCGAGCTTTGGCTCTCGATAAAGATATGCCTGCTCGGTATTATCGCAATTGGAGGAGTCGGGTTCATCATCAAACTCATATCCTTCGCATTGACGGGCTCTGGTGGACCCTCCACGGGCTGATAATTATGGGCGAAGAGGAGAAAGTCACAACCGCAGTCTTCGCGGTTAGAACCACTGCAGGGCAAGAAAAAAACGTGGCGAATCTCATTGAGGCAAGGGTTGGAATGGACAAGTTGCCCATAAAAGCAATACTCGTACCAGAAATGTTGAAAGGCTACGTATTTATTGAAGCCGATGGTCCTCACTCCGTGGAGAAGGCTATAGCTGGAATAAAACATGTGAGGTCCAGAGTTCCAGGAGTCGTGACGTTCCCAGAAGTCGAAAGATACATTGTTGTAAAACCGGTGATTGAAGAACTGGATGAAGATGACATCGTCGAAATTGTAGGGGGACCCTTTAAAGGAATGAGAGCTAAAATCACAAGAGTAGACAAAGCCAAAGAAGATGTAACTCTTGAATTGTTAGAAGCAACCTTTACATTACCCATCACAGTTCACGCCGATTACGTGAAACTCGTTGAGAAGTCAAAGAAGGAAGGATAAAAAATGGGTGAAAAGAAGGTTGTTGAAGCGTTAGTGAGCGGGGGACAAGCAACCGCTGGACCTCCATTGGGGCCAGCTCTTGGACCCCTGGGCGTCAACGTTCTCGCCATCGTGAATAAAATAAACGAAATCACAAAAGATTATTCCGGCATGAAGGTGCCGGTAAAAATAATTGTGGACCCTGAAACAAAAGAGTTTGAGGTAAGCGTGGGCACACCTACAACCTCCGCGCTGATCGTCAGCGAGTTGGGAGTTAAAAAGGGCTCAGGGGCCCAAAAAACCGAAAAAATTGGAAATCTTTCAATGGAACAGACGGTGCGGATAGCTAAGGTCAAAGGAAACGAACTCTTAGCCAAGAACCTTAAGGCTGCAGTTAAAGAAGTTTTGGGAAGCTGTGTGAGCATGGGCGTAACAGTGGAAGATAAAGATCCGCGAGAAGTTCAAAAAGAAATCGACGAAGGAAAACACGACACATTACTAAAGGAAGGAGAGTAACAAGATTTTTATAACTGGCTCCTATACGTCTCTGGCGCGAGGCTTCAGGCATGCCATTAAACATGAAAAGTATCCTTGACGCAGTAAAGGAAGCTAAAAACAAATCTAAAAAAAGAAATTTTGCCCAATCAATAGACCTCATTATGAGCCTCCAAGATGTTGACCCAAAAAAGGCCGGGAATAGAATTCAAGAACTCATCGAGCTGCCACATTCCGTTGGAAAGGAAAGCGCAATATGCGTGATTGCTTCCGGCGAAATGGCCTTAAAAGGTAAAAAAGCAGGAGCTAATCTAGTTATTAAGCGAGTCGACCTTGAAGCCCTAATGGGTGACAAGAAAAAACAAAAGGAGCTTGCGAAGACCTATGACTTTTTCATCGCCGAAGCTCCGCTCATGCCACTTGTAGGAAAGAGCCTCGGCGCAACTCTAGGACCCAGAGGAAAGATGCCAACTCCAGTACCTCCGACGGCTAACATAGCAGACCAAATCAAGAAACATCGAAAAATGGTGTTGTTAAGGATGCGGGGTCAACCAGTTCTTCAATGTCCTGTTGGAAACGAAGATATGGTGGATGAAGAAATAGCTGAAAACATACAAGCAGTTGTGAGAAGGATCGAAGGAAAACTTAGCAGAGGAATCAAAAACATCAGGACGATCCACCTTAAAACCACAATGGGCACTCCCGTCAAAGTAGCTATGTAGGGAAAATCCATGGCACCCACTCAAACGACAATGGCAAAAGCCGAAGAGGTTCAAGAAATAAAGAACTTTTTGCAGCAATACAAAGCTGTTGGAGTAGCCAGCTTACAAAAGGTTAGGGCTGCCCAACTTCAAGAGTTGAGAAGAAAATTGGAAAACAACGCCTATCTCCGTGTTATCAAAAACACTATTATAAAAAGGGCGATATCAGAAAGCAAAGATAAGCTTGGACTTGAAAACCTTGAAAAACACCTATCCGGATCTAACATTTTCCTTTTCACCAACCTCAATCCCTTCAAACTTGTTCTTCTACTGGAAAAAAGCAGAGTGAAGACAACAGCGAAAGCTGGGGACACTGCTGCTTTTGACGTTACTATCCCGACTGGAAATACGGGGCTGCCCCCAGGTCCGATAATCAGCCAATTCACTGCTGTAGGCTTGCCTACGAGAATAGAGGCTGGAAGCGTCTGGGTGTCGCGGGATACTCAGGTGGCGAAAAAGGGCGATGTAATAACAGCGCGATTGGCAAGTGTGCTGTCAAAGCTTGGAGTAAAACCCGTGGAGGTTGGTCTTACCTTGAAGGCTGTTTATGACGCAGGCCTGATCATAGCTGAAGAACAACTGCAGCTGGATCTTAGCAAAGTTCAGCGAAACATAGAGGAAGCTTATGTCTGTGCTTTCAATCTGGCGATGAACTCCGCGTACCCAATTCCAGAAAACATTCTTCTTCTTCTTCAAACAGCTCACCAGAATGCCTATAGGCTGGCCTTGAACGCGGTTATACCTAATCCTGACACTATAGTAGCTTTTATTAGAAAAGCTCATACGGAAATGTTAAGTTTAAATGCGAGATTAGCTACGGTTGATGAAAAGACTGCGTCCGCAACTTTGGTTCAGAAAAGTTGAAAAGGCAGTATGGTTGAAAAGATGGAGGGAAAGAATATGGAATACGTGTATGCTGCATTGCTCCTTCACAAGGCTGGAAAAGAAGTTAACGAAGAACATCTAACAAAAGTACTTACAGCTGCTGGCGTAAACGCAGATCCCGTTAGGCTAAAAGCTCTCGTGGCTTCCCTTGCCGAAGTTGACATCGACGAAGCCATTAAAACTTCACCGTCGCTAATATCTGCACCACTAATACCTACCGCTCCTGCGCCAGCGACAGAAGAGAAACCAGCAAAAGAAGAGAAGAAAAAAGAAGAAGAGGAAAAAGAGAAAGAAGAAGCTGCACTTGAAGGTCTCGGCGCTCTGTTCGGATGATTACACAGGAACATTGTTTCCTCCAAATCACCGTCATTCCCATTGACGACGATGAGATTGTCTCCAAAGTGCAACAACAAGGCAGCTTTTCGAAACTCTGACAAAAATGGATTCAGTTGCGCAATATTCCAACTTTTGCTTTGCGTTCTTAATACCCATATTTCTAGTTGTAATAATACAAGACGTGAGAGAAGAAGGGGAAATTTTAAGTTACGTTATACAACACTTTAAATTCTTCTTCAAACTTGTAACCTTGAAGTTACTTGGATTTCCATGTCTGTTGGAGGATAAATGTTGAGACGCTTCCCAGAAAGTGAGTATCACATCCCCTTCTTCGACGAATTTCGATACATTCGGAAACACTGCCCAATCTGTGGCGAATTCTTCTGGACCCAAAACTTAGATCAGAAAACATGTGAAGAATCAACTCCTGAAGGTTGTGCCCCCCTAACTTTTATCAGGAACCCGCCTACTCGTAAACGTTACAACTTTCAAGAGATGCGAGAAGCTTTTCTCTCTTTTTTCGAGAAGCGTGGACACGCAAGGATCAAGCCGTATCCTGTTGTGGCTAGGTGGAGAGATGACCTTTACTTCACTAACGCTAGCATTATTGACTTTCAGCCCTACGTTACGAATGGGATAACTCCGCCTCCGGCTAACCCCCTCGTCATAAGCCAACCATGCATCAGGTTTGTGGATGTGGATAACGTAGGACCCACCTTTGGTCGACACTTAACCATCTTTGAGATGGGAGGGCACCATGCCTTCAATTATCCGGACAAAGATGTCTACTGGAAAGACCAGACTGTGCGGTACCATCACGAATTTGTGACGAAGGAGCTGGGAGTAAAGTCTGAGGAGGTCATTTACAAAGAGGACGTTTGGTCAGGCGGAGGAAACGCGGGACCAGACCTTGAAACAATCATCCGAGGACTAGAGCTCGCCACGCTAGTTTTTATGAAGTTCAAAGTAGTAGATGGCGAGTTCATTGAACTTCCAATACGAACAGTCGACACGGGATACGGAATCGAGAGATACACTTGGCTTTCTCAAGGTTCTTTGAGTTGCTTCCATGCAGTTTACGGTCCAATTCTAGACAAAGTATTTAAGATGGCTGGCGTGGGCAACGTTGACAATGAATTGTTGGCACGAGCAGCGGAACTCTCTGGCGCAATGATTCTTAAAAGAATAGCGGATCGAAGCAGGGTTCGGAAAAAGGTTGCAAAACAAGTTGGGATAAGCGTGTATGAGCTTAACAAGATATTGCTTCCAGTTGAAAACGCCTTCGCAGTTGTGGATCACGCTAAGTGCCTAGCTTTTATGCTTGCAGAGGGAATCGTACCCTCTAACGTAGGCGAAGGATACTTAACTAGGCTTATGCTCCGTCGAACCTACCGCCAACTTAGAACGCTTGAAATCGAGAAAAAACTTCTAGACATTATCGACATGCAGATTGCTTCTTGGTCACAAGATTTTCCACACCTAAAAGAAATGCGAGACACCATACTAGAAATTCTTTCAGTGGAACAGGATAAGTTCAAGCAAACCCTCAAAAGAGGGCGCCTCTTGGTAAAAAGGATAACCCAAGATTTGAAAGCTAAAGAACTCTCTGAAATTCCAGCCAAAACGTTGATAGAACTTTACGACTCCCATGGTCTTCCGCCTGAAGTGGTTAAGGAAACCGCTGAGGGTGAAGGATTTCGGGTGAAGGTGCCTGAAAACTTCTACGCAGAGGTTGCTGAGAGACATGTCCAAGCGCCTCCGCCGCGAGAAACGGAGAAAATAGAAGGGGTGGACACCTTGGTTTCAAATCTTCTCAAAACTCGTATGCTCTACTACAAAGATCCATATCTCAAGGAATTCAAGGCGAAGGTTCTCCGGCTCATAAACGATAGGTATGTTGTACTCGAAAAGACAGCATTTTATCCTGAAGGAGGGGGGCAACCAGCAGACCACGGCTACCTAAAATTTGACAAAACTCGATCAGAGGTTGTGGATGTTCAAAAAATCGGAAACATCATAGTTCACGCCATAAAAGGTTCAGTGCCCAAGGAAGGAGAAAAAGTAATTGGGTCCATCGACTGGGAACGACGAAACAGCTTGATGAAACATCACACAGGGACCCACGTTCTCATGGGAGCCGCGAGACGTGTGCTAGGAGAGCATGTTTGGCAGGCCGGAGCCCAAAAAGATGTGGAGAGGACTAGGCTTGACATCTCCCACTTCCGGCGACTAACGCTGGAGGACATACATGATATTGAAAGGTTGGCAAACCAGGCAATCGCGCAGAATATACCCGTTGAAACGGCCTGGATGCCCAGAGAAAAGGCGGAAAAACTCTACGGCTTTAGACTCTATCAGGGGGGCGTGGTGCCGGGAAGGGAAATCCGTGTTGTGAAATCTGGAGACTGGGAAGTTGAAGCCTGCGGAGGAACCCACCTCAAAAACACGGGAGAAATAGGTTTCATAAAGATCGTTCACTCTGAAAGAATTCAGGACGGTGTTGAACGAATCGTATTCAGCGCGGGGCTTCCAGCTCTGAAAGCTGTGCAAGAGAATGAGGAATCCTTGTGGAAACTTTCTGAGTTGCTGAATGCGCCCATAGAAAAACTGAAAGAAACCGCGGAACGTCTAGTCAAAGAGTGGAAAGAAACTCGACGTGAAAAGAAACATCTTATCAAAGAAATTGCTATTCGAGACACCGTGAAGTTAAGAGATCGTGTGAAAGTCATCAAAATGAGACCAATTGAAGGAGTAGAGTTGGCGACACAAGAATTTGAAGAGGTCGATATTGACCGTATGATTAAAACAGCCAGTGAATTAGTTAAGAGGAGTCCAGAAGTGGTTGCTATCTTTTATGGAGTAGATAAAAAGACAGCAAGAATTGTGGTGATGGCTGGAGAAGAAGCTGTAAACCTTGGTATAGACTCAAGTGAGATCGCTGGAGAGGCGGCATCTGTAATAGGTGGTGGCGGCAGTGGCAGACCAGACTTTGCTCAGGGAGGTGGAACCTTGGTCAATAAGATGTCAGACGCGTTGGCTAGGGCTGAGCATATAATAAGAAATCAGGTAAAAAAGAAGGACAAGAGAAAGTAAGTTTACTCCTTTACTTGGCGGTGCTTATGTGGGGGATAGTTTTCTCTCTAGAGGCTGACAAAACTTTTAATTCTCAAGGTACTCCATTGGCTGTCATGGAAGTCTTAAGGCGGATCGAAGAAAGATGGAGAAGGTCGTGGGAAAAAGCCAGGATATTCGAGGCTGATCCGGATCCAACTAGGAAAAAATGTATGGTTACTTTCCCCTTCCCCTACATGAACGGTCCACTACACGTGGGACATGGCTTCACAGCCACCCGAGTTGACGCCTACGCTCGGTTCAGAAGAATGCAAGGTTACAACGTTTTGTTTCCGTGGGCTTGGCACTGGACAGGCGAAACCATAGCAGGAGCAAGTGAAAGAGTGAAAACCGGAGACGAAGATCTCGTTCGAGCCTTAAGAGAAGTCGACGGCGTTTCAGAGGAAGACCTGAAAAAATTCGTTGACCCAGCTTACATGGCTTCATATTACACGAAGGAGAGCCGAAAAGCCGTAAAACGTCTAGGTTTTTCAATAGATTGGAGAAGAGAATTTCACACAACTTCCCTGTGCCCAACCTTCAGCAAGTTTATTGAGTGGCAGTGCGAGCGGCTGCGAGAAAAGGGGTATATCATAAGAGGAACATATCCGGTGGTTTGGTGTCCCCATGACGAGAGCCCCACAGGTGACCATGACCGTCAAATAGGCGAAGGAGTCGTACCCGAAGAATACACCCTTTTGAAGTTCAAGATAGATGATGCCTACCTTCCCGCAGCCACCTTTAGGCCTGAGACCATCTACGGCGTGACAAACATGTGGATACACCCAGACGCCGATTATGTCAAAGTCCGAGTCGACGGCGAGAAGTGGATCATTAGCGAAATCGCCGCCAACAAACTGAGAGAACAACAAAGAAAGGTTAAGATTGTCAGTAGATTCAAGGGCAAGAAAATCATCGGAAAACATTTTGTAAGCCCCATCAGTGACAGAGAAATGATAATTCTGCCAGGATGGTTCGTTGACCCTGCCAACGCAACCGGAGTGGTCTACAGTGTTCCGGCACACGCACCTTTTGACTGGCTGGCCTTGAGAGACCTGCAGGAAAAGCCTGAGTTATTGAAGGAGTTTGGCATCGACCCTGAAGAAGTAAAGAAAATCAAATCTATTTCCATGATTAGCGTGGAGGGCTTCGGAGAGCACCCCGCCATAGAGCTCGTTGAACGTGTGGGAGCGAAGGATCAGTATGACCCTAAGGCTGAGGAAGCAACAAAGGCGCTCTACAAAAAAGAGTTTCACGCTGGTGTGTTAAAGGACATCTGTGGAGAATATTCTGGAAGAAAGGTTTCCGAAGTGAAAGAGAGTTTGATTCGAGACTTTAAGCAGAAAGGCATTGCTGACTCTATGTACGATCTGCCTGAACCAGTCGTCTGCCGTTGTCTAACCTCATGCGTAGTTAAGGTGCTTGAAGACCAGTGGTTTCTGAGATATTCAGACAAGGTTTGGAAGGAAAAGACCAAAGAAGCATTGGATCAAGCGTCCATCTACCCGGAAACAGCGAGACAATGGTTCATCAATATCATAGACTGGCTGAGAGAGTGGCCCTGTGCACGAAAAAGCGGTTTAGGCACACCACTGCCTTGGAGCCCAGGATGGATCGTTGAAACGCTAACCGATTCAACGGTTTACATGGCTTTCTACACAATAAACAAGCACATAACCAAATATGACATAGAGGCGGAGCAGCTAACCGGGGAAGTTTTCGATTACCTATTCCACGGCAAAGGAGATGTCGAAAAAATAGCTGAACAGTCGCGTATAAGTCGTAAACTTTTGGATGAGATGAGAAGCGAGTTCCTCTACTGGTATCCCTTTGATCTAAGAATTTCAGCGAAAGAACTGTTACCAAACCATCTAACCTTCTGCCTTTTCCAGCACGTGGCGCTGTTTCCAGACCACCTGCCCAAAGGCATCGGCGTCAACGGCGTTCTAAGCGTCGAGGGAAACAAAATGTCAAAGTCCAAGGGTAACTTCGTAACCTTGAGAGGCGCCATCGACCAATATGGAGCAGATGCCACTCGCTGCGCATTACTCTTAGGCGGAGAAGGAATGGACGATCCAGACTGGAGAAGAGAAAACGTTCGAGACGTTAGGGGCAAGCTTCAAGGCTTCCACAACCTGGCCAACAGCATAATTGAAAAGGCGAAAGAAAAGAAAACGGAGCATCTGGAAGAGTGGCTGATCAGCATGTTGCAGCATAGAATCAGGACCGTGACGGAAAGCATGGAGCTGCTGAAGACTAGAACAGCCGCAGAAAACGCTCTCTTCGAGGTTTGGAACGACTTCCGCTGGTACGCTCGAAGGAAAGAAAAGACTGATTCAAAGGTTCTGAAAGAGGCTTTGGAAACGTGGATACGCCTCCTAGCTCCTTTCGCACCCTACATCTGTGAGGAAATCTGGGATAAAATTGGAAAAGAAGGCTTTGTTTCGTTGGCTGATTGGCCAGTATACGATGAAAAGAAAGTTAACATACGAGCTGAAGAGACTGAAAACTTGATCAAAAACGTTTTGGAGGATACTTCGAATATACTTCGGGCAACAAAGATTGTGCCGAAGAAAATCTGTTACTATTCCGCCGCGTCTTGGAAATGGAAAG
>JABAOC010023258.1_pt5 | contig 14898 bp, 15 predicted proteins | sample 7062161 | NCBI WGS metagenome assembly JABAOC01 (sample SAMN14538625, study PRJNA623070) | marine sediment metagenome | biome: marine biome [ENVO:00000428]; feature: marine pelagic biome [ENVO:01000023]; material: deep marine sediment [ENVO:00002113] | place: India: Gulf of Khambhat ... | reverse complement strand
ATATAGAATGGACTTTTGAAGCCATTCCGTCTTGTTCAGATTGCCCTCGAGCGCACATCTTATTGTCTATCACACACGTTGCCCACTCCACCATTCTGGAATTTCGTTGCGGACAGAGCAGCCCTATCTTCCTCGGTCCTGAAATTTCAAATCACCGAACTTCTTAACGTAGGGGATTAGTCCCCCTTCATCAAGAATTTGAATCATAACAGACGGAAGTTTGTTAAAGGTTCGTCTATCCCCAGTGGAGAGGTTGTGGAGGGTGCCAGATGCTAAGTCAACCTCAAGCTCATCCCCATCGCTGATATTCTCAGTATCAGCTATTAATACAGGAAGGCCAATATTAATAGCATTGCGGAAGAAGATGCGGCCGACTGACTTGGCAATAACCGCACTGACGCCATTCATTTTTATAACTCTGGGAGCTTGCTCCCTGCTGGATCCCAACCCGAAGTTTTTTCCAGCGATGACAAAATCTCCCCGCCGAACTCGGGCAGCAAAATTGGGGTCGGCATCCTCAAATGCATGTTTTGCGAGTTCGGGCAGGTTGCTTCTCAGGTGCGTGTATCTCCCCGGCGCAATGAGATCAGTAGATATGTCATCCCCAAATCTAATTGCCTTACCTTTTAACGTAGTCTTTGGCATGATAGCACCTCTCTCTCTTTCCGTGGCTTCGCCCGCTCAGGATAAGAACTTTTCAGGGCTGGTAATCTCTCCCGCGATCGCCGAAGCTGCTGCTGTAGCGGGGCTAGAGAGATAGACAAAGGATTCGGGATTTCCCATACGCCCTTTGAAATTGCGGTTGGTGGTTGACAGACACACTTCACCTTCCGCTAAAATTCCCTGGTGAATCCCAGCGCAGGCTGCACACCCAGGGTTTAGTACGGATCCCCCGGCATTGATAAAGATCTTGATATATCCTTTGTCCAGGGCTTCTCGATACACAGTTCGGGAGGCAGGGACAACAATGAGTCGAGCTTGAGAATGCCCCTTCTTCCCATTCAGAATGCTGGCTGCCACGGCCAAATCCTCAAGGCGAGCATTCGTACACGAGCCGATAAACACCTGATCAACCTTGGTTCCCGCCACTTTGCTTACCGGAACAACATTATCTACGCTGTGGGGTTGTGCGACCATAGGTACCAACCTTCCCACGTCTATTTCCACAACCTTTTCGTAGATGGCATCGGGATCAGGCAGAAGAGACTGGAAACGATCGCCACGTCCATGAGTCTCGAGATATGCCTTGGTTATCTCATCTGCGGGGAAGAGACCTGCCTTGGCGCCAGCTTCCACCGCCATATTGGCAACAGTGAACCGTTGCGACATGCTCATCGTTTTCAGGGTACCTCCTGCAAATTCGAGGGCCTTGTAGGTTGCACCCTCAGATCCCAAGAGCCCAATGAGGTGAAGGATCAGGTCTTTGGAGTAGACTCCGCGGGGGAATTTCCCGGTAATTTTAACCAGCAAGGTCTCTGGCACCCTGAGCCAGGTCTTGCCCAAAGCCATGGCAACAGCGATATCGGTTGAGCCCATTCCAGTGGCAAAAGCCCCCAGTCCACCAATGGTGCAGGTGTGAGAGTCACCCCCTAATACTATGTCTCCTGGATTAGCCCATTCCTCAACCACAAGCTGGTGACAAATTCCGTCGCCTACCTGGTAGAGAGGACACCCAAACTCTTGAGCAAAAGTTCTCAGGGCCTTCTGGTCATTGGCCAGCTCCAAACGGGGGCTGGGGGCACAGTGATCAAGAAAGATAAGAGTGGACTTGGGATTTGCCAGTTTACCCAAACCGCTCTCCTTGAACTGGGTTATTGTGAGAGGGCCGCTGACATCATGAGTGAATACAAGATCAACGGGGACTATGACGATATCCCCAGCTTTGGCATCCACTCCAGATTTGTTGCTCAGTATCTTCTCAGCAAGCGTTTTACCCATAAGGTTCCTCCTTCCTCAGGAAAATCGCCTCTTGATGTTGACACCCAGTGAACTGAGCTCGATCCCCTCACCTCGTTTCCTACGATCAGTGCAGGCACCCACGGTTGCCACGTTACAGATGGGCCCATTGGTAGTAACAATCTCGGTTTCATTCAGAACAAAGTGATCACCACCCCTCGCGAGCCCGCGTTTTTAGGGGCGAAATCTGAGCCAGCGGCCGACTCGGCGAGCGCAAATCCAGCGATCTTTTCTCCTTTGATAGCGGGGATAAGAACGTTTTTCCCCTGTTCTTCAAAAAAGCCAAAAGGAGAAGTGGGCTGGGCACACAAACCACTCCGAACCAGGGGCGAGCCAACAATTCCCGTATTTACCCTGTTGAGCTCTTCTGCCATGATATACCCCGTAATTCTGTATATCTCTCCTGCCCAATTTCATCTCCATGTTCGTACTAAACCTCTGGAATGGCTTGTCCCTGATATTTTACGGTTTTTCAAGGACAGCCCCTATCCCCAATCCTCCACCACCGCAGATCGTTTCCAATCCATACCGGGAGCCGCGCCTTTTCATTTCATGGAGTAAGGTTACCAGTCTCATGGCGCCAGTCGCAGCAATGGGGTGACCAAGGGATATACCGGAACCATTTACATTGATCTTATCATCAAAATCTTCGGGCTTGATCCCTATCATCCTGGCATCGGCCAACGCTTGCACAGCAAATGCCTCTTGTATCTCGATGAGATCCACATGAGCCATGGTGATCCCAGCTTTAGCGAGTGCTTTGTTCACAGCGGCAGGTATTGCAGTATACGTGAGTGTGGGGTCGCTCCCAGCGATAGCGCAGGATCTGAAATAAGCCATTGGTTCGATACCCAGTTCCTTAGATTGCGTCTGGCTCATGAGTACCACCGCTGCCGCCCCATCGTTTTCGGTAGATGAATTTCCAGCAGTACACACCCCATCACGATAAACGGGGCGAAGTTTGGCAAGCTTCTCTAAGGTGGTATCTCGCCGAGGGGTCTCATCGGTAGTAAACATCAATGGCTCCCCTTTTCTCTCTGGAATGGGGATGGGAACAATCTCCTCGCTGAATTTCCCAGAGTCTATGGCTGCGATAGCTTTTTGATGGCTTCGTAAAGCCCACTCATCTGCTTCCTGGCGTGAGATCTGTTCTTTCTTGGCCGCCGTTTCCGCCCAGCTCATCATAGAGTTGAGTTCCCCGAATCTCTCGATGGGCTGGGACATGACTCTCGCACGCTGAATCCTATCGTACAACGGTATTCCCCACATCGAAAGGGCACCGTGTCCTTTTGGCATGTACCCCCATTTTTCATCGGTTTTCCCGCCCAAACCCCACTTGATATCCCCCGGAATGTAGAGCTCTGCCTGGCTCATGCTGTCCATTCCCCCAGCAACGACGATATCTGCGTTGTCAGTCTGAATTTTCATGACACCGAAAAAAATGGCATCCAATCCTGAGCAGCAGCGACGGTCTAGTGTCACCCCTGGAACTTCATTGGGCCATCCAGCCTCAAGGAGGGCCATTCGGGCACCATTTGCACACTCACCATTTTGGTAAGACTGCCCCATAATCACATCGTCCACCTGGACAGGTTCAATGTGACACCTTTCCAATGCTTCATTCAGAACCACGCTCGTGAATTTATATACGGGAACATTTCGTAAGACACCACCATACCTCCCGATCGGTGTCCGCACCCCACTGACAATAACAACATCTTTCACCGTCACATTCCTTTCCGACATCTATTATCCATTCTTCTTTTTTATACTCATACCAACCCTTACCCGTCTTACGCCCAAGATTCCTTTCTTTGATTTATGTCGGAGAATGACGGGTGGATATCAGCATGAATCCTGGGTTGTCTCGAAGATTAACATGAGAGCCCCGGCCTTAAAGGTTGGATGATTCGGGTATCCCCCTCTCATGCTCTTTCACCAGGAAGAGTTGTCCCAAAGGACCGACATTCTTGCATCCTTCTTGTTTTATTACTTTCAAGACCATACCAAAATAAGAAGGACCTAGCAATCAAAAACCCACAATAGTAAAAGACGAACCCGGTTGAAGGCCTTTCAGATTGTAAGTCATGCTCGGTCTCTTGGACGTTCTTTCGGTTATCTCTCTATTGTAATTTCAGGCTTGAACGGTGATAAGCTCTGGTGTATCATAAACTTACCTCCCAAGTTTCAGGTTTTCACCTTTTTTGGTCCATATTGCTTCACCCCGGAGTCTTACACCGAGAGGGTTTTACATTCTATAATTCTCAACACTCTTTTTGGGTATGGTGAAATGGTTGAACCTTACTTGATCATTATCGCGTCCATTGCGGCTTTTTTTTGTTCTTGGTTTGGTTCTTTAGTGGGCGGTGGGGGACTTATTATTGTACCTCTCCTCCTTTCCCTTGGCCTTCCTATTCCTGTTGCCCTGGGAACGAGACGGTTCTCATCGCTTGGCGGGACTGCTACAGGACTTATCGAGTTTCACAGAAAGAAGAAAATGAATTATAAGCTCAGTTTTTCTCTCGTTATCTTTGCATTAATAGGATCTTTCCTGGGTTATATTGTAGTAGATAGCCTTAATGAGTCGATATTAAAGAAAATCATAGGTTTCTTGATTGTTGCACTGGCAATTGTATTATATTGTGAGAACAAAGATAGAATTAAAGAGCTCAAGGGCAGACTCTATACATATAGAAACGTAATCGGGCCTCCTGTAGCTATATCGTCGAGTTTGACCGCTATAATAATTGGCGGTGCCGGCGGCACTATTATGACATATCTGCTCATAATTGTTTATGGGCAAACGATTCTTCAGTCTGCAGGAAACAGGAGGTTGCCACTATTGGCTGGAAACATTCTGGCAGTCATTTTATTTATCCTTGCCGGATATGTTCACTATCCTTTGGCAGTTCCCATGCTTGTCGCAACTGCATTCGGCGGATATTTTGGCTCTCGTTTCTATCTGAAAAAGGGGGATGAAAAAGTCAGGGTTTTCTTTTTTGGAATCGTGATACTACTTGGGATGAAGGTACTGTTCTTGTGAAATCCAATTAATCCGTTCTGTTTTTTATTCCTTTCAGAAGAATGTTTTCCTCATTTCTCATAGATCCAAAAGTTCATTTTGGATGATTTCTTTTCAAACTGCGGCACGCAGAGAGAATAAAGCTGGCTGAGAGGGCGACAGGTTGCAACACTGACTGTGGGAACCGCCCAATTTGTGGGGGCTGAAGCCATAGCCATCCAGAGCTTCTTCTTGTGTCCTTTCACTCTCTGAAAGAGATCGCCACAGTGTTGCTTTAGAAACCCCTACTGCCGTTTTTCCTTCTGACAACATGAGTAACGACCCCAAACAGGAATAGTGCAGTCATCATATGGCCGACTCACCGATTGCCCATATCTGCGAAACTCCAAGCCTCATCGTTATCGCCCCTCACTCAACATTCGCCCTCGTGAAATTCATGAGTTAAAAAGTCCGGTCGAGCTCTCCTTTTGAGGGCCAAGGCTGAGGTATTTCCACCCGAGCATGGAATCAGCTCTGCTCTCCCCATAGTCGAAAGATTTCACTGATGATCTCCCCTTTTTTCTTCAGCATCTCCGCCTTTGAGGTGCAATAGAATGTTCCTCCCGCCGCCCCCTTGTGACCGTCTCCGATATTGAGACACCTCATAATCTCCCCTACGTCCTTCTGATGTTCCCCCCTATTGAAGTTAAGGGAAAGGGACAGGGAAAAGCTCAGATGGTTGGTCTTTACTCCCCTATCATGGAGGGTATGCACTTCCAGGACTGAAAGAGCCTCGGGAAAAATGAGAAAGGCCAGGTTCTTGACGATGTCAGGTCTCCGTTTGAACCCGGTCATATCGAGGATAACCATCTGCCCCTCGCGGTCCGCCGGTAAAAAGGTGGCAGATTGTTCGATGATCTTGGTCATCCTCAGCTCTTCCTCCTCATACGCGGCTAATCTCTTCTTGACCATGGGGAGGTTGGCGACTTCTTCCAAGGGATGGTCTCGGATTTGAAAGACTAAATTCCTCATGAAGGCGTTCCGCTCCTGTGGTGACGGGTCGCTGATTTTCAAGGTCTTGTCAATGACCCTCCCCGGTGTCTCCCTTCTCCATTCCTCGATGGAGGAATAATTGAAACTATCGATGATATCGGCCTCTGCCACAGTTTCCTCATACCAGCGCGGAAAGGTGACCTCTTGGCCGAAAAAATCGAAGACCACCCGGGCACAGCTCGGTTTCAGATCAAACCGTCCCGGCAAAACAGAAAGATCGATATTGCGATACTGCAAGGCCTGAAAATTCCCCTCGTGGTGGTCAAACCAAAGGCCGCATTCCAATGGATAGGGAAGATCGCAGACCACATCGGCCTCAGTAATACTGACCAGTGATCGTTCGATGCTCGAAGGCCCCGCAAACAGAACTTTTTCCACATGTAACGAAAAGGAACATAAAGAAGCGCTTACGATCCCGTCGAAATCATTATGGGTGACGATTTTCTCATACTGTCGGTGCAGCTGCCTCAAAAAGATCCCTCCAGAAAACCGAAAAATATAAGCAGGCCTATCACTCCCCCCGTTGCCAGCAGGGAGAGACACTCTTCCCTTCCCAATCTCTCTCCCCTCCCTGTAGGCCACCTAACACCTTCTCCATAACCCCTCGCAGCCAGTGCATCGCCAATGCCATGAGCTTTCCTCAAACTGTTGGCCATAAGGGGAACCAATAGAGGCAATACCGTTCTCCCCCGTTGCAAAAGGCCTCCTTCATCGAAACAAACCCCTCTGGCCCTCTGGGCCTTGGTAATCCGTTCAATTTCTTTTAGAAAGAGGGGTACATATCTCATGGAGATCATCACCATGATAGCGATGTCGTCAATGGGGATACGGAAAATCCTCAAGGGGGAGAGCAGTCGGAAAACCCCTTTCGCCAACTCCATAGGAGAGGTCGTTAGGGTGAGAATCGATGAGAAGATGATGGATAGGATCACTTGAAACGAAATCAGGGCCCCCTCTCTCAGCCCCGAATACGTCATGTGCATGAAACCGATACGGAAGGGGAAGATCGGACGTCCCGGCACAAAGAGAAAATGAATGAAAAAGATGAAAACGAATAACCAGAGAAAAGGCCTAATCCCCCGCAGGACGAGCATAAGGGGAATTTTCGATTGCTTCACGACCAAAATGGAGAAAAAGAACGGTATGGCGAGGGCGGTGGTTTCTCGGACCAAGAAGATCGAGATGATTAAGGCCATCAGTTCAATAATTTTTGCCCTTGCTTCAATCCTATGGACCACTGAGCCCATGGGCATGTAGTTCCCCAAGGTGATGTCACGATAAAATTTCATTCAACCTTCGCATAAAAAAGGGCTATGATTTCATGTCCCTCATAGCCCCTCCACTACGCCGACAGCCCACCGGGGGTGATAAAGCTTACGCTTCCTCCTGAGTATCCTGATCGGAAGGTGTTTCGGCCACATCAACGGTGGACCTTTCTACCTTTGTCCCTTTCTCTTGACCCTCTTGCTGAGCCTTCTTCTCCATCTCCTCCTGGATTAACCGTCCAAGACTTGGAGCTCCAGATTTCTGGCCGGCCATGTACCTCTCGATCTCATCCTTTTCATCCTTTTCCTTTAGACTCCTCACGCTCAAACCGATCTTTCGATCCTGGGGATCTATGTTGATCACTATGGCCGAAATTGTCTCCCCCACCTTTACCACATCTGAGGGATTTTCAACCTTCTCCTTGCTGAGTTCGGAGACATGGATCAAACCCTCGATGCCATCTTCCAACTCTATGAATACCCCGAAATCCGTAATATTGGTGATTTTACCCTCCACCCGGTCACCGATATGGTACCGCTTGGGAATCTCCTCCCAAGGATCCGCCGAAAGCTGCTTGACTCCTAGGGAAAACCTCTCGTTCTCCCGGTCGATATTGAGGACAACTGCCTCTACCTCCTGCCCTTTTTTATAAATCTCTCCGGGATCCTTCACCTTCTTCGTCCAGGACATCTCCGAGATATGGATCAGGCCGTCGATACCCTCATCGAAACCGACAAACACCCCGAAGTCGGTAATCGTCTTAACCTTTCCCCGCACCCTGGTTCCCAATGGGTATTTTTCCTCAATCACCGACCAAGGATTGGGCTCAACCTGCCTCATTCCCAGGGAAATCCTCTTCTTCGGCACATCTACATCCAAAACGACGGCGTCGATGATATCCCCCACACCGACAACTTGAGAGGGGTGTTTTACCTTTTTGGTCCAGGACATCTCCGAGATATGAACGAGCCCTTCGACCCCTTCTCCTAGTTCAACGAAAGCACCATAATCAGTTATGCTAACCACCCGCCCTTTCAGCTGGGAACCGACGGGGTGCTTCTCATTGACCTCCTCCCACGGATCCGGGGAAATCTGCTTCAATCCCAAGGAAACCCGCTCCCTTTCCTTATCAAAATTCAACACCTTCACGGTGATCTTTTCCCCTATCGAAAGCTTTTCGGTGGGATGACTGATCCTTCCCCATGAGATGTCCGTGATATGGAGCAGACCATCGATTCCCCCCAAATCTACGAAGGCACCGTAATCGGTGATGTTCTTGACTACCCCCTCAAGGATTTCCCCTTCCCTTAAATGCTTAAGGGTTTTCTCCCTGAGCACCTTCCTCTCTTCTTCCACGAGAACCCGGCGGGACAATACGATGTTGCTCCGCTTCTTGTTAAATTTGATCACCTTAAATTTGAACCGCTTTCCAATAAACTTATCCAAATTACGAACCGGGCGGATATCGACTTGGGAACCGGGTAAGAACGCATTGATGCCGATATCCACAGTCAGTCCACCCTTTATTCTGGAGGTAATCGTGCCGTCGACAATCTCCCCCTCTCGGAAGGCTTTGCTGACGCTTCTCCACGCCATGAGCTTATCTGCCTTTTCCTTGGAAAGGGTAATCAAGCTATCATCCACCTCCTTCCTCTCCAAGAGCACATCTACCCTATCCCCTAGCTTAACCGCCACAACCCCATCCTTATCCTTAAATTCCGAGATGGGGATTTGACCCTCCGATTTATAACCGATATCCACCGTGACATATTCCGAGTCGACGGCCACTACAATTCCATTCAGAATATCACCCTCCTCAATGGTTTTAAAGGAAGCCTCATAAAGCTGCGTGAAATCTTCGACCCCGTCCCTCGTCTCCTCTTCAACAACTCTCTCATCCGCTGTAGAATCTTCTGTGACTCCTTTCATTTCTCGTGTTTTATTTTCCTCCATGAAACCTTAAACCCCCTCAAAGAAAGTCTTTTAAATTCGCAAAACTATAGCATACTATCCCGAAAAAGACAAATCTTTTAAGCCTTTCATGCTTATGGACATTGTGACACTATGCGACGCATACCCTTTTCGATCTGCTCGATGACCCAACCAGACGTCAAAGCCCCACCCACAAATCCCATCCTCCCCTTCCCACTAAACCACGACGGATTCAGTTCCCCAACCTCTTCCCCATGATCCATATCTCCCGGTATGGGCCGGCAGATTTCAGCTAGCCTTTCTGGATTGGCACCCCTGGGAATCCCCTAATCAGCTTGAAACGGTGTATTTCACTTTCAACAGACCTCCCTCTCAGAGATTCGGCGGCGTGCCTCCTCGAACATCCTCTCCACTACCTCGTCAATGCCCATATGGGTGGAATCAACCACCAGTGCGTCATTGGCCTTCCGCAGTGGCGATAATTTTCTCCTCTGGTCCCGCTCATCCCTTGTTCCTATCTCAGCAATGATTTCTTCAAGGTGCACTCGCATTCCCTTTTCCGAGAGTTCCTTAAACCTTCTCTTTCCCCTCTCCTCGGGCGCAGAATCGAGAAAAAACTTCAATTCCGCCCCTGGGAAAACCACCGTTCCAATATCCCTTCCTTCCGACACAACCCCACCCCCGGCTCCCATCATCCTCTGCATCCGGACCAAGATATCCCTAACGGCCTTTTTTGTAGAAATCTCTGAAGCCAATGCACTGATCTCAGGTCTCCGGATGGCTTCGCTCACGTCCTTGTCGTTGCAAAAAATCTTGATTTCACTCCCTTCTCGGACGAATACAATTCTCATTTCTGAACACACCTTGGTCAGTTCTTCCTCGTCATCGATATCGATACAAAGCTCTCTGGCCTTCAGGGCAGCCACTCTGTACATGGCCCCGGTATCAATGTAACGATACCCAAGCCTTTCCGCTAACCGCCTCCCCACGGTGCTTTTACCCGATCCCGATGGCCCATCGATGGCGATAATGATTCTCCTTGCCATCTTACCTCAAACTCCTGAATATTCCGAAGAACCTCAAAGCACGCACTAAATGCTATCGGACACCGCAGGGTGAAACATGGACAAAAGGCAGCCTGGGCCCGAGAACGCACAATGGAGAAATTGATTCATCCCTGGAAAGAACCAAATGGTCCCCTACAGTGGGAGCCTAACACATGACCATTTTAGGAGGAGAAGGAGGGGTGGCGGAAAAGGCGGGTAAGAGGTGGACCAGCGTTACATCTGGTGTAACAGTGCAACTCCACCATTTCCCTACATTTTATACTTCCCAAAGTCCTCGGGCGAAAGATCCTCGAGGATCTCCTCCCATTTTTTTTCATCGAGTACCCCCTCACCCTCTGCCTGTTGAGCTAAATCAACCTTTCTCGACTTTTCGATAACCTGTTGGTGGACAAATATGGGAGATTTCGTCCTCAATGCAATGGCAATGGCATCGCTGGGGCGAGCGTCGATGGCAAGATCCATTCCATTCCATTTCAAATGGATGATCGCATAGAAGGTATTGTTCCTGAGGTCGTTAATCTCAACTCTCGATACTTCAGCATCCAGGTGATTCAAAATGTTCTTCATCAGATCATGGGTCATGGGCCTGGCTAGCTTGATATTTTCCAGCTGAGTAGCGATGGAACTCGCCTCGAGCAGCCCGATCCATATCGGAATGACCTCTTGGCTCTCCTTGTCTTTCAACAGCACGATAGGCGTGTGGGTAACCGGGTCGATGCTCAAACCTGAAACCTTTACCTCCTTTAGCATGATCTCCTCCCCGTCAAATGATATTCCCTCTCAAGGAATTGGCATATCCCTCTTCTATCCTCACCTTCACCAGTTGACCTATCAAATCAGGGGTTCCCCTGAAATTGACTGCCTTATTCGAACTCGTCCTCCCGGTCATCTCCCCTTTCGTTCCTTTGCTCACACCCTCAACCAGTATCTCCTCGTAGCTCCCCTCAAGTGCTTGATTCCTCTCCAGGGTGATCCCCCTCTGCAATTTCTGGAGGACCTCCAAGCGACGGCTTTTCGCGGATTCATCGATTTGGTCGGGAAACTGAGCCGCTCTCGTTCCCTTCCTGGTGGAATACTTGAAAGAAAATAGATTATCGAACTGAATCTTTCGGATCAGGTCGAGGGTGTCATGGAAATCCTCCTCACTTTCCCCGGGGAAACCAACCATTACATCAGCGGTAATCCCTATCCCTGGGCAGACCTCCCTCAACTGCTCTCCCTTCTCCATATACTGCTTTCGAGTATACCCTCTGTTCATCCTCTCAAGGATCTTGTCCGAACCGGATTGGAAGGGCAAATGAATGTGTTTGCAGACATTCTCCAACTTCCCGAAGGCCATGATAAGTTCTTCTGAGATATCCTTTGGGTGGGAAGTGGTAAATCGAATCCTCCATAATCCTTCGATTTCATTAATATGAGTCAACAGCTCTGAGAAGGTTAATCCTCCAGAGAGGTCCTGCCCGTAGGAATTGACGTTTTGCCCCAAAAGGATAATCTCCCGTACGCCCCTTTTCGTTAACGCCTTGATCTCCCCGAGGATGCTCTCGCTGTGTCTGCTCTTCTGGCTGCCCCTCACATAGGGAACGATACAGAAGGAGCAAAAGTTATCACACCCCTGCATTATGGTCACGTATGACTTCACCGCCTCGCCGCAGGAGGGAGCCGAAAGGATATCCAGGGATTTCACCTCATCGTAGAATTCCACGGCGCACTTCGGCTTTCTCGAGGACTGAACATCCCCAATGAGCTCAGGTAGCCTGTGAAGGTTGTGTGTTCCGAAGACCAAGTCCAAATGACCGATACGGTCCAGAAGCCTCTTGCCCTCCTGCTGGGCAACGCACCCACCAACACCGATGACCAGGTGGTGGTTTTTCTCCTTGAGCTTCTTGAGTCTTCCCAAGGCACTATAAACCTTGTGTTCTGGTTTTGCCCTGACGCTACAGGTGTTGAGCAGGATGATGTCGGCCCGATGGATATCGTCGGTCGGCCTGTAGTCATTTTCCGCTAAAATGGTTAGCATCTTTTCGGAATCATGCACATTCATCTGGCAGCCGAAGGTCTGAAGGTAAACGAATTTTCCGCTGGACACCATTAAACCCTTCAATCCAGGGGTCCCAGATAGGTTACCCCCCAACCATAGAGTACTTCAGTGGTGACTGTCAAGATCTCCATGAGGCCTTGGAGGTGCGAGTCCAAAGCATCAACCCCTTACCGTAAACTGAGTATCCAGTTTTTTCATCTTTTCGACGATTCCACCATACTCCAATTCGCTATAGGGAAGCATAGCCGCTCCGGAGAATCCCTGTTCCCGAATGTCCGTTGCCTTTCTGGCAACCTTCTCTCGAATATGATCCCAATAAGGATGATCGAAGGCATCGGCAGGCTCTGTAAATTTCCCATTATGAACGCAGAAGGCAAGACAGCTAACCACCGGTGGACCGTCAAAAAAGGAGATAGATGAATTTCGCTTCACGGGCATCAGGGGACCCGTATGGCTACCCCTCATAAACCCCGCAACGAGATGTCCTATGCTGAAAGGTGAAAGGATCTCCCCTGTAGCCGGAAAAGCTCCCTGAACTCTTACCAGCATGACCGGATCGTCCTTTCCGGTATACTTCCCTGCGATATTGTGGAGACGAGTCGTACTCACGGCTGCCGCGATGTCCCCGTTATTTCTGGAGTGAATGGATTCCACCACGAACCGCTGGTTGTCCCTCAAGAGTGCGGCAATGTCATAGAGATCCTCGGGTGCATTGAGCTCGACGATTCTATCTCCCTCCGTATAGGAGACGTCCATGATGGTGAATTTAAAGCCTTTGTTCATAGCGGGGCTCAAAATCAATCCTGCATTATGCATGGGGTCCGTAAAACTCAAATAAAGAGGGAGGTTATACGCCCCTGGATCGGTCTTGTCCGCCGCGAAAAAGAGAAAGGGTTCGTTTGGCCTCTCTTCAAATTCCATCTCGGCTACCNNAGGAACGCATCCCAAGCCAATTTATGAATCTTCTCCGCCCCTACCCCTCCAGTGTGGGAAAGGAGCAGCGCAACATCGTCCCCGGTGTGGCCCACATAGAAGTCATTCACGAGATTCTTTCCATCAATGCGGAGGAAATTCTCCACCGCCTCTAGCAGGTTCTGGCTCGGCTTAATGTGACCGCCGATGCTTCCAATATCTGCCTTTATTATGCTCACCGTCGTCTTCATACTTCACCCCCCGAAAAATTATTCCAGGCAATGACTAAAATTTCCATTTTCCCATCTCCTCGAAGGAGGAATAGTCGGTGAGATCCAAGTGAAGTGGTGTGATTGAGATTTGGTGGTTCGCTATGGCCTCGAAATCCGTGCCTTCCGTTGATTCGAAACCTCTATGGCCTCGGATCCAGTAGTGTTTTTCCCCGATTGGATCCACCTCCTCCACCACCGCATCGCCATATATTCTTCGTCCCTGTTTGGTGATTTTGTATGATTTCACCCCGTCTGCATTGAGGTTGGGAACGTTGATGTTGAGAAATGTGTCTTTTGGAAGGCCGTTCTTCAAAATGAACCGGGCGACTCTCAGGGCAAAAGAAGCTGCCGTCTCAAACTTGAAATCATCTTTTGAGACCAATGAGATGGCAAAGGATGGGATTGCATAGAATGCCCCCTCAAAGGCGGCGGAAACCGTACCCGAATAGGTGATGTCTTCCCCCAGATTTCCCCCCTTATTGATACCGGAAACAATGAGGTCCGGCTTTTCTGATAGAAGGCAACAAACCGCCAAATTGACGCAATCCGCGGGGGTCCCGTTCACCGCAAGATAATCCTCCCGAACCTGGTCTACCCTCAAGGGACGATGGAGGGAGAGGGAATGGGCCATGGCACTGCACTCCTTATTCGGAGCCACAACATATACCCTTCCGAGAGCCTTCAGCGTCTCGGCTAAAACTTGAATCCCCCGGGAATCGATTCCGTCGTCGTTGGTTACCAAGATACTCAATGGGATCTTTCCCTCCCTTATTGTAGAGATCCAATATAGCGCAAATCACTCACTTATTCAAGTTTAATTCCCTGGGAGTTCGTTGGCTTTCTGGGCACTCCGTTGTTCCTGAGCGTAATCTGCTCGAGAAGTGGGGTACCAATTGAGGGTGAGAGGGAAGGGCCCGAGGACATTGCCGTAAAGGAACAGGGAAATACCCTGTTGAAACACCCAATTTCTAACAAAATTGAGGACTTACAAAGATATTTCAAGCAAAAGTTTGGTAAACTGCGGTAATTCCCAAGGGAGCCTTCCTCCGCCCCTGTAATCCAAACAGAGGGGATTGAGGATTTGAAATCAAGCTTCACGTGCCCTTTTCAATCGTCCTCCAAGATTTTGGCCAGTGCATCTCCCCCTGGTTGTGGGGCATCTTGGGGCAGATAGAGCATAACCCCGCCCTTGACTGGCCTTGTAACAATCTTTCCCTCTCTATCCAATCTCTGGGTCATTTCGACGGGGTTTGTTCCGAAATACTCCTTGTAGGCCTGGTTGAATCCACTGTACACGCTGTGAATACCTCTATACGGTGGCTTCCGCAATTTCTCAATCGCCCGAACCACGAATTCCTCTTCTGACATTTTTGGTTTTCCTTCCTTAGCCATGTCAAC
>JABAOC010013375.1_pt1 | contig 14906 bp, 16 predicted proteins | sample 7062161 | NCBI WGS metagenome assembly JABAOC01 (sample SAMN14538625, study PRJNA623070) | marine sediment metagenome | biome: marine biome [ENVO:00000428]; feature: marine pelagic biome [ENVO:01000023]; material: deep marine sediment [ENVO:00002113] | place: India: Gulf of Khambhat ... | reverse complement strand
TGGGACTGGGCAAAGGTGGAGAGCGAGCTCGAGACGGCCCTGGAGCTCAACCCGGACGATCCCTGGGCGCACGGGTACCGGGGATGGTCCTTAATGTTCACCGAACGTTTCGTCGAAGCCGAGGCGTATCTAACTAAGGCCGTGCGCCTCGACCCTCTCTCGCCGCTAAAAGCCGTCTTTCTGGCCCAACTGCACTCCTGCACGGGACGACCGGAAGAAGGAGTTGCCACCCTTGACCGCATTCTGCGCTACGATCCGCATCAGCTCGCAGCCCTTTTCTGGCGAGCTCTCTGTCATATGTACACTGGGAACGCCGCCGCGGCAGTGAACGATTGCGACAGGGCGATCGCGACCTTCGGCCGAGTCATCACTACCGTAGGCATCGCAGGAATCGTCCATGCAGTCACCGGCGACACCGAGGGCGCGCAGCAGATTCTCGATGAGCTACGCGCCCGAGCCACGGATGAGTACGTGGATCCTTACTTCTTGTTCGCGATCCGCGTCCTGCTCGACGGCTTTGATGCGGCGCTGCCGTATCTCGAGCAGACCATCGAGACGCGGTCGGTCTTCGTCGGCTACCTCCGTGTCGTACAGCGCTACAGCGGACTTCGCTCCGACCCGCGCTTCATGAACGCGCTGCGCGCGATCTGGCCCGACGACTTCTAGCACGAAGCGGAACGGGCACCGATGACCTCCCTCCTCCAACGGCTTCGCGAGCGCAAGCTCTTCCAGTGGGCGCTGGCCTACCTGGCCGGTGCTTGGGTTCTCTTTCAGGGCATCGAGGTGATGGCAGAGCCCTGGGACCTGTCCCCAGCCTTCCAGAGAACCGTTCACCTGATCGTCGCCGTGGGCTTCCTCGTGGCGCTGGTGCTGGCCTGGTACCACGGCGAGCAGGCGCGGCAGCGGGTGAGCGGTACGGAGCTGTTGATCGTCGCGCTGCTGCTAGGTGTCGGCGCCCTGCTCATAAGGATGTACAGGCCGGAGGAAGCCGGCGCCCCCGAGACGCGACGGGCCGAGAGGGTCGTGCAGCCGGCCGACGGCGCGGTCCGCTCGCTCGCCGTGCTGCCATTGACAAACCTGATGGGCGACCCGGACCAGGCGTACTTCGTCGACGGCCTGCACGACGTGCTGATCGGCGAGCTGGCCGGGATCTCCGAGCTCACGGTCATCTCGCGCACGTCGGTGATGCGTTACCGGGACACCGACCACCCGCTGGGCGAGATCGCCGCCGAGCTAGGCGTGGACGCGCTGGTCGAAGGCAGCGTCTTCCACGCCGGCGACAGCGTGAGGGTCACCGCCCAGCTGGTCCGTGGCGCACCGGAGGAGCACATCTGGCAGGGCCGGTACGAGGGTCGACTGAGCGAGGCGTTCGGGCTGCAGACGCGGGTCGCCGAGGCGATCGCCGGGGAGATCCGGCTCGCCCTGTCGCCAGGCGAGGCCGAGCGCCTGGCCCGACGCACCGAGGTCGACCCGGCGGCCCAGGAGGCATACCTGCGGGGGCGGGCGCAGTGGCGGACGCGGACAGCGGACGGCATGCGTCTGGCGCTCACTTACCTGGAGCACGCGGTGGCGCTGGACTCGACGTTCGCGCTAGCGTGGGCCGGCCTGGCCGACGTGTACACACTGGGGACGTACTACGGTGGGTTGGACGTCAGCAACGATGAGGCGTACCGCCGTGCCGAGCTGAACGCCTTGCGGGCGCTGGAGCTGGATCCGGATCTGGCCGAGGCGCACGCCGCGCTGGCTATCGCACGGCTGGTCGGCGCCTGGGACGTCGAGGCGGGTGAGCGCGGGCTACGACGGGCTCTGGAGCTCAACCCGAACCTCGCCCAAGCCCACAACTGGCTGGGCGATGCGATCAACGCGCGCGGGGACGCGAATGAAGCGGTCGAGTCGTTCCGGCGCGCCAGAGACCTCGACCCCTTCTCCCCGCTCATGAACCGGGACTACGCTAAGGGTCTGCATTACGCGGGCCGTTGCGAGGAGGCGATCGAGCCCGCCCGGACCGCCCTGGAGCTCGATCCAGGTCACGCCGATGCGTACTGGATACTCCGGGCTTGCTACCGATCCATGGGGCGCCTGGATGAAGCGGCCGAGGCAGCGGCCAGATTCTTGGATGAAGTCGGGGAGGAGGATGCCGCCGAGGACGTTCGCGCAGCCTACGATTCGCGGGGTTGGACCGGCCTGCTCGAGGCCGAGTTGGAATTCTATCTCGAAGCCTCAGCCTACCTGCGTGCAGCGTTCCGTTACGTAGAGCTCGGACGCGTGGACGAGGCGTTCGACGCGATCTTCACGGCGATCGAAGTGCGGAGCCCTAACGTGATCATGATGAAGGTCATGCCGACCTTCGAGCCTCTGCGCTCCGACCCACGCTGGGCTGAGGTGCTCCGCCGGGCAGGGTTCTAGCTCATGAGACTCAGGGGATTCCTCGCCGAGCTGAAGCGCCGCCGCGTGACGCGGGTCGCCGTTGTCTACGCGGTGGTGACCTTCGCGGTCCTGCAGGCCGCCGACATCATCATACCGGCCCTGCAACTTCCCGAATGGACGCTGACGCTGCTGGTCGTCGTGACACTCCTCGGCTTCCCCATCTCGCTGGTGCTGGCCTGGGCGTACGACCTGACGCCGGAGGGGGTGAAGAGGACGGCGGCCGATGAGGAGGGCGTGCCTGAGCATCGCGTGCGTCTGCCGAGGCGCGCGGCGCCCGCCACCACCGCCGTGCTTCTGGCGGCGGTGCTCGTCGTGGCGGGCTCGGTCTGGTGGTTCACGCGGCCGGCGCCGCGCGAGATCCGCGCGCTGGCCGTGCTGCCGCTGGCCAACCTGATGGGCGACCCGGAACAGGCGTACTTCGTCGACGGCCTGCACGACGTGCTGATCGGCGAGCTGGCCGGGATCTCGGAACTCACCGTCATCTCGCGCACCTCCGTGATGCGCTACCGCGATACCGATCGCTCGCTGGGCGAGATCGCCGCCGAGCTGGACGTGGACGCGCTGGTCGAGGGGAGCGTCTTCCGCGCCGGCGATACCGTGCGCGTCACCGCCCAGCTGGTCCGTGGCGCGCCGGAAGAACACATCTGGCAGGGCCGCTACGAGGGTCGGCTGAGCCGGGCGTTCGGGCTGCAGACGCAAGTCGCCGAAGCGATCGCCCGAGAGATCCGGCTCGCCCTGTCGCCGGGCGAGGCCGAGCGCCTGGCCCGCCGCACGGAAGTCGACCCGGCCGCCCAGGAGGCGTACCTGCGGGGGCGGGCGCTGTGGCGGACACGGTCGCCAGAAGGGATGCGGCGTGCGCTCCCTTACCTGCAGGAGGCGGTGGCGACGGACTCGACGTTCGCTTTGGCCTGGTCCGCGCTGGCCGATGCCTACACGATGGGGACGAACTATCGTGCTTTGGACTTACCTGTGGACGAGGCGTACCGCCGTGGGGAGGCGAGCGCGGTCCGGGCAGTCGAGCTGGATCCGGATCTGGCCGAGGCCCACGCCGCCCTGGGTGCCGCGCGCTTGTGGGGTGCCTGGGACGTGGAAGGGGCGGAGCGGGAACTGCAGCGCGCCCTCGAGCTCAATCCGAGCCTCGCCCAGGCCCACAACTGGCTGGGCGATGCATTCGTCGCACGTGCGAGACCCGAGGAAGCACTCGAGTCCTTCCACCGTGCACGAGACCTCGACCCATTCTCAGCACTCATGCACCGGGACGTCGCCCGGCTGCTGATGTACCTCGGCCGCTGCGAGGAGGCCGTCTCAGCCGCGCGGACCGCAATCGAGTTGGATCCCATCCACGCGTTTGCTTACAGTATCCTTCAAAGGTGCCGGAGAGCGGCCGGGCGTCTGGAAGAGGCCGTGGAGGCGAGCGTGAGATTTGCGGAGGGCTTCTCGCGAAGAGGCATAGGCAGCGCCGACGGCCTCCGGGCCGCCTACGACTCGACCGGCTGGGAGGGCCTGCTCGAGGCTCAGATAGCTCTGTTTCTGACCGTTCCAAACTACTCCTTCGCCGCCAAAACGTATGCGGAGCTGGGGCGCGCCGACGAGGCTTTCGACGCGCTGTTCGCCGCGGTCGAAGCCCGCGAGGGATTCGTGTCGGAAGTCCCGGTCGATCCGATCTTCGCCCCTCTGCACTCGGACCCACGCTGGGATGAGCTGCTCCGGCGGATGGGATTCTGACAGGTTGGCTACGCGCATGCCGGAAATCGAAGAGGTCGCGCCGGGGCTGCTGCGCCTGCCGCTGCAATGGCTCGACGCGATAAACGCCTACGTGCTAGGCGATGTGCTCGTCGACTCGGGGAACCGGTGGGCCGCCGGCAAGTTACTGCGAGCACTCGAAGGGCACACGATCGTCGCCCACGCGGTGACCCACGCTCACTTCGACCATCAGGGCGCCACGCACGCCGTCTGCCGGCACCTCGGGATCCCGCTTTGGTGTGGGGAGCGCGAGCGGGCCGCCCTGGAGAGCGGCGACCTCAGTCGGGTGCTGCCGCCCTCGCCGCCCTTGCTGGCAGGGCTCAGTCGAGTGCTCGGGGGGCCGGCGCACCCGTCGAACGGACTCTGCGCGAGGGCGACGAGGTCGGTGGGTTCACGGTGATCGAGACGCCGGGACACACGTTGGGTCACCTGGCGTTCTGGCGCGAAAGCGATGGGGCGCTGGTGCTGGGGGACGTGCTGTTCCACCGCAATCCGGTGACGCTGCGCCTCGCGCTTCAGGAGCCGTCCCGCCTGGCAACCGTCGATCCGGGCCGGAACCGTGACTCGGCACGCAAGCTCGCAGACCTGAGGCCCTCGGTCATCTGCTTCGGGCACGGGCCGCCTCTGCGCGACGGCGAGCTGTTCGCCCGGTTCGTTTCGAGCCTGCGGCGCGACTAGTTGCCGTCCGCTTAAGGTCGGGGGCATCTTTGAGCGACCCGTAGCCCCGACCCAATCGCCCAGCGCTAATGACCTCTGTCATCCAGCGGCTTCGCGAGCGCAAGCTCTTCCAGTGGGCGCTGGCCTACCTGGCCGGTGCCTGGATCGTCTTCCAGGGCATCGAGGTGATGGCGGAGCCCTGGGACCTGTCCCCGGCCTTCCAGAGGACCGTCCACCTGCTGGTCGGCGTCGGCTTCCTGGTGGCCCTGGTCCTCGCCTGGTACCACGGCGAGCAGGGGCGGCAACGGGTGAGCGGGACGGAGCTGCTGATCATCGCGCTACTCCTGGCGGTCGGCGCCCTGCTGATCCGGGTGTACAGGCCGGAGGAAGCGGCGGTGCCTGGGACACGGGGGACCGAGACGGCGGAGCGGGCGGCGGACGGCGCGGTGCGCTCCCTCGCCGTGCTGCCGCTGGAGAACCTGATGGGCGACCCGGAGCAGGCGTACTTCGTCGATGGCCTCCACGACGTGCTGATCGGCGAGCTGGCAGGGATCTCGGAGCTCAGGGTCATCTCGCGCACCTCGGTCATGCGGTACCGGGACACCGAGCACTCGATGGGTGAGATCGCCGCCGAGCTGGACGTCGACGCGTTGATCGAGGGGAGCGTCTTCCGCTCCGGCGATACCGTGCGAATCACCGTCCAGCTCATCCGCGGCGCGCCGGAGGAGCACCTCTGGCAGGACCGCTACGAGGGGCGACTGAGCGAGGCGCTCGGCCTGCAGACGCGGGTCGCCGAGGCGATCGCCGGGGAGATTCGGCTCGCCCTCTCACCGCACGAGGCCGAGCGACTGGCCCGACGTACCGAGGTCGACCCGGCGGCCCAGGAGGCGTATATGCGCGGGCGGGCGTTGTGGCGGACGCGGTTGCCGGACGTGATGGGTCGTGCCCTCGCCTACCTGGAGGAGGCGGTGGCGGCAGACCCGACGTTCGCCCTGGCCTGGTCCGGCCTGGCCGACGTGTACACGATGGGGAGTTTCTATGGCGGGTTAGACGTCACCGCAGATGAGGCGCAGCGCCGCGCCGAGCGGAGTGCGCGGCGCGCACTCGAGCTCGATCCCGATCTTGCAGAGGCTCACGTCGCCCTGGCGGGCACACGCTACTGGGGAGCGTGGGACGTCGATACGGGCGAACGAGAGCTGTTGCGCGCACTCGAGCTCAACCCGAACCTCGCCCAGGCCCACAACTGGCTCGGCGACGTGTTGAACGCACGCGGAAACGCCGAGGAAGCCTTACCGTCGTTCCGCCGAGCCCGGGACCTCGACCCATTCTCACCGCTAATGAACCGCGATCTCGCACGGTCTCTGTTCTACCTCGGCCGCTGCGAGGAAGCGATCGCAGCGGCGCGGTATGCCGTCGAGTTGGATCCGGGTCACGCAGAGGCGCACCGGGTGCTTCGAGAATGCTATCGTCTCGACGGGCGAGTGGATGAAGCCGCCGAGGCGGCCGCCCGTCGGTTTGAATCGATCGGGCCGGCTAGCGCTGCCGCGGGGGTGCGCGCAGCATACGAGTCGGGGGGGTGGGAGAGCCTGCTCGAGTTCGAGATAGAGTACCACCGAAGCGTACCGTCCCATTATCACGTGGCAGTCAAGGAGGCGGAACTCGGACGGGCCGACGAAGCCCTTGAGGCGCTGTTCGCGGCTATCGAGGCGCGGCAGTCGAGGGTTCTCACCTTCAAGGTCGAGCCGGTGCTCCGGTCCCTGCACTCGGATCCGCGCTGGGAAGAGGTAGTGCGCCGCGCGGGATTCTAAGTCACAGGAGGGGAACTTGATGATTCCCACGACACAATCTCGTTCGACCGTAGGCCGGGCTACGCGCAGCGCCCTCGGCATTATCTTCGTCCTGCTCGTCGCATCGGTAAACGTCGGATGTAGTGGCGACCCCGGCGACGTGTACCGCGTGGCGGTGATCCGTTACCAACACGAGACCTGCACGTTCTGTCCCGGCGGCGACACCGAGATCGAGGACTGGACCCGGATCCGGGCGCCGCTGCAAGGCGATGAGGTGCTGGAGTCGGACGATTACGTCGAGGGCTTCGTGAAGATGGCCGAGGAGTTTGGCGACGTCGAGCTCTTGGGCATCACGTCGCCGTACGAGGTGTTCGGCGGCTCGTCGCGCAGCTGGAACTCAGAGGCGAGCTTCGAGCACTTCATGGGCCTCATCCTCGAGGACTTGCGCTCGAAGCTGCCGGTGGACGGCGTGCACCTGGCGCTGCACGGCGCGATGGCGGTGCGGAACGTGCCGCGTCCCGAGGCCGAGATCGCCCGGCGCGTCCGCGAGCTCGTCGGCCCCGATGTCCATATCGTCGGGACCTTCGACCCGCACGGCAACGAGGACGGCGAGTTCCTGCGTTGGGCCGACGGCGCCTTCGTCGTGAAGCGCTTCCCCCACTACGACGCCTGGCTGCAGGGCGAGCGCGCGGCGCGCTACATGCGCGAAATCATCAAGGGGCGCTACGCGCCGACCACTGCCAGCCGCAAGCCGCCGATCATCACAGCGACCGTCCTCCAGTGGACCGGCGCCTCGCCCCCCATGGACATCATGGAGCGGGCGCGCCGCTGGGAGGCCCGCCAGCCCGGCGCCTACGTCAGCGTCTTCTTCGGTTACCCGTGGTCCGACGTGCCGGACGTCGGCACCTGCGTCCACGTGATGACGAACGATGACCAGGCGCTCGCCGACCGCATCGCCGACGACATGGCCGAGTACATCTGGCGCGTCCGCGAGGAGTTCGCCCACGGCGAGTTCCCGATGCCGGAAGAGGCGGTGCGCAGGGCGCGGCAGGCCATCGCCGCCGGCGCGACGCCCGTCGTGCTCGCCGACTACTCGGACCGGCCCGGCGACGCCACCTGGATCCTGCAGCAGCTCATCGATCAGGGCGTGAACGGCGTGCTCTACGGCGCGCTCCGCGACGAGCACGCCCTAGAGGCGCTGGCCGAGCGGAACGCCCAGCCCGGCGATCCGTTCGACTTGGAGGTCGGCGGCTTCACCGGCCCACAGGCCGGCGCCCCGGTCCGCATCACCGGCACGGTTCGCTTCTTCGGACCGCTGGAGCAGTACGAGCAAGCGGCGGCGATCGAGTATGGCGACGGCAACATGCTGATCCTCGCTCCCGCCTACACGCAGATCACTTCGCCCGACCGACTGCGTTTCGGCCCCGTCGACCCGGATACCTACGACGTCTTCGTCCTCAAGTCGCGGGCCCACTTCCGGCGCGGCTTCGACGAGACGGGGTACGCGAAGACTATCATCATCGTCGACGCGCCCGGCCCCTGGATCGGCACCACCCGGCTCGACGCGCTCGACTACCAGTTCGCGCCCATCGATCGGCTCTACCCGTTCGGGACGCCCGAGACGGTGCCCGGAGGATGACGGTGCGCCGCGCGATCGTTTCGCTCACCCTCGCAGTAGTCTGCGCGGCAGCCGCACCGGCTCGAGAGGTCGCGAAGCCCACGGTCCTAATCCTGACCACGGGCGGCACGATCGCCAGCCGGGTCGGCGCTCCGATGACGGAAGGCGACAGCCTGGTGGGTGCGGTGCCGCAGTTGCTCGAATACGCCGAGATTCGGGTCGAGGAATTCAGCCGCATCGGCTCGTCGCAGATGACGCCGGTTCACTGGCTCGGTCTGGCGAAGCGGATCGGCGAGCTGTTCGGCGAGGACTCGACACTGGCCGGCATCGTGGTGACCCACGGCACTGACACGATGGAGGAGACGGCGTTCTTCCTGAACCTGACGGTGCACGACCGGCGGCCCGTGGTCCTGGTGGGCTCGATGCGCTCGGCGAACGAGATCTCGGCCGACGGACCGGCGAACCTACTGAACGCGGTGCGGGTGGCGGTCTCGAGCGCGGCGGTCGGCAAGGGCGTGCTGGTGGTGCTGAACGAGGACGTGAGCGCCGCCCGGGACGTGTGGAAGACGGACAATCGCCGTGTCCACACGTTTCAGTCTCCTGAGCTGGGCTACATCGGCAGCGCCGATCCCGACACCGTGCTCTTCTATCGGCAGCCGCTCCGGCCCCATACCACGCAGAGCGAGTTCGATGTTGCGACCCTCGACTCGCTTCCGGCCGTGGAGCTCGTCTACGACTACACGGGCTTCGACGGCTCGGGCCTGGAGGACATCGTGCGTCGCGCGCCGAGCGGCGTCGTCGTGGCAACCTTCGCCGGCGGCCGCATGAGCGCCGGCGCCCGGCGCGGTGTGGCGGCGGCGATAGAGGCCGGGATCCCGCTGGTCATCGCCTCCCGGGTCCCGGGTGGACGGATCGTCGGCGACCCTGCAGGCGACGTGCCGCTGGCCGTCGCCCGTGACCTTCCGCCCCACAAAGCACGTATATTGTTCATGCTGGCGCTGACTCGCAGCCGCAAGGTCACGGAGATCCAGCGTATCTTCGACACCTATTGAGAACACGCCGGTACCGCAGCGAACGGAGAGTTCCCGTATGGATCCAGTGGCTCTTGAACTTCTCGCACCGGTGCTCGCCTTTATCAGCATCGGCGGCATGGTCCTCATCGGCATGAAGCTCCGCTACACCCACAAGGAGCGCACCGCCCTGGGCGGCACATCGCAGAAGGCAGTCGAGCAGCTGACCGATACCGTGAAGGCGCTACACGAGCAGGTCCAGCTCCTGCGCGACGGCTACCTCGAGCTCAACGAGCGCGTCGAGTTCGCGGAGCGCCTGCTCGAGCGGCCGAAGTCGGACTCCGAAGCTCGTCGCGACCAGGGTAGCTGACCGGGATGGGATCCCGTGGTAACATCTGGTCGCGGGCCGCTGCGGTCGCGGCCGCGACACCCGAGACGCGGAACCGCTACGTCGATTTCCTGCGCGCCCTCTCAATCTGTGCCGTCGTCGTCGGGCACTGGCTGATCGCCGCGCCCTACGTCAGCGGCGGCGAGCTGACCCTCAGCAACATGCTGGAGCATCAGGAGTGGACCCGGCTGCTCACCTGGATCTTTCAGGTCATGCCGGTCTTCTTCATCGTCGGCGGATATTCCAACGGCGTCTCGTGGAACGCCGCCCGGCGCGACGGCCGGCCGTACAGCGAGTGGCTGCGCAGTAGACTACAGCGGCTGGTCGGGCCTGTGCTACCGCTGCTGGCGCTCTGGGTCATACTCGGCGCCATCGCCGGCCGGCTGGGCATGTCGCCCGAGATGGTAGCGGCGGGCTCGCAGATGGCGCTCATCCCGATCTGGTTCCTCGCCGTTTATATAGGAGTGGTCGTTCTGGTGCCGCTGACCTACGCGGCCTGGGAACGCTACAAGCTAATATCTGTCGCGGTACTCGCCCTGGCGGTAGTTATCGATGACGTGCTGTTCTTCGCCGCCGACCTCCGGGCCGTCGGCTGGCTCAACTACGCCTTCATCTGGGTGGCGGCGCACCAGCTGGGCTATGCCTGGCGCGACGGATATCTGGCAGGCCTCGACCTCGGGCTCGCCTGGGCGATCCTCGGTGGACTACTGCTGGTCGGCATCGTCACGCTCGGGCCCTACCCCGTGAGCATGGTCAGCGTGCCGGGCGAAGAGGTAAGCAACACGCTGCCGCCCAAGCTGCCCATGCTGGCGCTGGCGGTCGTTCAGATCGGGCTACTCCTATCTATAGAGGCGCCGATGCGGCGCTGGCTCAAGCGCGCGGCGCCGTGGACCGCGACGGTGCTGGTGAACGGCATGATCATGACCGTCTTCCTCTGGCACCTCACGGCCTCGACCCTGGTCATCGCCGGCGCCATCTGGCTCGGGGACGTCGGGCTGACGGTAGAGCCAGGGACCGGCGCCTGGTGGGCGGCCCGCCCGATCTGGCTTGGCCTCTACGCCCTCGGCCTCGTCCTCTTCGCGCTCGGCTTCATGCGGTTCGAGCGCGGCGGCGGCGCCCGCACCGTCGCCGCCTGGCGACAGGTGGTGGGTGCGGGGTTCGTTTGCGCGGGCCTGGCGCTCCTGGCGCTCCACGGGATCGGCGGCGACGGCCCGCTCGGCCTCCAGATATGGTTCTTGCTCCTGCCGTTCGCCGGCGCGGCGCTGGCGGGGGTGAACCCGCTGGGAGCTGCACCCGCACGAGCCGCTGCATGATTGCTCCTGCAGAGTCAATTATCCGAGGCAGTTGAGATTCAGTTGAACCTGGGCCCTTAGCCTCCGGCGCAGATGATTGCGACAGGCGCCCGCTCCAACCAGGCATGATAACGCTTGACGTTAATAACGCATCACGTTATCATCATACCGTGATCAGGAGCTTCCGGGACAGGGGAACCGAGGACGTATTCAACCGGCTCCCGGCGCGGCGTCTACCCAGCGACATCCTTCGCGCGGCGCGACGCAAGCTCCTGATACTCGACGCCGCCGAGACCCTGAGGGATCTGCGCGTCCCACCGGGGAACCGACTCGAGAGACTGTCCGGCGAGCGAGAGGGACAGTACAGCATCCGAATCAACGTTCGGTGGCGTATATGTTTCAGCTGGCGCGAAGGCGACGCCTACGACGTGGAGATTGTCGACTATCACTAGGATGACGGATGGCTAAGAAGAAGGCAGGGCCGATCCACCCCGGCGAGGTTCTGCTGGAGGAGTACCTCAAACCGCTGGGGATCAGTCAGTATCGACTGGCGAAAGACACGAGCGTGCCGCCGCGGCGGATCAACGAGATCGTGCACGCCAAGCGCGCCATATCGGCCGATACGGCGCTGCGCCTGGCCCGCTACTTCGGTACGTCCGAGCGTTTCTGGCTGAATCTACAGACGCGCTACGATTTGGAGGTCGAGAAGGACCGGCTGGCCGATCGTCTTGAAGAAGAAGTCGTAGTGCTCTCCTGAATGCGCCACACGACCCGCTCTCTCTGTCGGGCGGCCCGTCATCATGGAGGTTCCGATGCGACGCGCACTGTTCCTCGCGCTTTCCCTCGCCCTTCTTACCCCAGGAAGCTCGCGCTCTCAGGGCCAGCTGCAGGTGGCCGAGCTGGCCGAGTGCCCGCTGGAGAGCGGTGAAGCGATTCTGGATTGCCGGGTCGCCTACCGCACGTTCGGCGAGTTGAACGCCGAGCGGTCGAATGCCGTGCTGTTCACGACCCAGCTCACAGGCACCTCGGCGCAGATCGCCGGCTACGTGGGGCCCGACGGACTCGTCGACACCACGACCCATTTCGTCATCGCCGTCGACGCGTTCGGGAACGGTGTGTCTTCGTCGCCGTCCAACAGTAGCGCCCAGCCGGGCGCCGATTTTCCGCGCTACTCGATCCGCGACATGGTGGCGGCGCAGCATCGGCTGCTGACCGAGGTGCTAAGGCTATCGTCGCTAGATGCCGTGATGGGGATCTCGATGGGCGGGATGCAGTCGTTCGAGTGGGCGGTGAGTCATCCGGGGTTCGCCGCCAAGGTGATACCGATCGCCGGCTCGCCGCGCCTGGCCGCTTACGACATCGTCCTCTGGGAAACGTCGCTTCGCATGCTGGCCGTCTACCAGGAGACAGGCTCGCGCGACGCATCGTCCGCCCTCTTCGGCCTCAGCTTCCTGGTGGGGAACAGCCCCGACTACCACGCCCGCATGACACCCCGCGACAGCATACTCGGCATCCTCAACAGGCTGGACGGCATACCGCTCCCCACCCCGATCGCCCACAACCTGGCCAGCCAGGTCCGCGCGATAGTCGATCACAACGTCGCAGCGCCTTACGATGACTCGCTGGAGCAGGCCGCGGCACGAGTGCAGGCCGACGTGTTGGTGATCGTCACTGTGCAGGACCACGTGGTGACGCCGGGGCCGGCGCTCGAGTTCGCCGAACTGCTGGGTGCGCAGACGGTCGTCCTGCCCAGCGATTGCGGGCACAACGGGCTGCGCTGCGACAGCGAGCAGCTATCTCGGGCGTCACAGGGTTTCCTAGCCGGACACGATTGACCCGGAAACGCACTGCCCCTAAAGCTGGCCGACGTGTTTCGCGTAGCGAGCGAGTCCCGACTGGCGGAGCCCCTCCAGCAAACGGGAGTCCGCCGTGACCAAGGTGGAGTTAAAGGCGACTGCAAGCGCGACGTAGAGACAGTCGTAGACCGTACGCGCCGTCTGCAGCGCGATCTCGAGCGCCGCTTCCAGCAGAGTCAGCGAGGAATAGATCTGTAACGGAACCGCCCGGAACGCCTCGACAATCGATCGGACTTCCGAGTTAGTCAGCTCGCCGCTCCGACGCTTCTTCCACAGAGCATTGCCGAACTCCGCCGGCAGCAGGTCGGGGGCGACCAGCTCGTTACTTTCGTCCAGGAGGGTGGCGGCGGAGCCGGAGTGCGTCTCGGGAACGTACCATTTGACGGCGACGCTGGAGTCGATCACATAGAGCGTCATCGCTCCCGATCCTCAGCCACGAGCTCCGTGCTGTCGCTGTGCACCCTGCCCGATAGCTCGTCTCGGATCCGCTCGGCAACGCGCCGCGCCTCCAGCATGTCGGCGCCTGCCGAGCGCTCCAGGATGAGCCGGAGCTCCGCCTCCAACGACCGGCCGTGCCGTTTGGCTCGCCGCTTCAGCGTCTCGACAATCGCGTCGTCCAAATCCCTCACGAGCACCTGCGCCATAGATCCTCTCCAGACCGTGACATGGCAAGGCGTTGCTATCATAATGATAGCAACGGCGAGACCATCGGGCAACCAGGTCTCACTCGCACGGCCGCCAATCTCGGCCTGCACCCTCAACGGAGTCTCAACGAGCGGCTTTGGGCATTAGCGGTGGTTGCCCGTTCCCTGTTGACCCGGGCTTCTACCGGTAAGACTGTTGTAGACGATCTCCACGAACAGCTCGCGTGGAACGAAGCGGTCTCGACCTTCATCGAATCCGGCGGTCGGGTTCGAGTCGAGTATTTCGGCGAGTGACCTACCTCGACTTATCTGCTCGGCGACGCGATTCCTGACAGTGGTCAGCATCTCGCGATACTCCTGCAGCCCCGCAAGATCCGTTGGAGGACCATGGCCCGGTATCACCTTGGTGCCATCATCACTCATGCTGATCAGGCGATCCATTGCAGCGATCGTACCGTCGATGGAACCCCCGTTCAGAATATCGATATACGGATAGCCGCCCACGAAACAAAGATCGCCCGTATGCATGACGTTCGCTCTGCGGAAATAGAAGGCCAAGTCGGCGTCCGAGTGGGCGTTGGGGATGTGGAAGACAAGGAGCTCGTCTTCATTGAAGTGGAAGGTCAGCGATTCGTGGATTGTGATGACCGGAAGAGCAGTCTCGGGATAGGGTGGCACCTCAACGCCCAGATCCGGATGTCGCTGGTCGGTCAACATGCGCACTCGCGATCGTTCATGCGCGATAACGGCGGCTCCGGTCTCGGCGAAAGCTGCGTTGCCGCTGGCGTGATCATAGTGCCAGTTCGTATTGAGGACGAAGCGAACAGGGTGAGGACTGATCTGCAAGAGTGCCGCATCTATCTTATCCTTGAGCTCGCCGAACTGGTCGTCTATCAGCAACGTTCCGTCTTCACCGACAGAGACACCTATGTTCCCACCGTACCCTATCAGCATGTAGACACCGTCCGTGATCTTGACCGCCTCTATCTGGACCTGATCAAAGTCCTGCGCCAGTACATTGCTGACGAAGAAGGACGAGATTAACACCGCCCCAAGGAGCCTAGCGCTATTCATGAGATGCCTCCCAGTTGTGTGGGACCGCGATTCGCACAGCACCGCTCTCATTCTTGGCGCCTGCATGCCGCATACGGCAGCGGCGAGGGCGACCGGGAACTCTAACGGTTTCAATCCAGTCTACTTGCGGTGCGACCACGCAACAAGGCGCGCTCGCCGGCCCGGAGTGACCTCTCCATAGCGTAGACGCACAGAAACCGGGCTGCGTGGGTACACTTGCTTCCCGCTGGTCGGGAGGTTGGCGGGAGTTGTATCTTGCGGTGCGGAGACCAATCCAGAAAACACGAACGACTATCGCTATTAGGCCGGAAGGCGCGCAGATCGCCTCACCGCCGAGGAGTGCAAATGAACTGGGACGCGCTGGCTGCCGTGGCCGAGTTGGCCGGGGCCCTGGTGGTCGTGGTTACGCT
>JABAOC010002490.1_pt1 | contig 14906 bp, 17 predicted proteins | sample 7062161 | NCBI WGS metagenome assembly JABAOC01 (sample SAMN14538625, study PRJNA623070) | marine sediment metagenome | biome: marine biome [ENVO:00000428]; feature: marine pelagic biome [ENVO:01000023]; material: deep marine sediment [ENVO:00002113] | place: India: Gulf of Khambhat ... | reverse complement strand
CCAGTGATCAACCTGTGTGTCCCGAGTCAGGTGGCACCCTCCTATGCTCCTCCGGACATGTCCCTGATTTCGGCCACAGTGCTCGGTTGTTCAGAGGACGCCGATAAACATCTTGAGGCCGCTGTGCGTTCACAGCTGGCCGAGTGGTTTGGCAGGGCTATCCAAGATTGGCGGCATTTGAGAACATACCGGATTCGTCATGCCCTGCCGATGCAGGTTCCACCAGTCTCGGAGCCTTTTTCCCAGCCCGTGCGGATTCACCCCTGGTTGTTTGTCTGCGGGGATTACCGTAGTGTCGCCTCGATCCAATGGGCATTGGTTTCTGGGCGGAGGGCTGCCGACGCAATTATTGAAGCGTTCTCAAGATGACAGGAAAGGCCAGCTCGTGAAAATCATTTTCTTGTCTCAGATTGCGGCCACACTACTCATGACAGGTATTACGTGGTTTGCCCAAGTGGTGCACTATCCCCTTCTGGGTCTCGTCAAAGGGACGTCATTCCAGGAATATCAGACTGCGAACATGCGTCTGACGACTTTCGTTGTTGGTCCTTTGATTGGGGCCGAAGGCGTAACAGCGTTCCTCCTCCTGTGGCAACGGCCGCCTGGTGTTCTGCTTTCCCAGGTTCTGATTGGGATCGGACTGCTCGCTGTCATTTGGCTCTCCACGGCTTTTCTGCAGGTTCCGAAACACAATATCCTCGCCCAGGGTTTTGACGTTGGAGCCCACCGAGTCCTCGTCATATCCAACTGGATTCGGACGGTCGCCTGGAGCCTTCGCAGCTTGCTGGTGCTTTGGATGGCGGTGAGGGTGACCGGATGAATCACACCTGAGTTGATTTATCCCACAACAACGATTCCCAAATAGCCATCGACGGTGACTTCATCTCCCGTGTGGATGAGGGAGGTCGCGTTTGGGACGCCGGTGACACACGGGAGCCCGTATTCTCTCGCGATGATTGCACCGTGGATCAGCATACCACCCCTTCGTTCTACGATTCCTGCGGAGAGGGGGACGACGAAGGTCATTTGAGGCTCAACCGCGTCGCACACGAGGATCTCCTTCGACTTGAAATCGAATAGGTCTGACGGATCCAGAATGACCCGTGCTTTCCCCTTTGCAATACCGGGGCCCGCTGGCTGACCGACGAGCTGTCTTGCCTTCAATTCGTCATCGGATGTCGCCCTCTTGGCTGTATGATACCTTTTGGGGACATAAGATGGATCCTCAAGGGTCTTGACAAGTTCCTTCGTACTGATGTGCTTTGCGTCGAGAGCGTCTCGGTTTTCGATTCGGCGTCGCCCCTCATCGATGGCGGCCAGCATTTGCCTCTCAATTCTACCGAGATAGATATTATCATCGTCCCTTAATCGATAACTCGCACGACCCAAATCGAGAAGCTCGGCAGCCTCACCTTTCTGCTCTCCTTCAAAATGTGAGAGGAAGTTGTTCTTCAATGCCTCGACATCCTTTGATCGTCTCCCTTCATCCGTAGGGGCGCGACTGGCCATTTCGAGCAGCAATCGGCAAATCGCCTCGCGTTGTTTTGTCGATTGGGCGAGACCCTGGAATAGATCGCCAAACCTCTCCATGAACTCGCCCAGGACCTTTGTAAATCCTGGGTCAAAATCCTTTTTCTGATTCCTGAGACTCTCGGCGAAACGAGGATTCTCCCTTATCATACCCGCCATTTCCTCGAGCATCCGGTTCCTTTCAAGGCTGGCCATATTGGTGGAACCCAGAAGGTCGATGAACTCGTACGGGTCAGTGGGGCGCACGGTATCATTGTAAACCTGCCCGAACAACCGAGCGCCGTGGGCGAAGGGAATAAAATCACTCCAGTAAATCTTCACCCACCTCTCGTGGATCTGGGATCTCCGGGCGATCTCGGCGGCAAGTTCCATGTCGGGTAGTTTTGCCGCATCCTGACGACTCAGGCTTTGGGCCTCCTCGACCATGGCTGGAATAAGTTCTTTTTCGATTCTACGCCGAAGGGTCTTGAGGTTTTGGAAACTTCTACGGAGGCTAAGATACCAAGCGCGATTGTCCGTAGGCTCGCCGGTCCGTCTGGTCGTGATTGGCCGCGATTGGAGAACGTAGAGGAGATCTCTGCTAAAGGTCCACTCCACATCCTGCGGGGCCCCAAAAAGACGCTCAGCCCCAAGGGCAAGGTCAAATACCTTCTGTATTCTTTTGCCATCCAGTGGGGGGGTATCCACCTCTGTGCTTGTCAATGGTTCTGGCCGGACGCCCTCCGGTGTAGGGAGGATCGCTTTCTCACGGTGTGCGGGACTATGGGAGATGATCTCGCCCGTCTTCCGGTCGAGGATCCACCTGTCAGGCTCAACTGTGCCGTCAACGAGTCCTTGGTTCAATCCGTACACGGCCTCGATGACAGCTTGAGATTCGTCATTGGGATTCTGACCAAAAGCGACGCCGGACTCACCTCCAACAACCATTTCCTGCACAAGGACCGCCATGGTACTCTTTTCAAAATTCAGCCCGAGCTCCTGGCGATAGAGTAACGCGGCATCTGACCATAGGGATGCCCAAACGAGCCGAATGTGTTCCATGATGGAATCCGTTCCCGTGACGTTCACATAAGACTCATGCAGGCCAGCAAATGATGCCCTAGCCGAATCCTCCCCGGGTGCAGAGGATCGAATAACGACAGCCTTGCCCTTGAATCTTCCCTCGATAGCGTCTCTTAAGATGGCCGATAGCCGTATGGGAATCGGTGTGTTGAGAAACATGTTGCGGATCCGCAGAGAAGCGTCCCACATCTCCTCCCAGCGCATCTCCTCAAAGTCCTTGCGGCCCAATTCGAGGAGAATTCGTTCGCTCAATCCCGTGGTTGTGACGTAGTCAGTATAAACCTCCGCGGTGATACAGGCTGCGTCCGGCACGTTCATGCGGTCTCGTGCCATCGCCGCAAGTGCGAGACTCTTGCCTCCCACCCGCTCCCGGTCCTCGTCAGCGATCTCATGGAGGTAAACGATTGATTTCATGGTTTCAGGTGGAGTTCCATGACATTCTGGAATCTGCTAACCAAATAGTACTTGTCCACCCTCACCTTCAGCAAGGCGCAGGTGGGAGCCGTGACAAATCCCTCGAGGTAGGGGTGTTTGGCGAGGTATCGTTTGACCAGTTGATCTTTCTCGCTGTCTTTGACTTCCTCGGCTGTGCCCATTGCCGTGACTGCCATCGCATTATGGAAATCGGAATCCTGATTGGTTCGATTGTCGATGAGCATGGCGACTCGTGATTCCGATGAAAGATTGGCATACTTGCGTGTAGCACGGGTTGTGGCGAACACGAGGTATTTGAGATCGTCCGTGGCGGCAAAGGCCACCAAACTGCTGTAAGGCTGCCCCCCGCCCTGCGTGGCCAGCACGCCTAGATGTTGAGCGTTGAAAAGATCTTTCAATGCTTTTCTCATCTCCCACGCGCTCTTCACCTCTATTCACCTCGAGAGTTTTGCTATATGGAGAATGAGAACAGGTTAAGATCTGAGAAGAGTGAAAGGATCGTCCCAAATCCAAGTTCAATCTATCAAATGGAGCAAAATTTTGCCAAATAATTGGGCTTGTTTCATATGCGCCTTTTCCCGTTGGGCGAAAGTGCTGTCAATCAGGTGCCCACCAGGGGGAGATTGTTTCTCACGTCAAAATAAACGACATATTTGAGGAGTTCTCCGGTTCCTGGATGCACGACTTCGTCGGCTCGCTTCCGGATCTCTTCGAGTAAAGGGCCTTCAGTTTCCTCTCGGACTTTTTCCAGGTACAAACGGACTCCCTCGAAACCTTTCTCGTTGAATGCATATACTGCATGGGAATTTTCCTGGAGGTTGGCGTGGGTAAGCCTCTCTGTCATGCCGAATGCCAGGGTGCCGTCCTCCATGACATGAGGCCGGGAGTACACAGCGATATTGACTTCCCCATTTGCCCCTGCGGTCGCCAGAAAACCTTTGCCTCGCTTGGTTTCAAAGTACTCTTTCCAGTTCATTGCTATCTCCTTCGGAAATGGAATTGGTCTTAGGGTTTCGAAAAACTATTAGCTAAAATCCTAAGAGAAGTAAAGACCCGGAATTCAGTAATCAATGCAGCTGAAAAACGGACCGTTCCCTCATTTCCCGCTGACGCATGGGCATTGAATCGATTAATGAGAAAATTTCCTTGAGTTCAACCTCTGATTTGCGCCGAAGTTTTTCTCCCCCACCCTTACCGACAAGCACCACAATGAACTGACCGGGTTGGATCGAGAATCGATTCCTAAGAGAAGCTGCTGAATGCTGATCGATCGACGAATCGCGCAAACGGCTTTCGCCGCTCTCGAAAATGGAGAAGATAATGAGATCGCGGTCCGTTATCTCATCTTCTTGACCTTGGAGTTTTTCCATGAAATTTTGATAGGTTTCATCTTCTTCTCGTGGGGCAAATACGAGAAGTAACCGATTCTTCCAATTGTATGTCGCCAGATCTAGGGTCCCTTGGGGCTGCCCAGAATTTAAACCAACCATGATGCCTCCCGATAAAAGCAAAAAGAGTGCGACACTCAGCGGATGCTTCATCAATGACCTGTCTCACGTACCCGGGCTCAAGCGTCAGGAGGGCCTCGGAACGAAACGCTTCCCCTTTGAACTCGAACAGAATATTTGGCCGACGCGGAAAATTCCTTGTCCTACGACGGTGGTTTTGTTTAAAAATAGGTCATAGTTTATTGTACGATACCAGGCGTCCTTTATACCAGTGAACTGTCTCGGCCTCATGGTCAATCTTGAAGGCCAGGTATTTCTGATTGGGTACAATGGGGATTCGAGAAAACTACGCGCAAAGCGTGATTCCGAATGGGGGAGGCATTTATGTTGAGGCTTCAAAGAGGTTTGAGGGGCGAAAAGGAGATGGTTGTCGAGCGTCAAGACTTGGCGAGTTATACCGGAAACATCGGTGCCGAGGTTCTTTCTACGCATCGGGTCGTCCTCCTGATGGAACAGGCGGCACGCAATACCATAGAGAATCTCCTGCCAAAGGGGAAGATTACCGTTGGGACGTCGATCAGCATCGAGCATTTTGCGGCCACGCCCCGGGGGTGAAGGTTCGGGCAGAGGCCTTTCTAAAGGAGATCAATGGCCGCAGGTTGTTCCTCGACATCGTGGTTCGCGACGAATTTGAAGAGATAGCAAGGGGCCAAAACGAACAGATTATTGTCTCAGCAGATAGGTTTTTGGAGACAGTCAAGCAGAAAGAGGCGCTGGCAAGGACCAGGGAAGGAGCTTAGGAGGTCGTTACCTTTCGAGCCAAAGATAATCCGTGTCGTCGAGAGTGGCGGTCTCTCGGTTCAGACATTCCGGATCCTAGGGAAGGACCACGCGATAAGTGGCACGTGATCGCCGATTTCTCTCGTGGTTTCTACGGTTCTTGTCGAGGAGTTTCTCTCCTGTCGCTCCACGGCTGTCATTCTGCTTGACTTCTTACCCCATTCGATTTATCGATGTTTCTGCAGGCACCCTGTTGTCGGAGCCTTTAGGCCGGCCACCGAGCGCATTGCGTGCTTAGAGGGGACGTGAGACGGAGTCTCGTGTCGAGACAGGGACAGGAATTGCCATGTCAAAAAACACACGCAAATACATTTTGGCAGTTGATCTTGGTACATCTGGACCCAAGTCAGCCTTGGTCTCAACCGATGGGGAGATCGTCGATAGCGAATTTCAAGAGGTCGGACTCAAACTTCTCCCAAATGGTGGAGCCGAGCAGAGTCCGGGTGAATGGTGGGATGCCATTGTGAAAACCAGCAAGAAAGTACTCGGCAAGGGACTGGTTCCAGTTGAGGATATTGTAGCTCTTTGCTGCACAACCCAATGGTCAGGAACGGTCGCTGTTGATCGGAATGGTGATCCCCTGATGGATGCTATTATTTGGATGGATTCCCGGGGGAGCCGGTACGTCAAAGACATCACTGGAGGGCTCATCAAACTTGAGGGATATGGGGTCCTGAAGCTGATCAAGTGGATTCGCTTGACCGGGGGAGTACCGGGTCATGCGGGTAAAGATCCGATTGCACACATACTTTACATAAAGAACGAGCTTCCTGAGATTTATGAAAGAACGTACAAGTTCCTGGAGCCAAAAGACTATGTGAATTTGCGTCTTACCGGAAAATTCGCCTCATCATTTGATTCCATCACCTTACACTGGGTAACCGATAACCGGGACATCTCCCGAATCGTCTACGATGACCGCCTGGTCGAGATGTCGACCATCGACCGTGACAAACTTCCGGATTTGATGCAGGCCGTCGATATACTGGGACCCATCAAGAAAGAGCTTGCCGAGGAGCTTGGACTGCCTGAGGCTGTCCAGGTTGTGATGGGGACGCCTGACATCCCATCTGCGGCCATCGGATCGGGTGCGGTGAGAGATTACGAGGCGCATCTTTATATCGGCACCTCTTCTTGGCTGACCTGTCATGTGCCCTTCAAGAAGACCGATTTGTTCCGTAATATGGCATCCCTACCTTCAGCCATTCCTGGAAGGTATTTCGTTGCCAATGAACAGGAAACGGCCGGAGCCTGTCTGACTTTCATCAGGGATAATATCCTGCATTACAGAGATCAGTTGCCTGAGAAGGGCGATGGTGTGGAAATCCACCAGACCTTGGACGGGATCGTGGAGAATGTACCCCCAGGGAGTGACAAGGTTATCTTTACGCCCTGGCTCTATGGGGAACGGACACCTGTCGATGACCGTTCCGTTCGGGCAGGGTTTCACAATCAATCCTTGAGGACGACCCGAGAACATCTTATTCGAGCGGTCTACGAGGGTGTGGCATATAATTCGAGATGGCTTCTTGGGTACGTAGAAAAATTCATTAAGCGACCTTTTGAACATATCCACATGATTGGTGGTGGTGCAAACTCAGACGTTTGGTGCCAAATCTATGCGGATGTGCTCGATCGAACCATAAAACAGGTGAAAGACCCGATTATGGCCAATGTGCGGGGCGCTGCATTTCTGGCCTCTATTGCGCTGGGATATTTGGCCGTTCATGATATTCCAGAACACGTGAAGATTGCAAAGGTTTTTAGGCCAAACCCGAAAAACCGGAAGATCTATGACGAGTTATTCAGAGAGTTCCTGAATATCTATAAGAGCAACAGAAAAATCTATGAGCGGCTAAATAGAACCTAGCGGCCATTTGGCGAAAAGGCGCCATCGGTAAAGATCTGGAGGGAAAGGTATGGACATGAGAAGTTTGATCGATAGGTATGGTGGTAAGTTGAACCCACGGGTTATGTCCGTCGTTCTCAAACTCATGAAATCCATACCGTCGGTGAAGAAAAAGGTGGAAAAAGAATATGAAACAATCCTGAGAGAGCTCGAAGGGTTTGTAAAGCCCTACAAGGATAGATCCGTTGCCTTCTCACATATCCCTGAGATTGGGTGGAATAGGGACCGTATCTTAGAGGAAATGGAGGAGCTGAGATCTATAGAGGAATCGAAATGGAGAGACGGGTTTGTCTCGGGTGCCGTCTACCATGGTAATGAGGACCACATTGATTTTCTGAACCGAGTGTATGCGATCAATTCCCAGAGCAACCCGCTTCATTCAGACATATGGCCAAGTGCCTTCAAATATGAATCCGAAATCGTGTCGATGACAGCCAATATGCTCGGGGCAAAGAGAATCACGGATCAAGAGATCTGCGGAGTGGTCACAGCAGGGGGAACGGAAAGTATTCTCTTGGCGATGAAGACGTACCGGGATTGGGCACGGAATAAAAAGGGGATCAAGAAACCCGAAATCGTTGTTCCCTCGACTGCCCATGCTGCATTTGACAAAGCGGCTCAGTATTTCAATATACGGATCATCCATGTCCCCGTTGATGGTGATTACAGGGCAAATGTGGTTGAAACGGGAAAGGCAATAACCCAGAAAACGATCGCATTGGTTGGGTCAGCGCCCTCATTTCCTCACGGCATCATCGATCCCATTGAAGAACTATCCGAACTGGCGAAAGAACGGGGAATTGGATTTCACACCGATGCGTGTTTGGGTGGTTTTGTGCTTCCCTGGGCAGAAAAGCTGGGACATGATATTCCGCCCTTTGATTTCCGATTACCTGGTGTCACCTCGATATCGGCCGATACGCACAAATACGGGTATGCCGCCAAGGGAACCTCAGTGATTCTATACCGCGGTCAGGAACTGAGGCATTATCAATACTTCAAGGCCACAGAATGGCCTGGTGGGCTCTATTTCTCGCCGACTTTTGCCGGAAGTCGGCCGGGCGCCCTGAGCGCAATGTGTTGGGCCGCTATGGTGAAGATGGGGGAGAACGGATATACCGAGGCCACGGACAAGATTCTGAAAACAGCAGCAGAGATCCGAAAAGGGATCGAAAGGATTTCCGATTTATACGTTCTTGGGAATCCTCTGTGGGTCATTGCTTTTGGATCAGAGACCCTCGATATCTACCGGGTCATGGACTATATGACAAAACGGAAATGGAGCTTGAACGGTCTCCACAAACCCCCCTGTGTTCATATCTGCGTCACCCTCAGACACACCCTGCCAGCGGTTTCAGAGAGGTTTCTCAACGACTTAAGGTCCGCTGTTGCATATGTGAGAGAGAATCCAGATGAAAAAGGGGGGATGGCGCCGGTATATGGAATGGCTGCGAGCATTCCAGACCGAAGCATTGTGGCAGATCTACTCGAACGGTACATAGATCTCCTTTATAGAGTCTAATGCAGCTGGGGTCTCGCTCTTTGCACTTAGCGTATTACCGTGCCAGCGAAGGGTTTGACAAGGTACCGACATGCGTGCCCATGGAACCTATGGCCGGTGAGAAGTATTCAGATGCAAAAAAAGGCCTGATCCCACCCGCAAATCTCCGAAGCAAATCCAGCTATTCCTGGGATTGCCACATTTTCATTGATTTTTGAACTGGACGAGCTAGAATGAAAGATGGATTCAGTGGCAACCAGCTAGGTGCCATGGTGGTTAATGGAAGAAGTTGCGGACGAGGTGAGAACCGATAAAAACCGATGACAGTTTTAGCGATGAAACGAGTAAGGAGAGAAGACCAATCGTAGACAAAAAGGCAGACCTGGCAGGGCCTGGCATCGGTGACTGTGCAGAGGTGGAGAAAATCCTACCACTGGAGATTACCGGTCAGCTTGATTTTCTTAAGTTCCCATACCACCAAGCAATTATCAAAAACGAGATCCCCCTCAGCATAGGGGGTGGCATTGGGCAATCCCGCACCTTTATGCTTTTCCTCAAGAAAGCACATCTTGGAGAGGTCAGTGTCACCGTGTGGCCGAATATCCTCAAGGGGATGTGCGCAAACAAGAACATCCATGTTCTGGAGTGAAAAAGGAGAGCTTCAGCCTTTAGCCAATGTAGCGAAGGATCCCATGGCCGCGGAAGGTACGCGATTATTGGACGTCGAAGGATTAGGCAAGAACTTCGGTGGGGTTCAAGCCCTCAGGGACTATGACCTTACTCTGCACGAGGGTGAATTGGTGGGGCTCATTGGGCCCAACGGAGCCGGTAAAACCACGGTCTTCAACCTCCTCACCAATGTCATACGACCCTCTACAGGACGCATCTTTTTCAGGGGGAGGGACATCACGCGATCGCGACCAGATCGAAACGCCGTTTTGCGCATGGCCCGAACCTTTCAAAATATCCGTCTATTCAAAGCACTGCCTGTGATCGACAATATCAAAGTGGGTTTTCATATGCGCCACGGTTCAGGATTTTTGTCAACCCTGCTCGGCATTCCCCGATTCAGGCACTCTGAACGAGAGATGGAGGAACGTGCTCTAGAAATCCTGAACCTCCTTGGAATTCCGGACCATAAAGACGAAATCGCAGAAAACCTCCCCTATGGCAGTCAGCGAAAAGTGGAATTGGGCAGGGCCCTTGCGACGGCCCCAAAGTTGCTCCTCCTTGATGAACCCGCGGCAGGGATGAATCCTCAGGAGACAGAGGAGATCATTCAGATCATTTCAACGATCCATAAAGAGCATCAGCTCACCATCCTTCTCGTGGAGCACGATATGAGTGTGATTATGGGAGTGTGTGAGCGGATCCAGGTGCTCGACCGTGGAAAGGTCATCGCCCTTGGCAGCCCGGCGGAGATCCAGCATGATCCCCACGTCATTGAAGCCTATTTGGGTAGAGAGAGGGAAGGGGGACATGCTTGAGGTTCAGGATATTCATGTGTATATCGGTCAAACCTACGTTCTCAAGGGGGTCAGTCTAGAGGTTCGACATGGAGAGATTGTCGCTCTCATTGGGGCGAATGGAGCAGGAAAGACGACGACCCTTTCCACCATCTCCGGACTCCTTCGAGCCTCCCGGGGTCGGATCATCTGTCAACCCAATGTCAACGGGCAGCAACAAGAGATCACAGGGGTTTCAGCTGAAGAGATCGTTCGCATGGGTATCTCCCACTGCCCCGAGGGCCGCCAGGTTTTCTCTGATCTAAATGTGTGGGAAAACTTACTCATCGGTGCATATCTGCGGCGCGACAAAGCAGCAATCCAATCCGACCTTGAGTGGGTCTGCAGACTTTTCCCCATCTTGGGGGAACGGAAACGTCAACCCGCGGGGAGCCTCTCGGGCGGAGAACAGATGATGCTGGCCATTGGCCGGGCCCTGATGAGCCGTCCTCGTCTGTTGCTCCTTGATGAACCTTCGCTCGGCTTGGCACCCTTTCTGGTTGAAACGATATTTCAAATGCTTCGAGAGATTAACATGCAAGGCACAACGATCCTTCTGGTCGAGCAAAATGCCCGTATGGCTCTTGAAACGGCCCAGAGGGGCTATGTTCTCGAAACGGGACGGCTTACTCTGACGGGCACGGGCAGGGAGTTGACAGAGAACGAGGAGGTCCGTAGAGCCTACCTGGGAGGAACCTGATGGGCGGCTACCTCGCAGAACAACTGGCAAACGGCTTGATACTGGGAAGCATGTATGCCATCGTGGCAATCGGTTTTTCCATGATCTATGGGATAATCCGGCTGATTAATTTCGCTCATGGCGATATCGTTATGGTCGGCGCATTTCTGACCTTGGGTCTTGTCCTGAGCGGCAAAGTCCCCTTCCCGCTGGTTGTCATAATGGTCTTGCTTGGAGGAGCCCTTATGGGAATCCTCATCGAACGAACGGCCTTTCGGCCCATGAGAGGTGCGCCCCAAGTCACGGGGTTTATCACTTCCCTGGCCATCTCCATCCTTATGCAGAATGTTGGTATCTTGCTCCTGACTGCTCAGCCACGGAACTTCTTTTTTCCCGATTACCTCCAGAAAATCTTTTATCTGGGCACGATTTCTTTCCGTGCTCTCGATTTGGTCATTGTTGTTGTTTCCATACTCTTGATGGTGCTGCTAGTTCTGATGGTCCAGACCACCCGATTGGGCATGGCCATGCGGGCCACAGCGGAGAATCTGGCTGTGGCTCGGCTTATGGGTATAAATATCAACCGGATTATCATGCTGGCTTTTGCCATTGGCAGCAGCCTCGCCGGTGTCGCGGGTCTGATGTGGGGGGGCAAATACGGGCAAATCGACCCGTTGCTGGGTTTCGTCCCGGGCCTGAAGGCCTTTGTTGCCGCAGTCATTGGGGGGGTAGGATCTATTCCCGGGGCCATGCTCGGTGGCTATGTGCTTGGGTTGGCTGAGGTCCTTTTCGTTGGTCTTTTACCACCTATCTACTCCGCATACCGGGATGCGTTCGTGTTCGGCACCCTAATCCTGATACTTCTCGTTTTGCCGACGGGCCTCCTCGGACGGAAGGCAGAGGATAGAGCATGAGGAACATGCATCGTCCACCATGGTTTTTTCCAGCGGTAATTCTGGGGGGGGCCATAGTGGTCTTTTTTCTTCGCGCTACCATGAATGACTACATCCTATCCATAGTCTGTTTTGTGGGGATCAATATCATCTTGGCCGTCAGCCTTAACCTGACCAACGGCTTTACGGGCCTTTTCTCTCTCGGACACCCTGGGTTCATGGCTGTGGGGGGCTATGTGGCCGCCATTTTGACCTTTCCCACTGCCCGCAAGGCCATGTTACTACCGGCTCTTCCGGCCTGGCTGGCTGCGCAGCAATGGTCACTTCTGCCGTCAATCCTTCTGGGAGGCCTATGCGCGACAGTTACGGCGTTTATTGTTGGATTTCCGGTACTAAGACTAAAAGGCCACTACCTCGCGGTGGCGACATTGGGCTTCCTGATCATCGTCCAGGTCGTCATCACTAACCTGGACAGTTTCACGCGAGGGCCCCTGGGACTTAATGGCTTGCCCATGCTGACCAATTTATGGTGGATCTATCTGTGGGTGGTGATCACGGTCTATGTTTGCTGGAAAGTCAAGCACTCCTCACTGGGTCGGACCATGCTGGCTATCCGGGAGGACGAGATTGCGGCAGAATGCCTGGGAATTCCCCTTGCCAGGAGACGGATTCTGGCCCTCGCTCTAGGGGCCTTCTTCGCCGGTGTCGCGGGTGGGTTGTGGGCGCATCTGGTCACGGCGATTACTCCCACCTCGTTCTCAGTGATCATGGCCTTCAACCTGGTCGTGATGGTGGTGGTCGGGGGCACCGGCAGCATTACAGGAGCCCTTCTCGCTGCGGGCTTCCTCACCCTCGTGGTCGAAGTCCTGAGGCCCCTTGAGGAAAGCCTTGAGGCTTATGGAATTAGCGAGGTCATTCTTTCCATCGCGCTGGTAATGATACTTGTCTTCCGCCCTCAAGGGATATTCGGCAGCCGAGAGCCAGCCTTCTTGGCTGGAAAGCAAGAGCGGAGCTCCTCTGTGGAGACCCGCATCGTGCCAAATCGAAAGAGAAAGGAGGTGGGCCATGAAGCGTCTGGTTCTGGATCTCTTCCGGAACCCGAAGGAATCAAAAGCGAGAAAGGAGGTCAAACATGAAACGCAGGATTCTAATGCTTTTTCTGGTTGTCGCTGTGGTGGGCTGTTTTGCCATGGCAGGCACGGCAGCAGAACCCATCAAACTGGGCGCACTGTATAATTTGACGGGAGGTATGTCTTCCATCGATGCGCCGGCTTTGAATGGGGCAAAATTGAAGGCCAAGCTGATTAATGAAAAGGGGGGGGTGCTTGGAGGACGCCAGCTGGAGGTCATTGGGATCGATACCAAGACAGACCAAAAAGCTGCGGCCACTGGAGCCAAGAAGGCTTTAGCCATGGGGGTTGTGGCTGGCCTGGGTTACGGTGATACGACTTTCGTCATGGCTGCTGCACCGCTGTTCCAGGCGAAAGGAATACCCTTTGTCACCTCGGGTGCGACCCATCCGGAACTACCCAAATGGGTCGGGGATTCCATGTTCATGACGCCCTTTGGCGACGATGATCAATCATTCGCCATTGCAGAGTTCACGTACAACAAGCTCAATGTTCGCAAGGTGGTTGTCTGGACCGACAATTCCATGGACTTCACCAAGGCCCTCTCCAAATTCTTCAAACAGCGGTTCAGTGAGCTAGGTGGGGAATTGGTTCTGGAGGATTTCTTCATGATGGGCGACAAGGATTTCTCTGCTCAGATTGCACGACTCAAGGCTGCCTCTCCCAAGCCGGATGCGGTGTTTATTTCGGCCATCCCCAATGAGGCGGGCCTCACGGTCAAGCAGATCCGGGAAGCGGGGTTGACCCTACCCATCGTCAGTGGAGACGGCTTTGATACAGAGCTGGTCACGACTGTTCCCGGCCCCAAACTGGCCAATGATGTCTATTTCTCAACGCACACCTATCGAGAGGACAAGCGTCCTGAAGTCTTGGCCTTCATCGAGGCGTATGAGAAGGAGTATGGCCGTCCGCCAGAGAACGCCTTTGCGGCTCTGGGATTTGATGCGGTAGGGCTGATCGCTGATGCCATTCAGCGAGCGGAAACCACTGAAAAAGCAGCACTTCGGAAAGCACTAGCGGCCACTCGAGGCTACAAAGCGGTCACAGGTGAGATCTCATACACCCGACCGAGTGGTGTACCCATGAAGGCAGTGGCAATCATCGGTGTCAAAAACGGTGGATACAGCCTTCTGGAGAGTTGGTTTCCTAAGGAGTAGCGTTTCCCTTACCTGGTAGTTGGGGGCGGTTCCCATTGGGTACAATGGGGCCGCCCCTGGTCATATGAAGATGGTGTATGGGGGGTATCATGAAGCACGTCAAGCTGGAGGAATATACTGAGGCTGGTTTTCACGAGGCAGGGTTTGACAAGGCGATTTGCGCCTTCGGCTCCTGTGAAAGTCATGGTGGGCATCTCCCCTTCGGAATGGACACGTTCGTTTCCTATGACCTCGCCCTTGAGGTCGCTCAGCGACTCGGGAAAACGGTGGTGGTGCCTCCTCTCTGGTATGGCATGAGCTTGCACTATCGCCACAAGCCCATGTGCATTTCGCTGACCAATGAAACACTCATCCGAGTCGTAAAGGACGTTCTCTGCTCTCTCTATCATTGGGGACTCCGTAAGGTTCTCATCATCAGTGGCCACGACGGCAACAATCCATGTATCGAGATAGCAGCCCGAGACGTGAAGTTAGAATTCCCGGAAATGGGGGTGGCAGTTCTCGACGCATGGTGGATAACTGCGGGCAGTCTTCTCCCTCCCGACACCTTCGAGGTATGGAATGGGCTCGGGCATGGAGGCGAGGGAGAAACGTCTATCGCTCTGGCTGTCGTTCCCCATCTCGTGGACATGAGAAAAGCCCGAGGAATGGTTCCTGAGATGGACCCCCATGTGAAACTGATCTGGAACTTTGAGGAGTTGACTGATTATGGGGCAAGTGGGGCCCCTGAAAAGGGCACTGCTGAAAAAGGGCAGAAGATGAGGCAAGTCCTAATCGATTATCTCGTGAAATTTGTCGAACGCATGGACCGGCAGAA
>JABAOC010000124.1_pt2 | contig 14911 bp, 13 predicted proteins | sample 7062161 | NCBI WGS metagenome assembly JABAOC01 (sample SAMN14538625, study PRJNA623070) | marine sediment metagenome | biome: marine biome [ENVO:00000428]; feature: marine pelagic biome [ENVO:01000023]; material: deep marine sediment [ENVO:00002113] | place: India: Gulf of Khambhat ... | reverse complement strand
TCATCGGGAATGCCGGTGTCAATGTAAACCGCCTGAGTGTAGTTGGTTGCCCAGGTCGACTCCAATTCCACCAGGTAGCGGGCGTTCTCTTCGCCGTATTTGGCGGCATATTCCTCGAAGGATTTGCCCAGTCCGCATCCTTCAGACGGCGTCCGCTCTACTGCGTCTTTGCCCCATTCCACCCAGCCGGGGGAGTAGTAATAGGTCCCGGGATTAGCATTGAAATGTTGTTCATAGGCTTTCGCTGAGCCCATTAGCAGGGAGATGCAGTCATGCACCCGAGGGATGATGAGCGGGACATTTCGCGCTTTCACGCCCTCCAGACCTTTGCCGCAAAGGCCGTAACCTGTGAGAACGACCTCGACATCGGCTGGAGCGGCGTCAATCGCCTTTTGCACCTCTTCTCTCAGTTGCGCCGGGTTCTCATGATAGCCCTTGCGGAGGAAACAGATTTGCGAGGGCAGGAGGCAAGCTCCTGCCCAACGAGAATGATCTGCCTTCTTCTGGCCGAGAAGATACTCAATCTCGCGGCGAATGATTTCACAACAGATGAGGTAGTGTTTGGCCATAACTGCAGTTTCGGAGCCGAGGACCTTTTGCCCAAGTCGGAAACAAGCCGACTCTTATCGAACAATAAGCACCAGCTGCGAGGGTTAGCAGTCTCCTAGGACTTCTTGTACTTCACCTGATTGGTGGCCTCATTACCTATCCCGTCGCGGGCGAGCACTTCCAGAGTGTGTTTGCCTTCGGGCAGGTCGGCAACATCTATGAGCACGATTTCCTTCTGGCTGTCGTAGATTCCGTCCTTGCAATAGGCGCCTTTCCATTCCTCCTCGTCAACACGATATTGCGCGCTGGCCACGTATGTCCCACCGTCCGCAACGGTGACTTCGGAAGGTGGCGGCGCGTCAGTCTCTCTCTTGTCGAGCACGATTAACGGAGGCGTATTGTCAACTCGGAAAGGCTCCGAGATTCTTTCATCGCTTAGAGCATCCCTGGGGCTGGATTGGCGGTCACTCGCCACTACCTTGATGATGTATATGTCATCAGATACCTTGGTGGTGTCCCAACTCATGCTGGTGGCCTTGGTAGGAGGCGCGGGCTTCTTTTTCGACTCTGGCTTGGAAGAGGCTGACGAAAGTTGCTCCATTTCCTCTTTGCTGACATGCCCTTTCTCGTCTATGGCCGCGGCAATCTCCTCATCCAGTTCGGAGGGTTCCTTCGCATTCTCCTTTGCGTCTTCGCTCGGCGCAACTTCTTTGTCCTCTTTGTCTGCCGCTTTCTTCACCGGCTCCTTTATCTCCACCCAGGTCTTTCCGGAATCGGCAGAGTAAAAGACCTCATAAGTGAGAGAGTCCTTATCCGGGTCGGTCGCCGACCATTTGATACTCTTCTTGCCCGACCACACCGGCGCTTGTGTCGGAGCAAGGAGTTTCAGTTCCGGCGAACGATTCATGGTCAGATAGAAGATATCGGTCTCTCTCAGCGCGGGTCGAGCCGCGCCGGTTGACTTGAGAGTGGCTCGATATTGCAGATAGCGCGCCGGCGGGCTGGTGATGTTTTCGCCTCTTGGGTTTGTGTAGACCGCAGACCAATCGCTCCACGTCGAATCCGGAAATGCGGTGCCGCCGGATCGTGTCTCCAGCATGAGAGAAGCTTCCTCCGGCAGATGAGCCTGCCAGCGAATCTGCCCCCAGTTGGCGGGACCTGTTGCGTCCAGCACCGCGGAAACGAATTTGCCTTCCGCGGCGCCCTTCAGATCCAAGTTGATGACCTGTCCGGCTTCCGCCACAGAAGCGCTGAGACTGCCGCCGCTTCCGCTCAGGGCGACGACATTGCCCATTTTGGCGTCCCAGACGGTGGCCGCGCTGACATCAGGAAAGACGCGGTAGATCCTGGCTTTTGGACCGGTGGCCGCATACACGGATCCGTCCTCAGCAGGATACAGAGCGAAGACATGTCGGTCTTTGGACTTGTAGAACAGCCGCGGTTTGCCTTGGGGATCAACGCGTATTATTCGACCCGAAGGAGAGGTCCCGACAAACAGATTTCCGGCCGCATCAACCGCCAGAGACAGCGCAGTAACGCCTCCGACAGTCTCATAAAAGGGCTCTATTTCATCACCCTTGACGCGGTAGACTTTGCCCTTGGGATAGGTCGCCGCGTAGAGAGTCTTATCGGCGGTTGCGCCAAGGGCGATCACGTGCCTGTCAGGCGCTTGCAGAATCAGCTCGGCATTTCCTTCCGGAGAGACGCGGAACAGTTTGCCATCGGGTCCTGTGGCCGCAAATATGCCCTCTTCTTCGTTTACCAGCAAGGCCCAAATGTAAGGAGCAGGCAGACGGCACAATTCCGAGGTTTTGCCCTCCGGGGTAATCTTATGGATAATCCCGGAGGGAGCAGATCCCGCATAGATATTGCCGGAGCCGTCGACTGCAATGGACAGGATGGCTATATCGGGTGATTCGAATACCATCGAAACCGTCCCGTCCTCAGACACCTTCTTTACCGTTCCATCTATCCACGATCCCACGTAAGTATTGCCTTCTCCATCCACAGCCTGGGCCCACAGCAAACCGTCTTCTGTACTATGCAGGACCTGCGCGGTGGGTGCCAAATCAATCTCGCCGGAGGAGTTGATGGCGGTCCCGAAGGTCTTTCCCTCCGCGAAATCCTTTTGCGTTGTCTGTTTCCAAACCCGCGGGCCTCGCAGGATCCCCTTAGTCTTCGGTTCTTTCTCCGGCTCTTCCAGCGAAATCATGTCCGCATCCTCGTCCTCCAACTCTTCTATCTCTTCCCAGGAGGGCATCTCTGGAGCCGCCATATCGGACTCATCGGCGTCCATTTCGTCTTCATCTTCCAACATTTCTCCCCGTATAATGTGAGCCATCTCGGCTTCTGCTCCCAGTAACCCCCTCAGCACACCCTCCGGCGGGCCCTCTGCAGAGGGCGGACCAACGGCAGGTCCTCGTCCGGCCTTTTCCTTTTCGTCAGTCTCCACCGTAAAGGTGAGCACCTCTCCGCCGGAAAGCACATAGGGCATGTCCATTCTCTTCCCCCGGTGGTCGCGGATCCTCCGCACTCCACTGAGGTTGGCGGACCCTATGACTTCGCTGACGACCCGGGGAAGACTGTGGAGTTGCTTTCCTTTCAACTCTACACCTGATGTGCGCAATGCGACCTCCACCACGAGGTCATCATTCTTCTCTTCTCGCGCCAGGATCTCCCACTGCTGGGCGAGATTGTCCGCATAGGGGTCTGCGATCTGAAGACGGCTCTTAAGCATTCGCGCGTCCAAGCCTCCGCCGATTCCGACTCGAAGCCGTCCGGGAGGCGCGTTGCGCGGTACCTCCACCTCCACCACTCGTCTCTCCTGGGGTTTTCCCCAGGGCTTGATGAGGATCTCCACCTCTACCTTGTCCCCGGGACGAACGCGTTTTGTCCGCGCCCGCACTTGCTCGATGTTGGCCGCCAAACGCTCTTTCACCCACTCCGCGCGCAGAGAGATGCGTTCCGGCGGAACCGAGCCGAAAGGATTGTCCTCCAGAGTATTCAGCAGCAAAGCGAGTTCATCACTCGGAGAGGCGGCTCCCCACGCCCCGAGGAGCATTGACAAGAAGCCCCCCATCGTTCGCGCGGGTCGGCTGTAGACATTTCTTCGCTTCAGTGTAGGGAGCCCTTTGGCGGCCACCTCGAGTTCCGTCCTGAGTGTCCCCTCGTCCGATGGGGCGATACTCTCAATGGCAGAGTTCACTGAAAGAGATGCCAATCTCGGAGTGAGCGTGCGATGGCGGCCGAAGACAGCCGAGTAACTCTTGTGCAATCCGCTGTCCCTATCCCACATGTCAAAAGTAGCCGGGAATGTCTGCGCTTTCTCTCCTAATACTCCACCCACTGACCAGGCGCGATCCTGGGTCCACCGACCTACCATCTCCTGGCCGCTGGAGCCAATCTTGAAGGAGGAGTACTGGCTGGACATCACCCCATGTATATGGGCATTCACCATGGGCAGATCTACCGGTCCCGTCCCCATGAAAGGGTGGCCCATGGCGAGAACGCGGCCGTTGTTCACATGAGTGACCGTGCCTATTGCGGTCAAATCTATGTCGCCACCCACCAGTTGGATGCCGATGGCATCCCCGGGCCTGGGTGTATGCGAAAGCCTCATGGGTGCCTTGCCTCCACCGGGCACTGCAATCAAACCGTGAGGCTCCAGAATTTTCCCGAGCGCGCTCATGGCGCTGGGGCCAAGCCCACTTACCATTATGGGAGTAGATAACGGCCTCAGCATCATCGTGTGAGAATCGGAGGGTTCTGCGCTGACAATGCCTCCGTACTGTATCCGGGCGCGTTCGATCAAGCGATCCCCGATGCGAATGGGCCCATCGTTGGGCAGCAGTGTTGCTCCTTCTTGCGCTTTTGCCTGCGAGACAGTTGCCAGAGCAGTGCCCGCCGCCAATGGGGAAATACCGGCGGCCGGAGAGAAATCTTCCACCATCTGATGAATCGGCGTAACACCTGCAATAGGCTCCTTAGAGAAGAGCCATCCGAAGGCAAGCGCACCGACGAGCTTTCCATTTATGTAGATCGGGCTGCCGCTCATGCCGTCTATTACCCCCCAACCGCGGGTAACCACGGGCCCGGAGGTGATGCGAATCAGTATCATATCGGCATCGAATTCCCATCCTCGCAGTATCCCCATAACCGACACTCCAAACCGCTCTATCTTGTTCCCTTTGAAGACCGTCAGACCATAGCCGGTCATGCCGGTCTTTATCTTGTCAGGAGTGAGTATTTCAGTGGGTGAGATTATCGGCGAGGTCTGGGCGGCAGCATGGGCCGTGTCGCCGTGCCAGGCCAGAACCGCGTATAACGCTATGATACTCAATGCCAAAACTCGAATTCTCATGTCTCTCCTCTGTCTCTATTAGTCAGATACTTGACACTGGAAAGGATATAATAACAGACTCCACTTTGCCAGTTCTGCAACACCACCCATAGACGCGCCCCGCTTCTCTCGCAACAAAGCAAACGCCGGTCTTATTGGGGCGCTTCCTCTTCTCCGATGAGCCAGATCTTCTCATTTGCCTTCATCGCCATGCTGGTGCTCATGGCCAGGGACTGCCCTTCCAATTCCCCAAGGGAAAAAGAACTGTCGAATGTCGCCAGTACAGGGCCTTCCGCGTATACAACACAGCCTCGCTTGTAGTCGAATTGCCACTCTATCCTGCCTGCAATCTTGCCGCTCGCTTCGCCCATCACGTCGGTTTCAGTCCCCTGGGGCAACATGTCTCCCATCATCTCGCTGGGGTCCATCTCCAGGGGTATCTCAAAAACAGTGCGAATCTTGGCGCAATCCCGATCATCGAATCTATCCACTGCCAGCAGGCATGATTTGAAAGTCACAGTTGCCGCCGTTCCTCCGAGCATTCCAGGCATGCGAACCTCATCTGTCCAGGTATCATTGGGTTTAACATCCTCTTCAGGCAAGGGGAAGTGGCTGAACACCGCCTCCATCGCGGCCGTGTCCAAGCCGAAACTCCCCATGCCCACCCCTGATACGTCCGACGTGTCTCCGTCCGTCTGGTCCTCCGGCGAAGAGGTGCGCGCGCTCAAGATCTTTCCCTGGTTGGTCATCTTGATGAAGGTTTCGGTCTTGGGCATGTCTTCAGTCATCTCTTCTTCCATACCACTCATCTTGGCCGTGGACTTCCCTGACTCCAGTGTGCGAACGAGACTGATGACCCCTTCAGGCGTCACATCGGTCACCGTCTCTCGATAGATGACAGTATAAGTCTGTTGGCCGCTCATCGTATTGTCCTGCCCCATCATGGAGGTACTCATGCGCATTGCCGCCGCGCTCATCTCCTTGTACCGGGCCGTATCTCCCTTTTTCAAATCGTAGCGGAGAAGCACCGCTTCCGCGCGCCCTGCCGCCAGCCACAGCAGAGATACGAACAACAGCCAAACTATTTGGTTGCTTCTGTCATTTAAGACCTTTCGCATCTCTGTCTCCTTATTTCCCCACCAGCAGGGTGTTGATGTTCGCCTTCATTACACTCATGACCGTCTCGGCCTGCCGCGGTTCCTCTGTTTCCCACGGTGACTCGCCAGATGCTTTCATGAACACTTGAACCGAACCCTCCGCTGCACAGGTGAAGGACTTCCTATAGTCAAAATACCATTCCGCCTCCCCTCGAACCTTGCCCGCCACCTCAACATTGGACGGGGATATCGAGGCAGAACCCTCAGGGGACAATGGAATGTCCCAATTCGTACGTATGTGTGCACATTCTCTGTTGTTGTGCTGTGTCAACTCAAGCAGCTCGGACCTCACCTTAAGCACCGTAGGCTTGAAATGTTCGGAAAGAAACAGCGGGTGTTTCCAGGACTTCAGTTCTATCTCATTTTCCCAGATATCTCCCGGTCCAACCTCTTTCTCCGGAAAGAGGACAAAGATCGAAGGCATCAGAAAATCCACTTGTATCGCTTCACCCCCCGGACCGAAAAAACCCTGTGGAGATGAGCCACCCGCTTCGGTGCACTCTCCGTGTTCCTCACAATGCGGAACCGATTCCGCTGTCTCTGCTGATTGTTTGGCGACGAAAGTGACCCTCCCCAACGGCGAGACTCTGAATTTCCTCTTTCCCGTAGGCAGAGGACCCTCGACTTCTTCGCCGCCCGCAGTCATCGTAAGCTTGCCGGCAAGGATCTCTTGCTCAATCTCCATCTTCTTATCTGCCAAGACCTTAGTTACCTTCAGCCTAAAGGTCTGATTTATCCGCGTCCTTATCTCAATCTTCTCATCCCTCATCCCACTCATTCGAGAGGTGCTGGCAACCTGCACCCTGTAGGTCAGTTCTGTGCCTTCCTGCAGGGAATAACGCAAGGTAACGGCTTCAGCGGAAAGAGCCGACGATGCCAGCCACAGCCCTATGATTACTATCAAGCGCTTTCTTGACAAACTTCTCTACCTCTTTCAGAGCACCGGTAATTCGGCTGGCTTGGGAGCATGAGAAAGGATCTTGCAGCCGCCCTGCCCTATTACCACCAGGTCTTCTATTCGCACTCCGCCGCGCTCGGAAAGGTATACTCCCGGTTCGACGGTCACTACCATTCCCGCTCTCAGCATCGTCTTTTCCGCTTCAGCCAGCCGTGGGGCTTCATGAACATCCAATCCGACACCATGCCCCAGGCCGTGGCCGAATTCCCCGCCATGACCCGCGGCCGTGATATGACCCCGAGCCGCAGCATCTATCTTGCGCGCTCTCACACCCGCTCGCAAGCCATCCAGCGCCTTGGCCTGTGCCTCATATACAAGTGAGTATAGTTCCCGCTGCCAATCTTGGGCCCGGCCGACAGCAACCGTACGGGTAAGATCGGAACAATAACCACTCGGCAATCGTGCGCCGAGGTCCAGAATCACCAGATCGCCTCTTTCCAGAGTCCTATTACTGGATTCCGCGTGGGGCAACGCGGCACGGGGCCCCGAAGCAACAATTACATCAAAAGCGCTCGCCTTTGCCCCATGTTTCATCATGAATATAGTGCCCTCCAGCGCAATCTCATGCTCCGTCCTTCCCGGCGCCAGGCTGGACAGGATATGTTCCAGTGTATCATCAGTAATCTTTGCTGCGCGTGCGATTTCCGCTATCTCCTGAGAGTGCTTTACCTGTCGCAGGGTCTCCACGACCTGTTTGGCTCTCCGCCAGCCCACCCCGCGGGAGGCGCGGCGAAGACTCGATAGCTGTTCGACAGTCAGAGCATGGGCTTCGAACCCCGCTGTCTTCAGCCCTTTCTCTCGCACATATTCTCCGATGCTCGGGAGCGGATCTCTCTTCACTTCTTGAAAGTGAAAAATCAGGGCCTGTTCGGCGGCTTGAAGTCTGTAGCGGAAATCACTGAAGAGGATCTGTTCTTCTGCTGTAATCAGGAGCGCTCCGGAAGAGCCGCGGAACCCGCTCAGATAGCGGATATTATGCTGATCGGAAACAAGGAGCGCTTGCAGCCCTGATGCCGACAATATCTCCCGCAGCCTCGCCAGCCGAGAGGGATAGTTGAATGATTCGACCGGCTCCCCACCAGCGGCGCTCACCCCTTCTTCTCCAAGACCAGGGCATGGGCCGCGCGCAGTGCCAAAAGGTAACTATTTACCCCGAAACCGGCAATCCGGCCCGCCACCACTTCAGCGGTCACGGAGCGGCGGCGAAACTCTTCACGCGCATCAGGATTGGAGAGGTGAACCTCGATAGTGGGGACCTCCACCGCGGCCACCGCGTCACGCAGTGAGATACTGTAATGAGTCAGGCCGGCAGGATTGATCAGGACGGCATCCGCCCATCCCCGGCAGGCCTGCACGGCCTCGATTATCTCCCCTTCATGGTTGGATTGGGTGATATGGAGTTCTATGCCCAGTTCTTTCGCCAGGGCCTGGAGCCGCTCGTCTATTTCCTCCAGAGTCGCAGTGCCATATATGTGCGTTTCACGCTCTCCCAGCAGGTTCAAGTTGGGGCCGTGAATGACGGCAACCCGGACACTCCCGCTTTGCTTACCGGAACCGGTTTTCGGCGTCATTTCTCCTCCAGATGGTAGATGAGTGCGCTCTCTCCACAGTCCGGGAATTTCACACAGCGAATACACTCCACCCAAACCTTCTGGGGCAGAGCGGATTTCTCCACAGGGATCCAGCCGAGATGGGCAAAGAAGTCGGGTTTGTAGGTGAGGGCAAAAAGCCTCTTCAGCCCCAGAGTGCGGGCATCCTCTATGCAGGTTTGCAGAAGCCGCCTGGCATAACCGCGGCCTCTGCACACTTCAGCCACGGCCAGGGATTTTACCTCGGCCAAATCTTCCCAGTTCACATGACAGGCGACCGTGGCGATGATTTCGCCGTCCTGTTCCAGGACGAAATAATCCCGCAGGTTCTCATAAATCTCATTGAGGGAGCGGGGCAGCATCTCCTCTTTGTCCGCGAAGGAGTTAATGAGCCCTTGTATGCGGGAGACATCCTCCACCCTGGCGCGGCGAAGCAACGGCTCACCGGGTGCCTTGACCGACCCCTGGGAAGCCTTTTTCCGGGTCTGCGCCCTCTTTTGAGCGGCTTTGCCGGAGGAAGCCATTTCGGCCGAATTTTAGCATATCAGAGGGGGGTGAACAAGGTCTTCGCGGCTCCGAATTACCTGCTCTCCCACCGTTCCGCTCCACGTCAAAGAGCACCTCTTCATATTGTAAGCTCACCTTCCAGCATGAAGATATGCTATAAATACTAAGGAAGAACCGCGGAGATCCTCTTCACAGTAGGCAATCGTCCTGAGAGTGGAAGAGGAAGCCGTGACTGCCGGAGGTGTCACTTGAAGAAGATTGCAGTTTTCACGAGCGGGGGAGATGCCCCGGGGATGAATGCGTGCGTGCGCGCGGTGGTGCGGACCGGGCTGCACCGGGGGCTGAAGGTGGATGGTATCATGCGCGGCTATACGGGCATGATCGCAGGGGAGTTTCAGTCCATGAAAGCGGGTTCGGTCTCCGGCATCATACAGCACGGCGGCACTATTTTGAAAACCAGCCGCTGTGATGAGTTCTTGACGAGTGAAGGCCGCGCCAAGGCCGCCCGGATGTTGAAAGAGGCAGGGATTGAAGGGCTGGTGGCAATCGGCGGAGACGGCACTTTCAAGGGCGCGCACGACTTGTGGTCGGAACACAAGATTCCCATTATCGGCGTGCCGGGAACCATTGATAATGACCTCTATGGGACCGATTACACCCTTGGCTATGATACCGCGGTCAATACCGCGCTGGATGCGATTGACAAGATTCGAGACACTGCATCTTCTCATGAGAGGCTTTTCTTCGTGGAGGTAATGGGGAGACATTCCGGCTTCATTGCGCTGGATGCGGCGGCGGCCGGAGGCGCGGAGGCGGTGGTCATCCCGGAGGCGTGTGAAGGCCCTCAGGAACTCGCAAGGCTGCTTGGCTATGGAAAGAAGCGCGGCAAGAAGAGCATGATATTTGTGGTCGCCGAGGGCGATGAATGCGGCGGGGCCGCGCAACTGGCGGAGAAAGTCAGCGCGCTGACCGGGAGTGATTACCGGGTCTCCATTTTGGGACATATCCAGCGCGGCGGCGCGCCGACCGCCAGAGACAGCGTTCTCGCCAGCAAACTTGGCGCGGCCGCGGTGCAGGCCTTGCTTCACGGCGAGAGTGACAAGATGGTGGGAGAGGTCAAGGGAGAGATTTGCCTTACGCCCTTGCCACAGACCTGGAAAAAGAAGAAACCCCTGGATACGAAACTGCTGGAACTCGTCAAGATCCTCGCAACCTAGAGCAATCGGAACCCCTGGAATTTATTCTAATTGACCTGACTGAAGCGAGCGGATTATTCGCAGCGTATTCGTCAGTACCTGGAAAAACCTGCTATCATAACAAGGCAAGGGAGATGTGGCCATGTACGCTCTAGCGGTGGTACTGGCGGCGGCAATCATAGGGGTTCTTATTCTGCTGGCCCTGGAGATCCGCCAGTGGACCTCGGGGAGGCACTTTATCTCCCGCCGGAGATTCGTACTGCGAATCATCGCAGGCCTCGCCTTGATGACACTGCTTGCCGGCGTCTTTGTCGGTATTACCGTACTGCGACTCACTGAACCGACGGGGAGGCCTCTTCTTTTCCTGGGATACTGGCTCGGCTGTCTGCTCATCGCCATGGGCCTGGTTGTGGTAGCCCTGGCGGAGATGAGAGAGGTGAAGCTGCGCGAGAAAGAACGCGAACATGAAATTTGGAGAGATATCGCCAGTTTGATTGCCAACCAGACCAGAAAGAAGAAAGAATGACCGGACCCACGCGAAGCGATACTGTTACCGACACCAAACTAATGCGAGAGGCGCTTCGGCTCGCCCGCCGCGGCCTGGGATTGACGAGTCCGAATCCCATGGTTGGCGCGGTGATAGCAAAGGATGGCAGGATTGTCGGAAAAGGTTACCACCGGAAAGCGGGCAGCCCTCATGCGGAAGTTCTCGCTCTTCGCGAAACCGGCGCAGAAGCCGCTGGCGCTGATCTCTATGTTACTCTCGAGCCATGTTCCCATTTCGGCCGCACGCCCCCATGCACGGACCAGGTTGTGTCTGCGGGCATAAGGCGTGTCTTCATCGCCTGGCAAGACCCCAATCCGAGAGTCAATGGACAGGGCATGGCCCGGCTCAAGGAAGCGGGCCTGCAGGTCCATCTCGGTCTATTAGAGGCAAAGGCGCGGCGACTGAATGAGGCCTACCACAAGTTCATCACAACCGGCCTCCCTCTGGTGACATTGAAGACGGCCTGCAGTTTGGACGGGAAGATCGCTACCCGTGAAGGCGAGTCACGCTGGATTACCGGCGAACAGGCGCGTCGCTTCGTCCACCGGCTGCGGGCACATCATGACGCGGTGCTCGTGGGAGCGGGGACGGTTCTCGCCGATGACCCGGAACTGAATGTTCGATTGGTACGAGGACGAAATCCCCGCCGCATAGTCGTTGACAGCCGCGGACGGACTCCATCTACAGCGAAGATACTGTCTTCCTGCAAGCCTCCGGTGATCATCGCCACCACGTCTCAGGCGTCTGCGGAGTGGCGTAATAGACTCGCTGAGACCGGCAGCGAAATTCTCCTGCTGCCGGAACGAGATAGAAAAGTGGATTTGGGCGCGCTTATGAAAGCCCTGGGAGAGAAGGAGATAACCTCTCTTCTCGTGGAGGGAGGAGGTACTCTTGCGGCGGGGCTGCTGGAGGCAGAGCTGGTTGATAAAGTCTGGTTTATATTCGCCCCTACAATTATCGGTGGAGCAGAGGCTCCCTCCGCGGTGCGAGGACGCGGCGCGGCACACTTGAGCGATGCGTGGAAACTGCGGCAAGTGCGCCTCCGCCGGCTGGGAGATGATCTTGCGATAGGCGGCTATTTGCCTTCCAGCCCGCTATCAGAGTGAATTCAAGAATACGACTGAAAAGTCTCTGGGGGACGAGCCTGCGCTTCGTCCCCCAGATTCAGCCTTCGTAGCCGAGGGCCACTACGGCGAAGTAGGCCCCCCTCACCCGCTTTCAGAGTTACTGAAGGAGACTGCTGCCTGAACTGGGACTCCACAGCCTGAGTAACCGGCGAATGGATGTGCGTGGGGAAGAAGGATGGAGACAAGAGAATCGACTCTACATCCTCTCTAGCGTATGCGTCAGTACCGAGAAAACCGGGAGGGGAGTCTGAGGGGGAAACCGGTGGCTTCCCCCTCAGCTAGTTCACACTTTCGAGTTTTGGAAAAGGTTCTAGCGCCGACGGCGTCCTTGTGAGGAACGGTTGCGGGAACCGTTTTCACGGTTGCGGAACGGTCGAGGTCCGGAGGACGGCGGGGCAACCGGCGGGACGTCATTGCGAACCAACCGCACCTTGCCTTGAGGGTCAACCTCAATGACCCTTACCTCCACCGTGTCGCCCACATTGAGCACATCTTCCACTCGCTCGACCCGGCCTTGGGCAACCTGGGAAATGTGAAGCAGACCATCTTTACCCGGCACGAGTTCTACGAAAGCGCCGAAGGGCGCGGTGCGAACCACTTTGCCGGTATAGACCTCATTCACCTCAATATCTTTGGTGAGAGTCTCGATCTCCTTCAGTGCGGCCTCTGCAGAGGCCGCCTCAGTGGCGGCGATGAACACGCGGCCGTCGTCTTCCACGTCAATCTTCACATCATGGTCGCTCTGGATTCTGCGGATAACGCGTCCACCCGTGCCGATTATTGCGCCGATCTTCTCCGGGTCTATCTCTATGACGTGGATGCGCGGGGCATGGGCGGCCATTTCCTCTCTGGCCGATGGAATACAGACATCCATCCTATCGAGTATCTTCAACCGTGCTCGCCGCGCTTGGCCCACAGCACCGCTTAGAATATCCCGAGAAAGCCCCTTGCTCTTTATGTCCAGTTGTATGGCAGTGATACCCTCACGAGTGCCGGCGATCTTGAAGTCCATATCCCCATCGTGATCTTCAATGCCCTGGATATCGGTGAGAAGGCGATAATCATCATCCTTCATTACCAGGCCGATAGATATCCCTGCGACTGCGCTGGGAATCGGCACTCCCGCATCCATCAATGCCAAAGAGGAGCCGCATACACTTGCCATGGAAGACGAACCGTTCGATTCCAGCACATCAGAGACGACGCGAATGGTGTAAGGGAATTCTTCTTCTTCGGGGAGCACAGCCAAAAGCGCGCGCTCTGCCAGTGAGCCGTGCCCGATATCCCGGCGAGAAGGCCCCCGCATCATCCGTACCTCTCCTACTGAATAGGGCGGGAAGTTATAGTGATGCATATAACGCTTNNAGTGACGGTGGAAAGCACCTGTGTCTGGCCCCGGGAGAAGAGAGCGGAACCGTGTGCCCTGGGCAACAGGCCCACTTCACTTGCAAGTGTCCTTATCTCCTCCAGGCCGCGGCCGTCAGGCCTGACGCCCTTTTCGAAGATCAGGCGGCGGAACTCGCTGCTCAGTAGATCCTCCAGCGCGGCTTTCACATCCGCTTCTTTATCCGGGAACTGCTCGGAGAGTCTCTCGGTCATTTCGGCGAGTTTTGCCTCCAGCGCCTCTTCTCTCGCTTGTTTGTCCGGATGAATCAGAGCCTCTTCCAGTTCCGCCGCGAAGGATTTGACAGCAGCGATGATTTCAGTGGGAATCTCAGGTGCTGGGAAAGGCTGTTTCTCTTTTCCTACCTGTACAGCCAGCCGCTCCTGGGCGGCAATGATCTCATCCAGCGCGGATTTGGCCGCATCCACCGCGGCGAGTATCGTCTCTTCGGGGACTTGGTCAGCGGTGCCTTCCAACATGAGGATCCCGTTCTTATCCCCGGCCACCACCAGGTCGAGGTCGCTTTCATCCAGTTCCTGGTAGGTGGGATTGATGATAAGGCGGTCCGCGATCTTCGCCACTCGCACCGCGCCAATGGGCCCTCCAAATGGAACCTGGGATACAACTAACGCGGCAGAGGCGCCGATGATTCCAGGCACATCCAGAGGGTTTTCCGGATCCGCGGAAAGAGGGGTCACAATCACCTGGACTTCATTCCGGTATCCTTTCGGAAAAAGAGGCCTGATGCAGCGGTCAATGCGGCGACCAGCAAGGACCGCCGACTCCGCAGGCCTGCCTTCACGACGAATATAACGAGTGCCGGGGATCTTACCCGCGGCGTACATCTTCGCCTCAAAGTCCACCGTCAGAGGGAAGAAGTCTATTCCCTCCCTGGGTTGAGCGGCTACCGCTGTAGCCAGTACTATGGTGTTTCCCAGACGAACGCAAACGGCGCCATGGGCCTGTTTTGCGAGGGTGCCCGACTCCAGTGCTATGGGACGGGCGAGGTGTTCAGTAGTTTCTGTTGCCATGTTATCTCCTGCGGCCGTACGGCCAATATTCTTTGGCCCGCCACAAGGAGAAGTGGGGAGCAGGAGGTGGTAATCCCCGACCATCGCCGGGGGCTGCCACTTCCCGCCTCCCACCTTTCGTCTTTCGGCTTCCTAGTGACGGGCAGACTTATCCCGCAACCCGAGCTTGCGTACAAGTTCTCGGTAGCGGTTGATATTCACTACGCTCAAATAATCCAACAGCCGCTGACGCCGGCCGATCATGACCAGCATGCCGCGGCGGGAATGAAAATCTTTCTTGTGGTCGCGCAAATGCTCCTGTAACTGGTTTATGCGCGCGGTGAGGAGTGCCACCTGCACCTCAGGTGACCCGGTATCTTGCTCGTGAATCCGGTTCTCTGCCATTATTGTCTGTTTCTGTTCTCTTATAAGACTCATCAGCCGTATCCTCTGGTATCTGCCTTATTGTAGCAGTTTAACGGATATGTGTAAACAGCCTTATTGAAGAGGCTCATTTGTTCAAGATTCGCAGGCTGCGGGGAATACAG
>JABAOC010028201.1_pt2 | contig 14918 bp, 18 predicted proteins | sample 7062161 | NCBI WGS metagenome assembly JABAOC01 (sample SAMN14538625, study PRJNA623070) | marine sediment metagenome | biome: marine biome [ENVO:00000428]; feature: marine pelagic biome [ENVO:01000023]; material: deep marine sediment [ENVO:00002113] | place: India: Gulf of Khambhat ... | reverse complement strand
GCTTTCCCGGGTGATGCCCTCCAGGATGGATTCTGTTTTGTCGTTGGTTATAAGAACACCATCCTTTACGATGAAAATATTTTCCCCGGGTCCCTCGGCGATATTTCCTTCAAGATTAAGAAAAACAGCTTCATCATGGCCGAGGGAGCGGGCTTCCATACCACAGATCGTTGACTGGACATACACGCCTCCAAGTTTTGCTGTCATTTCCAGTTGGGAACGATGCACTCGCTTCCAGGGTACGATATACACTTGAACTCCTGTCTCAGTTTTGTCACCCAGGTAAGCTCCCCATTCCCATGCGCCGATGACCAATTCTACCGGTGAAACTTTCGGCAGCAAGCCCAAATTTCCGTAGGCGTAATAAAGGAGAGGGCGGATGTATGCCGAGTCGAGCTTGTTTTCCCTTAGCAGCACTTTTATGGCGTCGTTTATTTCCTCCTTGCTGAAGGGAACGTCCATGGACAGAATTTTGGCCGAATGCAAAAATCTGTCGGTGTGCTCAGGAAGACGGAAGACTGCAGGACCTTTATCGGTGTTGTAAGCACGGATTCCCTCGAATACCGAAGTGCCGTAGTGAAGAGCATGAGACATTGAATGAACGTTAGGATGAGACCATTCGTAGAGTTTTCCCTGGTGCCAGTATTTTTCTGCCCGGGGAAAATAGGTATTATCGTACATATTGACTCCTTTAATAATGATGTGCTGAGAAATAATCCAATAATTTTTTTGACAAATATTTATTGTTTGACGGCCTTGAAGACGACAAGGCCGCCGTTTCCGAATCCTTTCTTGGGCACTTCGATTTCCTTTATATCCGGAGGAGCATGAAAGTGAGTATGAAAGGCCTCTTGGAACTCAAGTCGGATTCTTTTGAAATAATGGAGTATCTCCTCGATGGAATACCAGTGCCAAAAGCCTTTGGTGGTTTCCTGCTCGTAGAATCTTCCCCAGGCACTCTCCCTGTTTGCGATCCCTAAGATCAATAAACCTCTTTTCTTTAAAGTCCTTATGGCATCTTTGAAAAAACGGAGGGCATCATCAGCAAGCTCTATAGTATACACAATTAGAACGAAATTGAAAGATTCTTTTTTAAAAGGGAGGTTTTCGCCAAAGCCCTGGACAACCAAGATGTTTTTTTGTTGTGCGAGTTTGAGCATATTCCGTGAAGGGTCCAGCCCGAACCGGATGGAAAGAGCCGCAGCAAGCCTGCCAGTGCCCACTCCTATCTCCAGGCCCACACCGGGCGGGACGACTTTTTGAAAAACGATAACCTCAGATTGATGAATGTGAGGATGAGATTTGATCCATTTCTCATATTCGAAACAGTGGCGGTCGTAGTGCTCAGCTATTATCTTTCTCATCAGGATGAAGACCTAAATCTTGAATTCCCAGGCACACCAGAACTCTGGAGGGTGAGGATCAGGAGGGCACGTCAAGCAGGTGGTTTTGATCCGTGGGTCTATAGTTCGGGCAAAGCCGCTGTATTCAACGATCCCTATTGATTTACACGGAAAATCGGGAAGGCCCTGTCTTCGTCTCGCTTCCTGGACCCGGCAAGAGTTCATGCGGAAGACACAGCGAGTCTCACTCATTTCTGTGACTTCTTGAACATTGATATGGGCGTAGAGCCTGAACTTGAGGGCCTGGACAAGGGCGGGAATCCCGCCTCCGGATTCTAATCCCAGCCGTTTCATGATTCTCTTGGCCTCGATGACTGTAAATTCTTCCCAAGCCTTCCGGTCAAGTTCCATGGCCGCTTCAAGGCCAAATTTATCTTCAACGGCTCGAAACCAGAGACCGTCATGGGCCAGCCAGTTTTTTGAGGCATCTGTCAGGAGGTCCAAAAGCTCTTTGTTGGAGAGATCTTTCACATCCTTCATTCTTACCCCTTATTTGCGGCTTTGTTTAATCTATTCAAATACAATTTTTTCTTTTTTACTTGTTGTATAAATCGTGGGAAGAATATCTCATTTGAATCTTTATGTTCTTTCATTATAGCCAATCAGATTAAGTCTGTCGCCGTCTCTTTAAAGAAAAAACTTGCTCAGCCAGGTTCGAAATATTTTAAACCCTTATGAGTGACGGGCCGAATCTTTCCTTCTTCGATGAGAAAATCAATGTATTTGATGACTTCGCTTTTATGTCTTCCCAGCGAAACTGAGATATCCGAAAGCGTCACAGGTCTTCTTTGAATCATAGCCAGGATGGCTCCTTCCAAGTCCATTTGGGATGGTTTGAGCGCTTTTTTGTCGAATTCGGCGATGATTTCGCAGTTTTTTCCGAATGTTTTTCTAATCTGTTCCATCTCTTCGGGGCTCAAAGGCTGTGCAGATTTCTCGGCTGGAGGCCGGACAACGGTGTTGAGCTGGATTTTATCAGGTTTTATCCTGGATGCGGCTTCCTTAAGCTTTTGGATATGAGAAGGAGAATCGTTCACACTTTTCACCAACATGATTTCGAGCCATATTGAACCCTTGAATTCATGGCGGAACAGTGTCAATCCTTCAATGATTTCCTCGATTTTCAGGGGCGAACAAGGTCTGTTTGTTTTGAGGAAGACTTGCTGAGTGGCGGCATCGAGGGAAGGAATAACTAGGTCGGCAGCCAACAATGCATTTCTGACGGTTTTATCAGTGAAAAGAGTGCTGTTGGTCAGGACCGCCGCAGGAATGGGAGTTATTTTTTTTATTTCTTCGATGAGATTTCCCAAGATTTTATTCAGCGTTGGTTCACCTGACCCGGAAAAGGTGATGGTATCGATCCTCTGCCCGGATGCAAGCTTCTCTTTTATCTGGACCAGAATTTCGGAGGGGGAATAATATTCTTTTCTCTGCAGAGTTTTTTCGGCTGTGGGTCCTAGCTGGCAGTAGATACAGTCGAGCGTGCATGTTTTGAGAGGGATGATATCGATGCCGAGTGAAAAACCCAGGCGCCTGGACGGAACAGGCCCATAGATGTGCATTCTGTGACTTTTATCTGGCTGTGTTTTCAAAACGCCTATTGTTAAGCCCTATCTTTATAAATCTCGATAAACCTTCTGAGTGAGCGGTCATAGGTTCTTTCCACATCATCGGGGAATAAACAGGCGGGAAGCTGGTTCATGCCCCAGTGATACTGAAGACATTCACAGCACACGCTTTTTCGGCTGCACGGCTCGTAGGAGCAATTACAGATTTTAAGGTTTCTTTCTTGCTGGCATTCTTTCATGATTGACTCCATCTAGAATTTGTCTCAATTTGAAGGAGGACATTTCTCCATATTAAATTATTAGAGAATTGAAGGCTTACCTCTTCTTCAGTGGAAGAGCTATTATATCAAAAAGAATATCTGAGCAAAAATATTGGGAATTATTTCCGTTGGGACCGAATGTTCTATTCAAAACTAAAATCTGTGCGCATAGCTGATTTCTAGTGATTCGCCGTGAATATCAGTGTTTGTGAAGATTGTCATCTCTATGAAGTTGATATATACTTTTAAAAAGTGAAAAAAGGAACAGGAGCCGAGAAGAGTATGCCGCGAATAACTGAGAAGGAAGCTAAAGCGGGCCTGAAAGAAAAGCTGCCGGAAATCGAGACGTTTCCCAACCAGTTTCCTGATTACGAAATAAAGATTGAGTTTCCCGAATTCACATCGATCTGTCCCAAGACCGGACTTCCTGATTTCGGGACCATCGTTATCCGCTATGTGCCCAAGAGTCATTGCCTGGAGCTCAAATCTTTAAAGATGTACATGCTCGCTTACAGAGACCTGGGCATTTTTTATGAGAACGCGGTCAACCGCATCCTGGAGGACACAGTCAGAACCTGCCGTCCTGTGAAGGCTGTTGTCACAGGAGAGTTCAACCCACGAGGCGGCCTTAAGTCTGTTGTGGAGGCTCGTTATCCCCGGATAAAAAACAGCAGGCAGTGACTGCTCGCCTTCTTTTAAAACGTTTTTCTGAATCCTTCGTATTTAATTTATGTTTTGCTTTATCTTTTCTTTACGGAGCGCATCTCTTATAATTCATTGTTTAAATGGAAGAATACAAGAAACTCGGTGCCACTGACTTATTTATGCTCATAGCCGTACTGTTCTGGGCGGTTAACTTCACAGTCATCAAAATAGCGCTTCGTCAGTTCTCTCCCCAGGGATTCAACGGTCTCCGGCTGCTTTTTTCAGCCCTGGTTTTAATCCTTCTCCTTGTCATCAGCAGGGAGGGACTTTTTCTGAGAAAGGCTGATTTCTGGGCGGCCCTGGGTCTCGGAATAATCGGACACGCCGGCTACCAGTTGCTCTTCATTCATGGGTTAAACTGGACTAAAGTGTCCAATACCTCCATCATCATGGGGATGACACCTGTTTCCATTGCTCTCTTGAGCACATTTTTGAAGCATGAAAAGATCCACTGGGCAGCCTGGCTGGGAATTTTAGTCTCGTTCGTCGGATTCTATCTGGTCATCACCCAGCAGGGCGAGGGCTTTCAGTTGACGTGGGAAAACATGAGGGGAGACGTGATGATTTTCTCAGGCAACCTTCTCTGGTCAGCCTACACTGTTTTTTCCAGGCCGATCCTTAACAGGGTATCCCCCTTGAAATGGACATCCCTGACCCTGGCGCTCGGGACAGTGTTCTATCTTCCTTTTGCCGCTCCGGCTATCTTCCGCATCCCTTGGAAGGGAATTTCTTTCCTGGGCTGGACGTTCCTTCTCTACTCTGCTTTATTCGCCATTGCCCTCAGTTATGTCATCTGGTATACATCCGTGAAGCGCATCGGCAACTCCAAGACAGCGATCTACGGGAATATCAACGTCGTGTTTTCTGTGACGATTGCGTATATTTTCTTGGCAGAGAGGATTACATCTCTCCAGGTATGCGGTGCTGTTATTATCCTGGCGGGTGTCTATCTTACCCGTTTCGGATACCGGTTTTTTATGAAAAAATGACGCAGGATTTTATTTTGAAAAAGTGAGGATTTTTATCGGGAGAAGGAACAGCTCAAGAAGTATTTTTAGAGCTTTTTCTCAAGTTTTCTTCAGTTATTTCGTCCTTATAGTGATCAATTAAATTGTTTAACAGCTTTTCATAAACTTCCGGAAATTTCTCAGAAACATCCTGCTTGCATTCTGGGTCATTCATCAGATCGTATAAAGATATATCCACTCGGCGTTCGTTTCTTCTTATGAGAGGGGTCATGATTAATTTCCACTCGTTTGTCTGGATCGCCCTTTGTTTTCTTTTTATCAATTCTGCATGAGATTCTTCTTTGACAGTAATTATCCCTCTTCTATCCCATTCGTAAAAGCGGATTCCCTCATCAACCATCTCCTGCAAGGAAGTGCCTATTCCTCCAGGAACGTCGATGGAAAATCCTGTTTCTAAAAATATGTGATTATCAATGTCGTCGTCATTTTCATTCCCGTTCAATAGTGGCATTAAACTTGACCCTTCGTGTGGGTAGCCGTCTCGATCTAAACCTAATAAATCCAGGATCGTGGGAAAAATGTCAGTCGTTCCGACTATTCTATTGACGTTGAAATTGGAATTTTTTCCCGGCAGCTTGAAGGATATCAGAATGTGATTCTGGTCTGATACTCTTAAATCAGTCCCGTGACCTTCATAGGTTTCTCCGTGGTCAGAGAGAATGATTATGATCGAGTTTTCATATAATCCCCTTTTTTTTATGGCCTTGATTAATCTTCCCAGTTGATCGTCAACCATCCGGATGGCTCCGTCATACTGATCATAGAGGGGATTGGACTCTTTTTCGTACAGATAGGGATAAGGAGCCGAGGACATATAAGGCCAGTGAGGCGCACAAAAATGAACAGCCAGGAAAAATTTCTCTTTCGTTTTTAATGAGTTGACGAAAGACACCACATCGTCTGTGAAGTATCTGTTCCTGTAGAGATGATAAACAGCTCTGTTTATATCCATAAAATTGAAGATCTTGTATCCAAGAGGATTATTGAAGAATACATTCGTCAAGGTAAAATCATGAAAGTTGCCGAAGACGAAATCCTTGACTCCCTTTATGGGATGCCTTAAATACTGAAATCCGTCCTCTTTGAGGATGTTGCTGAATCGCGTCTCGTCAGTAAAATAAGCCGTGAAATATTCCTTTTCCTTTAGAATGTTCGGGAGAGTCTTGGATTTCTGGTTGATGAATTTTCTGTTAATGAGGTTATATCTGGCTCCGTTGGAGACTGGATATTGACCAGTCAATATCGAAAACCAGGAAGGGAATGTTCGGGCTAGCGGTGTGTAGGAATTTTTAAAGACGACAAATTCCTTGAGCACTTTGTCTAAATTGGGAGTGGTGTTGAATTCATAACCAAAATATCCCATATGTTTTGGGTTCAAGGAATCCAGACCTATGATTATGATGTTGGGCCCTGTGTTGTTTTTCCGGGGCAAAGAGTAATAGAGATTTTTCAGATGATAATAGGGATTTAAAAATGATAAGGCAATGAGCCCCAAAAAACTCCAGGTGAGGATTTTGGCTTTTTTCTCTGCATATTTAAAAGAGAAATAGAAGAATCCAATAAAATATATGCAAATAAAAAAGACGGCCAGAATTCTTAAGAGATGATAATTATTGTGACCGACAAACAGGGAGCCAAATCTTGTGATGTTCGAGTGAGGATAAAAGACAGAATTGAAGAAGTACAAGGAGAGGATAAAGTAAAAATTGATAGAAATAAATAAATACACTTTGGCGGATGGTGGAAGGTTGGGCTTTCTTTGGCAGAGATCCTGATGAACCAGCGTGACAAAGAGGGTATTGATTAAAGAAAAAATTAAATAGACACAAATGAGCGTCAGAAGATAAAGAATAACATCAAATTTAAGAAGACTTATGATGTTACTCGCTTTTGAGAAAAAGGCAGAGCCGACTTTTCCCGTGGAGTAGGTACTGATAAAGTAAAGAGAGTTAAAAGAAAACTCCGAAATCAGGAGCAAAAGGTAGAGTAAAATCGTGTAGATGAGTATTTTTTTATTTGAAAGTTCTTGCTTCATTCATTCCCTGAAAACGCTGGAAATTCTTGTTCTCCTCCGGCTATCATACCACAGATTACGCCCCGGTTTTTTATTTTTGATTGAGTATTCTGGCAAAGCCGCTGAATTAAATCAATCGCCTCTAGTGGTGAATCTGGGGATGATTTTTTCACTGTTTGCTCATCGACAGGGGTGATTTCCGGTTTTTAATCTTCTGCTTCTTCAGTCCTATCGCCAACCGAATATCTTGTGCAGCTGGACGGAAAGCCTTATGTTCTGCAATCCGGCTTTTATGGCCTGTCTGAGAAGTTTCATCCCCAATTCCATGCTCCATTTCCTGTTGGATTGAGGCTGGAGCAAGAGCGGAATTTTTTCCGGGAACAATTTCCTCAAATGGCGTATCGACTCCAGATCCAGATTTTTTGTGATAACTAGTTTCACTTCTTTGGCCTTTTCCCGGTATTCCGGCCGGCAGTTATACTTTTCCGGTTTGGGTGAGACGGAGTACCAGTCAACTTTTAGGGGGCGGTAGATGGTGGCATTTGTCTCCACTTGAATTTTCAAGCCCTCTTTTTTCAGTGACTCGGTCAACTCATCAATGTCCTGCAATAGCGGCTCTCCTCCTGTGATGCAGACCCACTGCGCGGGGAAGCTTTCTCTTATTTTTCTCATTTCGACCAGAACCTGAGCCACAGAATACGGCTGGCCCTCTTCCCAGGCGTACACGGTATCGCAGAAGGAGCATTTCAGGTTGCAGCCGGAAAGGCGGATGAAAATGGTGGCTTCTCCTTGTCTGAGGCCTTCACCCTGAATGGAGGGGAATATTTCAGTTATCTTCAGAATATGTGGCTGAGGCATCTTCAGATTCCCAGACGGTCACTTGAGTTACGGGAAAATGTGTTTTCAGCAGAAGGAAAAAGTGACGCGCCAAATTTTCAGCCGAAGGATTGAAATCGTAGACCTCATTGAGGAGAGTATGGTCGGGCAGTATCTCGGAAAGCTGCTGTTTGATCAGGGTAAAGTCTATCCCGATTCCTGTTTTATCCAGCTTGGTGACTTCTACCTCGACCTCAACCTGAAAGGTGTGCCCATGCGTTTTTTCACATTTTCCCTTGTAATCTTTTAAAAAATGGGCAGCCTGAAACTTATCCCTGACTTTTAGCGTCCAGCTCATTTTTTTCCTTCTTTCTCCAGCCTGAGAAGGAGATGGTCTGTCTTTCCGACTTCTTGCCAGGCTTTTTGGCGGAGAATGCAGGCAGAGCATTTCCTGCAGGGATTTTCTGTACCCGCATAGCAGGACACGGAATAGGAGTAATCGGCTCCTAAAGAAAGACCTTCCTTAATGATTTCAGATTTTTTCATCTTCACGAATGGGGCGATGATTTGAAGCCTATCCTGTTCTGGTGAAAAACTTGTTCCCTTGTTGATGGCTTCTTCCATGGCTTTGACGAACGACTCTCGTGTGTCAGGATAGTTCGGGGAATCTATGACATGAAATCCGCAGACGATTTCTTTTATGCCTTCCACATCAGCCCAGGCTGAAGCCATAGAAAGGAATATCCCGTTTCTGAAAGGAACGTATGTCAAAGGCAGTCCTTCCTCGATCTTGTCCACACTCTCGTACTGAGGCAAGGGAAGATGGATGTCAGTGAGGGCCGAGCCGCCGATCTGCTTGAGGTTGACTCCAAGGATCTTATGAGGAATCCCAGTTTTCTGGGCTATCTTTTCGGCCATCTGGATTTCAATCCTGTGGCGCTGTCCGTAGTCGAAGGTCATTGCCGTGACTTTTTCGTAGCGTTTAAGAGCCCAGTAGAGCGCTGTTGTCGAATCAATGCCTCCAGAGAAAAGAACGATGCATCTATTCATTTTCGTTGAGTTAATCCGATGATAAAAGATAAAGAGTTTTTTTTCAAGGCGCTTTAACTTGACATCCCCTTTGCAGTACTATATCTTTCGAGACTTACGGTTGGCTGGACCAGAGATCCAGTGGACTGATGACACTCGGGAAAAGGCATTCATCCATACCTGTTTAATGAGGTAGATTTAAGCGGGAATGCCAAGGGTCAAAGATGGAAAGCGAGAAAAGAAAAGAAGAGAACGCAGCCCAAGGAGAGCGGATTTTCGAGCCTCTTCCCTCTATCGTGCGAGGTGAAGATATAACTCTCAGGGATGACCTGTATGATTTCTCCGTTCTTCTGGATGCAGTCAAGGTTGACCGGCAAAGAGGAGTCAGATTTCGTTTGATTGATACCGGAAAGCTCGATCGTTTCCAGCTGGAATGGCTGGCGGAGGCCGGAGCCGACCTCTACACTTCTGATGAAGCAAGGACAGATCCCCAGGAGCTAGAGCTTGTGAATAAAGCATGCAGAAAAGGGAAAGCGATCTGTGCCTATTTCCATAATGATCCGCTAGAGGCAGAAGAAGGATCCGAGTCTATTTCATATTCCAGTCTTCAGGATCTGGGAAGAGACGGGATTTATATACATCTGACAAACCGACAAAATGAAAGAGATAGTCTTCAACTCAATGAATTGGCTTTTTCCTGCCAGAAAGGCGGAAGCTGGCTGGTCTACTATCATTTTGGCTCCTTGGAGTTTTCCCTTGAGGAGTTGGCCAGGAACGGCGCTTGGGTCCATACATCCGAGCAGATTTTTAAGGATGCTGAAGATAAAAGTCTTATTGTAGATAATCTGAAAGCTGCCATCTCAGCAGGATTACGTTATGTTCTCCACGTGGAAAAAGGATTGGATATATCTCTTCTTGATGATCTTATGAGTGCCGGAGCGTTTATCCTTTTCAAATTCTCTCTGTTCGATCGAAAATCTCCGTTTCGGGCGTTAGAAAAAAAAGCCAGGCGAAAGAAACCGGACTTCCGCGCCTACTATCTTTATCCGAATATTCTCCCTTAAAATTGGGGTCAGGCTTTAATATTGAATGAAGTCAGGGCTCGATAGCAGTCATATAATTGACTTTGCCTTGTTTTTGCTATCTAACCTGTATAATTCATCCTTCCTTTTCTGAATGAATGCTAATGTCGGGCTCTGATTCCATTCTTGGTATTTTTTTCCTAGAAAAAGGATAGTGTATTGGATATAATAAATCTTCTAAATTCAGTTAAATAGTCGAGAATAACCTAGAAGAACGACACCTTAGCGTCTTTAACAGCAAGCCGATGAAGTACACACCAACGACAGGTTAATCTAATGAATGAAGAGATAAAAACAAAAGATGCCTTCGACGCACTTAATCGCATCAAAGAAGCTGAAGAGAAGGCCCGGAAGATCGTTCAAGAAGCGAGAGAGAAAACTTCTGTAAAAATCATCGAGGATGCTCATCGAGAAGCGGGAAAAATAAAGGAACGTCATTTAAACATGGCCCGAAAATCAGCCGAAGAGAGAAAAAGTGCGATTATCCAGGAAGCTGCCAAGGAAGCGGGAGAGATCAGAGAAAAAGCAGAGCGGGAGATTATTTCATTGAAAAGGCAGGCTGAAAAGGCCATGCCCGGAGCAGTGAATCAAATTTCGGACAGAATCAAAAATTTTATAGATAAGGGAGAATTATAGACTGTGTCTATTGCTGAGGTTCAAAGGATTCATATCATCGCTCATTCAGGCGTGAAGTTGGAGGTCCTCTCCTCTCTTCAAGAACAGGGCGTGGTCCAGGTTGAGAAGGCCAATTTTGAAGAGTTGAACCTCAAATCATCCTATACTGAAGTGGCTGAAGTCGAACACAAACTGCACCGATTATCTCATTCTTTGAATTATCTTTCGCGGTGGGAGGAGAAAGGGTTGGCGAAAAGACTCTTTGCACAGAAGCCCCAGCTGAATCATGAGAAAAAGAGGGATCTTCTCAATGTTGATTATTTGTCAGTTCTGGACGACGTTGAAAAACTGGAGGATGAAATAAATGAGCTGCTTTCAGAAATCAGGTTTTTAGAGAAAGAGAAGGAATCTCTTTCACTTCTCTCGGATCTAGCACTGCCTCTCCAGACATTAAGGCGGACGGATTCGATTGAAATCCTATTGGGGTCCATCGTTCAACCTCAGTATGAAGATTTTCTGAAGATGTCTGAAGAGGAATCTCTCTGGCATGAGGTCATAAAAAGGGACAAGAGGAGGATCCATCTTTTACTTATTTATCTCAAGAAAGACAAAGAGCCTATCGAACGGTCTCTTAAAGAGCTGAACTTCGCACCGCATTTCCTGACCGAACCTGTTTTGTACAGGGCAGAAGAGAAAGATACGGTCAAGGATGTCATCAAGAAGTTCGACAAGGAGATAGAGGAAAAGAGGATAAGGCTTGAAGACTTAGATAAGGCAGGCCGGAAACTTTCAGGGCAGAGCGAAAGGCTCATGTTCATCCATGATATTCTTTTGAACGAAAAGAAAAGGATATTGACATCGGGTTTGCTGGGAGAAACAGAACGGATTTTTTACCTGGACGGTTGGATTCGATTTTCAGATATTGAGAATCTTAAATCAAAACTCAAGCCTTACTCAGAAGTGATAGAGCTTTTTTTTCGGGCACCCCTGCCTGAGGAAGATCCTCCGGTCATCTTGGAAAACCCGAAGCCCGGAAAACCTTTCGAGTTAATCACGAAACTCTACGGATTGCCCCGGAGAGGCACTTTTGATCCCACTCTTCCTCTGGCTCCGTTTTTTTTCCTGTTTGTGGGTTTGTGTGTCAGTGAAGCCGGCTATGGATTGTTAGTCGCCCTCTTAAGCTTCCTCTACATAAAATTCGCAAAGCCAAAGGGTGGATTGCGGCAGTTCTTGAAGCTGCTGGGGCTTCTCGGAGTATCAACGGTTGTCCTGGGAACTCTGTTAGGGGGCTGGTTTGGCTTCCCGGTCCGGAAACTCATGGTGATGGACCCTCTCCAGGACCCCCTTTCTTTTCTCTATCTTGCACTTGCCCTGGGCTTCATCCAGGTCTGGTTTGGAACTCTACTGAGCATGATCAACGGCATAAGAAACAAACTTTATTTGAAATCAATATTTGTCCAGGGCGGATGGTTGCTGTTGCTCCCGTCTTTTGTTCTATTCCTGGGGAAGATGGGGTCCATCTGGGGAATATTCACCCTTGTTGGCGCGGCCGGGATTGTCTTTTTTTCTTCTCCGAGCCGCAATCCCTTTGCCCGGTTTTTCGGGGGGCTGTACAGGCTGTATGACATCTCCCGCTATTTAGCGGATGTTCTTTCCTATTCGCGCCTGCTGGCCCTTGGGCTGGCCACCACTGTTATAGCTATGGTGGTGAACAATCTCAGCCAGACAGCACTCGGAATTCCTTGGGTGGGCTGGCTGGTCGCCGCTTTGATATTCGTTGGAGGCCATTTGTTTAATTTGGCGATTAGCTTTTTAGGAGGTTTCGTTCATTCCATGCGTCTTCAATTTGTTGAGTTTTTCAGTAAATTCTTCAAATCTGGAGGGAGCCCGTTCAAGCCTTTTGAGTTAGAAAGTAAATTTGTAGAGTTTATTTGAATATTTTTGTTTGATGAGAATAAAAGGAGGTGGATGAAATGGAGTTAGGTTTTACTCTTGCTGTTTTCGGAGGAGCTCTGGCCGTTGTGTTCGGTGGGATAGGCTCAGCCATTGGTGTCGGACTGGCCGGCCAGGCTTCAAGTGGAGTCATGAGCGAAGACCCGGAAAAATTCGGAAGCCTTCTCTTGCTGGTGGCACTCCCCGGAACTCAGGGAATCTATGGTTTTTTAAGTGCCTTTCTGGTTATGCTCAAGCTGGGTTTAGTCGGAGCAGAACTGAATTCGGCCACCGTTTTTCAGGGCTGGCAGATTCTGATCTCCTGCCTGCCTGTGGCCATGGCAGGGCTTGTGTCAGGAATCCATCAAGGAAAAGTCTGTGCTTCAGGTGTTTACATGGTGGCCAAGCAGCCTAAAGACCTCATGAAACCTGTCATCATGGCGGCTCTGGTTGAGACCTATGCAGTCTTGGGTTTGCTCATTACGATACTTCTGCTGAATGGGATTAATCTTTAACACATCGAGAAATCATGAGTTTAGAGAAGATTCTGGACAAAATTATCAACGATGCGAATGCTGAGGCAGACAAGATCCTTGTCGAGAGCCGCGAGAAAGCTGAAAAGATCAAGGAAGAGGCGGAAAAGAAAGCGTCAGAATTGGCAGGTGCTCTGGTAGAAGACGCGAAGAGACAGGGCCAGCTTGAGGCGAGCCGCCTCATCACTCAGGCCCGGTTGGAGACGAAGATCAACATTCTCTCTCAGAAAAAAGAGATCATCCAGGAAGTTATGGAGAAAGCCTTCCAGAAAGAAACCCTTGAGAAAAAGGGTCTGACGAAGACAATCATTACGAAAGAGGGAGAAAGAGAGGAGGCCTTTGATGAGGCCAGGTTGAAAGAAGAACTTCGCTCCAGGCTGGAAAACGAAATCATCGAAATATTGGGAATATGAAAAAACCGTCCAGACTCAGCTATGCCTATGCCGTCGGTCGGATACGTGCCCTTGAAAAAGATTTGGTCGAGCAGGCTGTTTTCAAAGAAGCCTCTGAGGAAAAAGACGTGGCCAGCGCTTTAAAAGTGATTTTTGATGCCGGGAAATTTTCTGATGAAATGGTTCAAATTAATGATTCAGACGAGCTGGATGAATTCATCGAAAAAGAGGAAAAGGAAGTGCGCCGCTTAATGAGAGAAACCCTGATTGAGGAAGACCTCCTGAAGGTATTCCAGGGAGAAGAGAATCCTGGTGAGGCCGTTACTGTGACACAGAGGACCGGATACTCCTTTATCCATGACTACATTCGGCATAGGCTTGATTTGGGTCATCTGAAGATCTTGTTCCGGGCAAAATATTCGGGTATCTCCAGAGAGAAGTTCGAGAGCCTTATTCTGCCTGGAGGTTTCCTCAAAGAAAAATTTATGTTGCAGTGTTTTGATTTTTCCTTCACCGAAATTGGAGATAAACTACGAGCCACTCCGTATAAAGACCTTTGGGAAAACGCTGCAGACGCACTGGCCGAGCATGAGACTTTCCTCAACCTGGAACGCGGGATTGAGGACTTTTTGATGGATTTCTTGAAAAAGGCGAAATACATCGTGTTTGGGCCGGAACCGGTTTTGGCTTACGGGTGGGCCAAAAAAAGAGAGTTGAGGCTTGTGAGGCTTCTCGGGATCGGAAAAATCAACCAGATTCCTGATGAACTGCTCAGGCAAAGGATAAGCGCAACCTATGTTTGATAAAATCGCTGTCGTGGGAGAGGCGGGCATAGTCTTCCCGTTACGTGCCTTGGGAATGAAGGTTTTTTCTCCCAAAAGTCTGGAGGAAGCCAGGAAAGTCATGGAGACCCTTGAGAGGGAAAATTTCGCCCTCTGTTTTTTACACGAAGATTTGTTTGAGTTTTTACAGAAGGAGAGGGACGCTTTAAGGAAGAAGTTTTGTCCTGTAGTGGTCGGGTTTTCTGACTACAGGAAAGTTACTGATCACCTTGAGAGAATGATGGGAGAACTGGCCATCAAGGCGACAGGTTCGGATTCTTTAGTCAAAAAAAGAGGAGAAGATGAAGCAAGGTAAGATCATTCGTGTCGCGGGCCCACTCGTCGTGGCCTCAGGCTGTTTAGGCGCCAAAATGTACGATATGGTGAAGATTGGAGAGCTCGGACTCATAGGAGAGGTCATCGAACTCAGAGAGGATCTAGCCTTTATCCAGGTCTATGAAGACACCACAGGCATCGGTCCGGAAGAGCCCGTTTTTTTAACCGGGCTGCCCTTGAGTGTGGAATTGGGCCCGGGATTAATAAGCTCCGTTTACGATGGCATCCAGCGGCCCCTGAATATAATCAGGAGCGCAGAGGGTGATTTCGTTCCACGGGGTATCGAGGTGCCTCCTCTGAATCGGAAGAAAAAATGGGAATTCATTCCCCTTGTCAAGAAAGGCCAGGAAGTGAAAGAGGGGGATTTTTTGGGAGAAGTCCAGG
>JABAOC010002140.1_pt1 | contig 14919 bp, 9 predicted proteins | sample 7062161 | NCBI WGS metagenome assembly JABAOC01 (sample SAMN14538625, study PRJNA623070) | marine sediment metagenome | biome: marine biome [ENVO:00000428]; feature: marine pelagic biome [ENVO:01000023]; material: deep marine sediment [ENVO:00002113] | place: India: Gulf of Khambhat ... | reverse complement strand
GGCGGGTATTTCCACTCCCCGATGAATTCCTTCAAGCGATCGTTCGACACCTCTGTGACCTTTGGGTCCGAGCCGACCTCAAGCGGCACAAGCACTGGATTCGCCACCGAGGTGCCTGTCCGTGCCTCAAGGACTTTCTCGATGAGACCGAGCAGCTGCCGCATGGGTGTGCCTTCCCCCTGGTAGGTGTTGGCCCGGTTCACGATCACCATGTCGATCTTGGGAAGCACAGCGATCATTTGGTTCCCGACACCCTGGGCTGAGTACATTCCGTATTTGGCGAACCTGGGTTCCCGCGAAATCCACCAGTAGAAACCGTACCCGAAGACCTTATTGTCGATGGAATAAAGCGCGGTACTTCGTTTGACCCAGTGTTCGGAGAGGATTCGATCATTCTGCCACATTCCGTCTCGGGCAAAAAGCAGTCCGAAGCGAGCGGCATCCCGGGCCGACATGCGGAAGGGGTAGGCCGGGTATTTTGACTTGTATCGTTCGTAGTGGTAGTAACCGTCCGATACCCGCCAGTCTTCCATTTTCAACGGCTGGCCAAAATACTTATCGAACGCCTCAAAGACGTCTTCTCCAGTCTCCTGCATCAGGATTGTTGCCGAGGTGTTGAAATCCCAGTTGTTGTAGGCGAAGTAGCGACCCNNGCGTGCCTGTTTTTCCGTTTCTAAGAGGGGGTCCGGTTCATCGTCGATCCCAAGATCGGCCAAGGTTTTGTTGAGCTCGATCTTGCCCTGGTCCCAGTAGATGCCGTAGAGGGCAGAGAGGAAGCTTTTTCTCACCGAATGACACATGAACCGACGTCCGGCATCACCCCAGGCAGCGACCACTGCTCCGTCTGCGATCACCAGGAATGCGGAGGATGGAAGTCCCTCCCACGTGGTCCTTGCAGCTTCAAGTTTTGCCGGATCGAACCCGGCCTCTTCTACGTTCGTGAACCTCATCCAACGGTCGTCGGGAAAACGATCGTTCGCCTTTTGCCCGAATCCGGCCCCGGATGCTACGAGAAGAATGAACAGAACCACACTGAGAATCTGGAACCCTCGGATTTTTGTGTTCTTTCTTAGCATCGATTGACTCCTTAACTCAAAAAAGATAGGGATTTGGATTTTTTGTTGATGATGATTTTGACTTCATTTCATCAAAATTCCGTTCTTCATCACAAATCAAACATATAAAAACAGACCAATTCAACAATGAATTCTCATCGGTTTATAATATTAAATAAGACAAAAAAAATAAATAGATGGTTGTCTTTAATTCTGAAAAAGAACTGAGGGGTTTGAAGCCCTTTTGGTGTTCAAAAGATAGGATGTGTTCTTCCCTGTTAAGTCCTGCAATTTCCTTATTTTTCGACGATTTGTATTGTTATAAAGATAAAGACTTCCTTTTTGGGCTTGCTCCAAATTCTTCANNTGAAATAAAAATATCACGCCCAAAACGAATTGGTCAACGACTCAAAAAGCGAAGCAAATCAACCGAAATCTCCAAAACATCTAGTTTAAGATAGACTCAGTCCTCGAATAGCCAAAGAGCAATCACAGAGGTCATCAGGAATACTCCCCCCTCTCCTCAGCCGCCATCAGGAGTTCGTGTTGGACAAATTGTGGAGGAGGAGGCTGCTCGGCCTGGAAGCTGAGCTTGAGATGGGAGATTATCTTATCGATGGCATTAGGTTTTTCTACGAAGGCGATGATACGCATCTGTCCTCTGCAGGTAGCACAGAGAAGCGGATCCACCTTGTAGACCTGTTCAATGCGTTACTCTAGATAATGGGCCTGAATAAATGACCAGCAACATCAAGAAAAATTGTGAAAACTCTAAGGTCCTGCGCTCACAAGAATCTATTTAGCTTTTTATGAACTGCGTTAGATGTCGCTTAACACCTCAATTGGCTACCCAGAGGATGACGTTGTCGCAAAGTGTATCATCGAATAAGGGGTCGAGTCCGGAATTATAGATCTCAAGCTGCTGCACAGTCAATAGAATAGTGATTGATTTCCCTCCTGTCGTCGTATCATGGAAAGCTGCGATGACTGGTTTTTGCGTAAAGGGGTAGGGGTTGAACACAGGCGTTGCTGAAGCAACAATTGATGCTCCAACACTTGTACAAGTGTCGATATCGTCACCATAATTGAACTGCGTGAGAGCGATTCCAGTCTGTAAGGGATGACCTAGTCCAACCGTCACTTCATAAACATTGCCCGTATTATTGTCAGCCCAATTGCCATTTGGGTCCGGGCTAGAAATATTTAGACCGGATATGTCCTTAACCTGTGTGAGTCCCTGGTCACTTATTGAATATATTGCGTCGTCCCCTTGGAGCACGATGCCTACACCTGAATCCATAGCGATCTTCAAGGCAGCGATGGTGATGGCGTCATCGAATGGCCAGCCCGGATTACTGAGCCAGACTACGTTGTAATTCTTGAAGTTTTCTGCCATATCTTCTGCTGTAGTGAAACTTGACAGGAGATCTCCTTCTTCCATAAAAGTGACAGTGTAGCCTAAGCCATCCAAAATTTCCTTTATATATAACGTATCAGCCGCCCATTCCCCCATATTATAGTCGTCCCGAATAAGAAGGATACTGAAGTCTCCCCTAGAAAAAGCACCCTTATGGGCCCAGTATCCGATCGTGAATCCGTAGGCATTGTTGATGAAATCTGCAATATCTTTGGCCAGCTCAGCCTCCATTTTGGCTTGCTCGAAGTCAGCGGCATCGAAATATTGATGAGCGCTGCTAATCCCCTCCTCAACCTCATGATTCCACTCGGATATTGTTTTTATCGTTCCATTAATATCGAATGTATCATATGGGGAGATCAAACCAAAAAGCAGGTTATTACTCAACGCATCGTTCTGAAGTTCAGCACGCTCGATCATTCTCAATGCCCGTTCCTCCGGTCCCATGGGACGGCCACCCAAAGCTTGGAGTGGTGAAATAACAAAGCCCAGCAGTGCTACACACGCCACAGCAAGGCTTATTAGCCTCATATTCTTATTTCTATTCATATTCATAAAATGTCCTCCCTTCTTTTCATTTGTTTAGAAAATTATATGGTTCGCTTTTGTCAATAAATTCAATCTAGCCGCCTCCAAGAGAGCATGATACTTCCCTGGAGGCTTTCTATCAGGCACCTTCTGGGCACTCCATTTTTTCATGCTAGAAAAGTCCTCCCGTTTATAGAAATTTATTTCTCTAATTCACCTATTAATCCTGCTATAAAATTTTACGACAAAGTTCTATTCCATATAATTGAGTTTCTGTTGCAGAAGATAAGGATAGAAAATTGAATGTATTGCTATTTGAGTGAAGTTAATATTTCCTCCTTTTCCCCTCGTTCAAATTTTATGTGGTTGCAATATATGTATCTGAATAAATAATGTCAAGAATTATTTTTAAAAGGAAATGGATTGTTTAATTAAGTAGGATTGAAGATATTATTCCTTTTTCAGTAAAAGAAAAGGATTTCCTTTTTGGGCTTGCTCCAAATTCTTCACAATTATCTGTAGTTTCCGCCCGCAGACACCTTGAGATAAGAATGTCACACCCACAACGACAAGCTTCAAGGCTCTGTTGAATAAGATAGGCTTGGAAAAATGACTGGAATGTCCCCTGATTAACAGTTGACACTGTTGGTATTTGATATTTGCAATAAGACTAGCTTATGTCTTTCTATTACCCGGTCCAGATGTATTTGTGGTTGCAGTAGCCGTCACCCTGCATGATAGTTTTATCCCGTATCAATTTAATCTTGGGATTAAATCCTGACGCCCAGATGTAATCACCCCAGCAGACCGCGGCATAACCGATATCTCCAGCTTTGTGGGGCAGGAAGGATTCCGCAGACAGACAATCCGTGACCTTTATCTCGAACACTGTATCAGTATCTTGAATTATTTCCATGCTTAAACTGGCCAGCATTCTTGGGTCTCTGAATATGCTTATATACGACTTGAAATCCGATTTTCCCAGCTTTTTCAGATCATTTTTCGCCTGTTGTAGCAACCGTTCTTCCGTCTGTCTCTTAATCAATTCAATCACCTTTTCCTGGCCCATTTCTTTTTGTAAGAATCTGGCAAAGCGGATAAAACTCCGGTTCTGCATTCTCGCCAACAGGCGATAGGTTACTTTTTGTCCTTGAAACTCTTTGTCAAATTTGTGGGTTTCCTGCTCCAAAAGGGACGCACCTAATTTTGAGGATTTGGCAAAGAGCATGCCCGGGCCAAAACATGTCGCGGCACAGAGAGGTATGGCATTGATTAAAAATTTACGCCGGCTGGTTTGATGTTCTTCTGCTTGTTTCATAGCTTCCTCCTGTTTTCAAAAATACTTTTCAATACCCATAATAATGCAAATAAAAATATATTCGCCTCATCTCCTGAAGTGAGACTTTTTTTTGATTTTTTATGAATTGTTTCTAGGGAGTGCTCAGTTTCTGAGCTTGCGATTGCTTCCTGAATTCTTTGGGGCTCATGCCCACATGCCTTGTGAAGGCCCGGTTAAAGGTGGCCTTGGAATTGAAACCCACTTCATAAAGAATTTGGGAAATATTGAGATTGTGACGGCTTTTCTTTACAAGATATCTTTTGGCTTCCTCGATGCGATAGCTGTTTATAAAATCGAAGAAATTTTGCTGGAACTGTTCATTAACCAGCTGGGAGAGGTGTTTGACAGGAATGGACAATTTCTCTGAGAGTTCATTGATCGTTATCGAGGGTGTCAGGTGAGGTTTTTCTGTCTCCATGAAAACCTTCAAGCGTTTTGCATATAGTTTAGCATCTTCGGAAGTCAGGGATGATCCTTCATATTTGGATTTTGACTCAATCCCCGTAAATAGTTTTGGCCAGGTCAATCCATAGTAAATAATTATTATTGACACAACAAAGTTCACTGCCGGGAGAATGTTATTCAGAGAGGGAATGGGGGTTTTCCAAATGATTCGCACCAGGCAATTGACGATTATCATCAACCAGATAATCCCGAAGCCCACAAGGACAAACCGCAGCCAGTTGAGGCTTATTTTCTCGGTATATGAATAAACATTTTTAATGGCAGCTGTAAACTGCCTTAATACCCGTACTGACAGGCAGGCATATATGACCAGGAGAATGTGGGATGCCAACAGAGCAGCGGTTATCTCCCCGCGGATAAAGCTTCGGGGTACACCGGTAGTTTGTTTTATAATGATCGAGAAAAGCAGATAAAGATTGAACACAATGACTGGGAGCAGGTGCGGCCAATCTTTTTTTCTCAGGCGAAAATCCTTAATAGCCACTGATTTGGTGTAAAAGAAAATCAGGGGCCCCATTAGAAAATCAAGATTGAAAAGTGACAGATATAATGTCGGCAGAGATCTAAAAATCCTAAGGTCCAGAGAATAGAAGATATTAAAAAGGAAAGGGATTGAGTTTATGAACAGGAATCCAGCCAGCAGAAAGTTGCTTAGTCTGGATTGCTTTTTACGGGTAACCAGAAAAATAGAAAAAAATATTAGCAAAAACACAGAAATACTATTCATGATAAAAATCAAATTGAACGGCATAGGATATCTCTTAAAAACCGGTAAAATATTTAAGCACTGATAGTTTATACGTAAATCCCCGTAAGTGGTTATGTGGATGGAACCAGGTTTTGCTTTCTGCGTATCACAAAGTCCGGTGCCTCCTCTCTTTTTTCTTTATCAATTCTGGAAGTGCTACCATTTTACGACCTTTTTCTGTTTTCGTTCGTATAATATTATATTCGTACTTTTGAGTTGGAATGGAGGGCAGTTCAAATTAAAATAGACTGAGAGATAGTCATTTTTGTGATTCATCATGGACATCTACGCCACAAGCTTCGAAAAGCGCTTGAACGATCGCCTGTTTTTACATCTACTGCACTTGACCGGGGAGAAGAAGAGGGAAAAAATCCTTCGATACCGTCAGTGGGAGGATGCCCATCGGGCCCTTCTTGGCGATCTCCTCATAAGGTCCGTTCTCATCAGAAAATCAGGGCTTCGGAAGGATGAAATTTACTTGTCTCATGGTTCCAACCAGAAGCCTCTGCTCCGCAGTAAACCTTTTATCCATTTCAGCCTCTCTCACTCCGGCAGCTATGCCATCTGTGCTGTGGATCGCTTGCCCGTCGGCGTGGATATCGAGAAAATCAAAGATATCGACCTGGATGTTGCTGATATCTGCCTTTCCGCCAGCGAAAGAGCCGAACTGGCGAGACGGGCAAAATCCGAAAGGCTTCATTTCTTTTATTCTCTCTGGACGCTCAAAGAAAGCTACACAAAAGCTGTGGGAGAGGGATTATCCCTGCCTTTTGAGTCTTTTTCCATCCAGAGCCTTCCGGAAGGTTATTTCCGTCTGAATTTCGGGGAAAGGGAGTGTAGGGATGTTTACTTTAAAACGTACCATGCCTTTGACGGATACGAGATAGCGGCTTGTGCATTGCACAACGATTTTCCTGCAAAAATCATCTATAAAGATATAAAGGATATTATCACTGCCTTTCAATAAGAGGAAGACCATGGGAAGAAACGGGAAAGATAAGAAAAAATACTGTAACGATATAGCCGTCATCGGCATGTCCGGCCGGTTTCCCGGCGCTCGAAACATCGAGGAATTTTGGGACAACCTGATAAAAGGTCGCGAGACCATATCCTTTTTTTCTGATAAGGAGCTCAAGGAGGCGGGGATCAGCCCTGTAGAATTTAAAAACCCGAATTATGTTAAAGCTAAAGGGATTATTGAGGATATTGATGCCTTTGATTCCGACTTTTTTTCTTACCCTCCGAAAGAAGCGGAGAGGATGGACCCGCAGATTCGCATCCTTCATGAATGCTCCTGGGAAGCCCTGGAAAATGCAGGCTGCGATCCAGATGCTTTTGAGGGAATGATCGGTTGCTATTTCGGAGCAAATGAGAACCATGAATGGATTCGCCGGGTTCAGGCCATAACCGCGAACACGCCCGAATTCTACGACGCTTTCCTCCTCAACTACAGGGATTATATCGCCACGAGAATTTCCTATAAGTTCGACCTCAAGGGCCCCAGCTTCACCCTGCTCACGGCATGTTCCACATCTCTGGTCGCCATTCATCTGGCCTGTCAGGGCCTCATGAGCGGAGAGTGCCATATGGCTCTTGCCGGGGGCGTTTCTCTATCTCTTCCTCAGAAAAGAGGATATCTCTTCCAGGAAGGATTAATGGTCTCTTCTGACGGTCATTGTCGAACCTTCGATGCCAGAGCAGACGGGACCGTGTTCGGTGACGGTGCCGGAGTGGTAGTTCTCAAGCCGCTGGAGAAAGCGCTTTTTGATCGTGACCACATCTACGCCGTGGTCAAGGGTTCAGCCGTCAACAATGATGGGAACGGCAAAGTGGGGTTTACAGCCCCGAGTGTGGAGGGCCAGACGAGTGTTATCGATGCCGCGCTCAAGGCAGCAGGAGTTCGGCCGGACAGCGTCGGCTACGTGGAAGCCCACGGCACAGGAACCCTTCTCGGTGACCCCATCGAGATCGAAGCGCTGAAAAAGGCTTTCCGCTCCAAGAGAAAAAAGTTTTGCCGGGTCGGGTCTGTGAAAACCAATATCGGACATGTCAATATTGCCTCAGGGATCTCCTCTTTTATCAAGACTGTTTTATCCCTGAAGCAGGGCCTGATCCCTCCCACCCTTCATTTTGAGACGCCGAATCCAAATATTGATTTCACCAACAGCCCCTTCCAGATCAACACCAGACTTCTGAAGTGGGAAAGAGATGGTTTTCCAAGAAGGGCCGGAGTCAGTGCCTTCGGCTTCGGAGGAACCAACGCCCATATCGTGCTGGAAGAAGCTCCGCGGCAGAGACCATCAAAAAAGACCCGGTCCAAGCAACTCCTCCTGCTGTCGGCAAAAACACGCCAAGCCCTCGATGCCAGCGCGACCAGGCTCGCCCGCCATCTGACGGAAAATCCGCATACCGATCTTGCAGATGCCGCGTATACACTGAGTGTAGGCCGAAAGGATTTTCCTTTCAGAAGAACGATCGTCTGCGGAGAGATCGAGGAAGCCTTGCCTGCCCTGGAGAACGAAAACTCCTTTTCTGAGGCCGTGAAGGAAAAGCCTGTCGTATTCATGTTCCCAGGACAGGGAGCACAGTATGTCAACATGGGACTCGACCTTTACCGCTATGAGCCGATCTTCCATGAACAGGTCGACCGCTGCGCAGGAATAATCAGCCGTTATCTCGGGCTGGATATCCGAGAAATTATTTATCCTACAGAGCAGAAGAAAGAGGAGGCGGCCGCGCGTATCGATCAGACGGAGATCGCCCAGCCGGCTGTTTTCACAATCTCCTATGCTCTGGCCCAGTTATGGAAGAAATGGGGGGTAAAGCCCCGGGCCCTCATCGGTCACAGCATCGGAGAATGCGCTGCCGCCTGCCTGGCAGGTGTCATGAGCGTTGAGGACGCTATCAGGATGCTGGTAGAAAGAGGAAAGCTCATGCAAAAACTTCCTCCTGGGGCAATGCTTGCCGTCTCCTTGCCCAGGGATGAGCTGATGACTCATCTCGATGATGGCCTCTGCCTGGCTGCTGTGAACAGCCCGAGCCTGTGCGTTGTCTCCGGACCGCTGGAATCTGTCGGAGCCTTGAAGGCAGAGCTGAGAAAGCAGGGCGTGGCAAGCCAGTATCTGGCGACCTCCCATGCCTTTCATTCAGAGATGATGGAACCGGTGGTCAGGTCCTTTTCCAGAGTTCTTCACGGCATGACATTCAAGGCCCCTCGGATTCCAATCATGTCAACTGTCATGGCGGATTGGATCAATCCCGAGGAGATCACAGAGCCTTCTTATTGGGCAAGAAATATCAGGCAGACCGTGCTTTTCTCCGAGGCCGTGCAGAGAATTCAGCAGGAAGTCGACGGCGTATTCCTAGAAGTCGGCCCGGGCCGGACATTGAGCTCATTTGTCAGAATGCATTCCAAAAAAGCGGGAAAGAATACCGCCCTCTCTTCCATGAAAACGGCAAAAGAAGGCAAACCGGATGAGGAATTTCTCCTGACATCGTTGGGAACTCTCTGGCAGGCCGGAGTGAAGATCGATTGGCCTGCTTATTACAGCCGTGAAAAACGACGGAGGATACCTCTGCCGTCCTATCCCTTTGAGCGAAAGCGTTTCTGGATTGATCCTGTTAAGCCCAGGCAGAATATTGCCGAGCTGCAGGATTTACTGGATAAGAAAATCCAGGATATCGCTGATTGGTTCTCCGTTCCTTCATGGAAAAGGTCTGGCTTGCCCCATGCAACACAAAAAGGAAAAAAAAGGAAACAATGCTGTCTTCTTTTCATGGATAGATGCGGGTTGGGCAAGAGGATCGCGAAGAAGCTGGAGGAGGAAGGCCATGAAGTCATCAAGCTCTATGCTGGAGAAAGATACAAGAGAGGCCATTTGAATTCCTTCTCCGTGAATCCCGGCCGGGCATCGGACTATGAAGCCTTCGGCAGGGATCTTCATAAGATGAAAAAATTTCCTCGAAAAATCATCCATCTCTGGAACATAACTGATGATGATGAGACGGGGCAAGCTGCAGTCAGGGCCGAGCGGTTCCAGGAGCTCGGCTTTCTAAGCCTTCTCCTCGTTGCTCAGGTGATCGGAAAAGAAAACATCACCGATGAGATCATGATATATGTGATTTCGAACAACCTTCAGGAAGTCTCGGGTGAGGAAAAGATCTGTTCGGAAAAGGCAGCGCTTCTCGGCCCTGTGAAAGTCATTCCCCAGGAATATCCGAATGTGAAGTGCTGCAATATTGATGTCCAGATCAATGCGGCAAGTCCCAAAGAATTGCACGGCCTTGTGGATCAGCTGCTGCCCGAGCTTCGCTCGGACATCCCAGATGTCATCGTAGCTTACAGAGGAAACCACCGTTGGGTTCAGAGTTATGAGAAGGTGCGGCTCGAGAAATCCATGAGGACAGAGTTTCGTATCAGAAGGGGAGGGGTTTATCTGATTACAGGAGGGCTTGGCGGGCTCGGACTCGTTTTCGCAGAATATTTGGCTAAAACCGCTGGAGCCAAGCTGATTCTCACAGGACGCAGCCGTTTTCCTCAAAAAAAAGAGTGGGACGAATGGCTGGCAAGCCACAGCATACGTGACCCCATCAGCCGGAAGATCCGCAGCCTTCGAAAGCTGGAGAAACTGGGCTCGGAAATCCTTGTTCTTTCCGCTGATGTAGCGGACCTTTCAAAGATGAGAAGAGGACTGACCCGGGCGATGAAGATCTTTGGTCCGGTCAACGGCATCATCCATGCTGCAGGACTGTCCGGAGAAGGGATTCTTCAATTGAAAAAACACGAAACGGCCCGGGAGATTTTCACACCAAAAATTCAAGGAACAATCGTGCTGGCAGAAATATTCAAGAACTCGAAGCTGGATTTCTTCGTGCTCTGCTCGTCCATCGCCTCCGTTCTCGGAGGGATAGGGCTTGGAGACTACTGTGCCGCCAATTCCTTCCTGGATGCCTTTGCGGTCCAGCACCGCTTCCACCAGGGCTGGCGGATCGTTGCCATCAACTGGGACATGTGGGGACAAGTCGGAATGGGATTGAAGACCCATATGCCTGATGAACTCAAAGACTGGTTTGAAAGAGAACTGAGAAACGGCATCACCACGCGGGAAGGCGTTGATGTTTTTCGGCGCATCCTGAGCTGGCCGGATGCGTCTAACGTTGTTGTCTCGACCAGAGATCTGCAGGCAAGGATCGATCTCTGGCTCAGGAGGGAATTGATCAAGCAGAAGGAGAAGAATCTTGAGGACGCCTCCTCAAAGCCGAGATATGCCCGCCCAAACCTTTCAACGGAGTACGCGAGACCAGAGACCAGGATCGAGCGCAAGATTGCGGGCATATGGAGAAAGCTTTTTGGAGTCGAGAAGATCGGCCGGACCGATAATTTCTACGAGCTCGGCGGCCATTCCCTTTTGGCGACGACAATGCTGAGTGAACTGCGGAAATTCTTCGGGGCCAATATCTCGATCCGGGATGTTATGGATAACCCGACTGTATCCGATCTCAGCGCCCTGATCAAAAGCTCTCTTGAGCAGACGGAGAAAGGAGCCAGTGATTCCCGTTAACTGGGCCTACTTGGCCGCATCCTTCGGAGGAGGAGTCTTCGGCGCCGCCTTCGGGGCGCTTCCCGCCTTTGTCCTTTGCGGTCTGGCTGTTATCGCGGGGACGGTCATCGCCTTGATAACAGGAGACCAGTCGTTTAACACCATCGTCACCTGGGGACCGTTTCTCGGCCCCCACGTCTCTTTTGCCGGAGGAGTCGCTGCCGCAGCTTTTGCCGCCAAAAAAGGTTTGCTTGACAGCGGACGAAACATCGTCACTCCCCTTCTTCGGTTGAATTCGACATCTGTCCTGTTGGTCGGCGGTCTTTTCGGCGTGCTGGGCAGCATATTTGCGGGTCTTCTGGCCTGGATACCGGAAAAAAACGGCGTTCTTTGGGTAAATCCGATTGCCTTTTCCGTTACACTCAACGTCTTTATCGTCCGGCTGATGTTTGGCCGGACCGGGCTTCTGGGCAGAGTTCGGGAAGGAGATCGGCGCTGGCATCCTTCCAACGAGCAGGACTCTCTGCCCTGGCATATCCGTCCTCTGCCGCTTATCATTCTGTCGGCAGGAATCAGCCTTCCGACAGCCTTTGTCGCAGTCAGCCTTCCGGGTTCCACGGGGCTTGTTTTCGGGCTGACCGCTGCCGCTCTTGTTCTTCTGGTTTTTGGCGTAAAGATTCCTGTCGTCATCCATATCGTGCTTTCTGTCGAATTCATAGCTGCCGCTACAGGGAATATCTGGTGGGGCGTGACGTTCGGGATACTGGCCGCATTTTTAGCCGAAGGATTTGCCTGTTTGTTCCTCATTCACGGGGATACTCATATCGATCCTCCGGCCATCTCTCTCGCTCTCGTATACTCGCTTTATCCTCTCTTAAGCCTTATCGGACTGTTTCTTCTCTCCGGCCTTTGGCCAATGCTTTTTGCCGGACTCACGGTTGCCGTCAGCTGGGCCGTGTTTGTCAGATTGCGCGCCTGAGATCTCTCAGAGCAGCCTTCGAATGATTTTTGATCATTCCTGCACCGCAATATCTTCGATTTTCCGTCTGACATCATCCTCAAGGCTGGCCGGCGTGGTTCTCCCTTCAGAGAAATACGGCATTGCCAAGGATCATCCGGGCATGATGGCTGATATTCAAGAGGAAGACAAACGGCACACGGAAAACCTTTTGCCTGGATTGGATCGGCTCTCCGGACGCATAAAATCAAAAAATAACGAGGCGACCAAGTATAGGAAATTCCTTTTTGAGCAAGCCCGAAATATCTCACGATTTTCCGTAATTTTTGCCTACTGACAGTCTGAGATGAGATGACCACAGAAAGACAGGAGGGTCAATGATCACCAGATTGCAGCAATTCGCCAAAAACAGTCCATCACCCAGCTTTACGAGAGGCTTTTCCCTCAAAATCGATAAAAAACAGCCACATTGGTCATCAGAAATAGTCCCTCATCTCCTCGGCTGCCATCTGAAGTTCGTGTAGGACAACTTATAAAGGAGGAGGTCGCTCGGCCTGGAAGCTGAGCTTAAAATGGTGGATGATCTTATCGATAGCCTTCGGTTCTTCGATAAAAGAAATAATGGACATCCCGCCTCCGCCTGAGAAGGCCCCAAGAGCCCCGGCCCAGAAGAACGAATCAGGACAAGAAAACGTCAATCGGTGTTGACGCTCGAGCAGGAAAATGGAAACGACGGGATACAATCCTAAAAAGAGAAATAATGTGTAGCAATCCCTATCAAGACTAACATATCAGTTTTGCTTGTGAACTTGATTATGCACTAGCGGAAGACAGAGACGCTTCAATAAAAATCTAATATTAAACAATGAGTTTTTATTTCCCATTTATTCCTAAATAAACTTCATTTAGTATGCCGATATATTTAGAATGGCGCTGCTGGATCCATTGTTTGCAAGTCAGCTTCTGATCTATTTCCCTTAGAAATTTATATGAGCCATATGCAGACTGTTTCTGGCTAGCCAGTAAAAGGCCACTGCTGCAATCTAGACTAATGGCTGTGCAGGAAAGCAAAATACCAGTCAAGAATTGTCGGCGGCTGAAGTGGCTGAATTTGTTGTTTTCATTTTGCTGTCCCTCGCTTTCCATATTTTTAAGGATTTAACACTTATTTATACCAAGAAGAAATAAATTTTGATTTAGGACAAAAGTGTTATTTATTAAAAATCATACTTTTGTTCCATCTCTAAGGCATATTCTTCTATTTGATTTTTGGGATGCGGTCTTTGGAGCCGTCAAAGAACAGACCAAAGGCTGCCACCACATTCCCGTCGGTGTCTTTTTCGAACTGGATCCGGATATCTATGGTCCCTTCTATGATAAACATATCCTCTGTAATAGCCAGAAGCCGTTCTCTGCTCCGGCTGCCCGGTTGATAGACGTAGAGGACATTGTCTTTGTAGGTCACCCTGGCCGGACCGTATGTTCCTACATAGGTCTTCAGTACGTCCTGGCTTACAGCCTTCGGGTTGCTGAGGGCTTCTTGGTATCCCATAACCCAATTGATCCACTTCCTCTTGGTGCTTCCGGGCTTTGCCTTATCATGCAGCTTTTGTAGTGCGAGGATGTAGGCTTTGTCAAAAGCCTCTTCCTTGGTACACTTGACATCCGGCTCGATGCCTCTTCCTTCCCAGTTGTCGCCAGAGACAGGATTGATGGCACGGGTATCTGGGATTTTGAACTCGATTTTTAACTCATCGTTGCGCTCGAAAGTGACCGTATGGCCTCCGCCTCCCGTGGTTTCTCCCACAACAGCTGCTCTTTTGAGCTTTTGCAGGTCATAGGTGAACTCCTCGGCGGCTGAGAAAGTCCTTCCACTGGTCAGGATGTAGAGATCGACATCAACCAATTTCTCACCCGGGACATAGGCGTACGTCCAGGACTGGTCGGTCTTATTCTCTCTGGGGATATACCAGCTGTTGATGTGTTTGGTCTCATCGAAAAAGTAGCTTATGATTAACTGAATCAAACCTGCACTTCCTCCTCCGTTTGACCGAAGATCGAGGATCAGGGCATCGCAGTAGCGTAAAAATTGAAGAGCTGCCACGGCCGTATTTCCCGCATATTCGGCCCAGGCAAACCGGTCGAATCGGATGTATCCGACATTACCCGCAAGGTGTTCCGCTTTATGGAATTCGAAGTTATCGTATTTCCACTCCCTGATTCTACTCTCCAGACGTTTTTTCTCTTCCTCCTCATCCGGCCTCTGCATCCGCAGCGAGGGTTGTGGAGCATAAACCACATCAAAATGCCTGTCATTTGAAACACTCACCAGGTCTTTTCTCAATGCCCTTGTAAACTGGACAGGATCTGTCAGTTTGTCATAATCCCTGTCAGCCAGCTTTTTACGGATGAGATTTTCCATTTTTTTGGCCACATCGGGAAAGACATAAATCTCGTTCATCTTCTCACTGATCCAATCGATGATTTTGGCCCGTGTTGCCCCATCCAGTTGAGGTCGTTGGGCTTCGGCTTTCTGGTCCTGATTAAATTGAGAGGCTGACAGGNNGGACTATCCCCTTGTAGAATCTGGTCTGGGAGTTGTTGTGAGCTTTATTCATTTTATTGCCTCCTTACAAGCTTATTTGTATAGAAATACTATACATATATATGTATAAAATATCTATAGATATGTCAAGAATTTTTTGTCATCCTAAAAATCCCCTTTCAATTCATAATACGAAGGGATATTGATCATTCATATTTGTGTATTTTGGTTTAATTGGTGCTTCCGTCATTAACTGATCAGATGATTTTGCTGGGGAAGTCCTTTAGAGAGAGCTTTCATTCATACCGCAGCGAATCCACAGGA
>JABAOC010009596.1_pt2 | contig 14932 bp, 20 predicted proteins | sample 7062161 | NCBI WGS metagenome assembly JABAOC01 (sample SAMN14538625, study PRJNA623070) | marine sediment metagenome | biome: marine biome [ENVO:00000428]; feature: marine pelagic biome [ENVO:01000023]; material: deep marine sediment [ENVO:00002113] | place: India: Gulf of Khambhat ... | reverse complement strand
CCATCTTTGTAGGTGACAGCCTAGAAGAAATGCTTGAAAACAACGTCAAAGCAGAAGAGGAGGCGATAGCTCTCTACAAACAGACCATCAAAGCTGCAGATAATGAAGGTGATGTCACAACCAGAAGGCTATTCGAAGGAATCTTGGGTCAAGAAGAGGCCCATCATGATATGTTTACGAAGCTCTTAGGGAAATAGACTTCCCAACAACCCGCGAGAGAGAAGAAGGGAATTGGCGCTCAAAAAAGCGGTTAGAGAGTCGACCGAAGGCAATCTTAAGAGCGCGTGTACCAGTGAAAGCCAAACGCGCGCATCCGATCCAAATCTACCAAGCCTGTGGATACACCATTGAAAGCGACGCGCTGGACAGGTGGCCATCTGCAAAGCTTTGAAAGAAAGATTCAAAATATTTCAGTAGGCCAAGATAGGAGGTGAGAAGATGAAAGGAAAGAAGCCGAAGATTCTTGTTCTATTCTACTCGATGTACGGTCATATCTTCAGGATGGCCAAGGCAGTCGTCGAAGGTGTTCAAGAGGCCGGCGGTGAACCCATTCTTAAGCAGGTGGCCGAACTCGTTCCAGAAGAGTCTTGGACCGAGGATATAAAGAGAATAAAAGAATTGATGACGAACATACCAGTCGCGGACCCTCGACAAGACCTCAAAGAGATTGATGGAGTTGTTGTGGGCACTCCAACCCGCTTCGGCAATATGTGTGCCCAGATGAGAAACTTTTGGGACGAAACTGGAGGTGCTTGGATGTATGGCACTCTCATCGGCAAACCAGCAGCAGTGTTCACTAGCTCCAATACTCAACACGGCGGACAGGAAACCACCATCATATCGACCCATCTTACTCTTTTACATCACGGTTGCGTCATCGTCGGTTTGCCCTACTCTTTCAAAGAGCAGATGACTATGGAGGAAATAACCGGTGGTTCCCCTTACGGAGCTTCAACTATCGCCGGTGGTGGTCCACCCTATGAACGCATGCCCTCCGCCAACGAGCTAAAGATAGCAAAGGGTTTAGGCAAACACCTAACGACATTCGCCAAGAAGTTAGCTTCCTAGTTGAACAACCCCGCAAAAGCAAAATTCGTGTGGGGTCCGTGGCTTTCCTTCGTGGCAAATGTGCCTGTAGTTCGCGGAGTAGTGGAGCGCGCGCGGTAGGTTGGCCTACATCAATCGCTATAATTCCAGTTGTAGGAAGAGCATTCAGCAAGCTAGCTAAGTAATCGATAGTCTTGCAATTTACATGTTCACGCCGTTAATTTGAGCGCTGCAGTAGGAACATGCAGAGCCATCAATTTTGTTTTCCAGGATCCGGTAGCCATAGCGACGAATCAGTAGTTTCCCACATTCATAGCAGTAGGTGTTTTCTCCAGCTTCGCCAGGCACATTTCCTTCATAGACGTATCTCAACCCCGCTTTCAGCCCAATCTCTCGAGCTCGACGGAGAGTGTCGATGGGTGTGGGAGGCAGATCAATGAGTTCATAGGTGGGGTAGAACCGGCTGATGTGCCACGGTATCTCCTCACCCACCTCCTTGATGAACTCGGCGATTCTCCCCAGTTCCTCCTCCGAGTCGTTAAGAGTTGGAATAATCAGAGTTGTTAGTTCAATCCAGATTCCCAAGCTCTTGTGAAGTTTTATGGAGTCTAATACGGGTTGCAGGCGGGTGCCACAGTTCTTGCGGTAGAAGTCGTCGCGAAAACTCTTGAGGTCAATGTTCGCGGCGTCTAAATATGGTTTTATCTCCACGAGAGCCTCTTCAGTGATGTACCCGTTCGTCACGAAGAGGTTCTTAATTCCCTCTTTACTCGCTAGTTTAGCTGTGTCATAGGCGTATTCGAAGAAAATCGTGGGCTCGCTGTACGTGTAGGCGATGCTCTCACAGTTGTACCGCTCGGCCGCCGCAACAACGTCTTCTGGGGACATGTCTTGTCCAGGTATAGTACCACGGTATCTGGGCGCCTGCGAAATCTCAAAGTTCTGACAGTTCCCACATCGGAAGTTGCATCCCACTGTGGCGATGGAATAGGCTCGCGACCCAGGAAGAAAATGGAAGAGGGGCTTCTTTTCTATGGGGTCCACAGCGTTGGCTACGACTTTGCCGTAGACCAAGCTGTAGAGGGTTCCTTTCCTGTTCTCCCGAACTCCGCAGATTCCCCTCTTCGAATCGGTTATTCTGGGACATCTGTGACTACACAGATTGCACTTAACCACATTATCGCTCACCTTTTCGTAAAACATTGCCTCTTTCATTTTGAAGCCATCTATCTCCCTCAGAGGAGCATGGCCTCACTTAAAACGTTCCAAAATGCCCACTAACCTCACATAGCCTAGGCGCGGTTTTTATTCAACCTTTCAGGCAATAAGCCACCAGAATCATGCGCGCGCGCCTTACGCGCGTGACTTTAATTTCACGGTTTCGTCAACCAGTTTTCTTATTCTCTTTTCGATATTCGGGTTCTTCAATTTCATGTTATCAAAGTCTTCATCGTTCACGAAAACAGTTCGTGGATTAGAGATCACTCTGAAATAATTCATTAGAGCCTGCAACTGTCCTTGAACCTGCAAGAAGCTTATGGTGCCTCCTGACTTGATGATAAAACCAGCCACACTTCCTTCCAAAGCCTTATAGTTCACATGTTCGAAGAGGTTCTTCAACGCGGAGCTAAGCAGACCATTGTATATAGGAGAACCTAGAATGAACGCATCTGAATGCTCAACGACGTCTACAGCGCGTTTCGTAGTATCATCGTACTCGGCTTCAAATCCTTTGAAATTGTCTATTCTCGTTTTTCCAAGATCCAAGTATACAACATCATCATGGTTCTTCCGTGCATATTCGTAGGCAATGTCAGTGAGCGCTCTAGTCAAAGATTCTTTCCTAAGGCTACCACATACGATGAGCAGTTTCATCCTAAAATCGATCTCATCTAGTGTTTTGGGATATTAATTCCTTGCCTCGCCCAATAACATCAACCAAGTGCGCGTTTCATCGCAGGAAAACTGGGAGAGAAAGGAGAGATGTGATGGCTGCTCCTGCGCACTGTTTCCCGCTGTTGAGGAACATTTATCGTGTGGGGGAAGGGCATCGAATAGCTTGCCTGATGAGTCGTTTTTTCCTCAACAGAGTCGGGCGCGATCTGAGAGTTATTATATGACATATGTCATATTTAAACGTTTGTTTCGGCGCAAGCCCACGCAGACAATGTGGGTAGGATTTCTCGGACTATCGGAAAGTTTGCTGACACTCTGAGAAGCTGGACTTGCGCGCGCCAAATGGATTGCTGCCTTCGACACCTGTCTGGAACGATATTCGAGAAGGCGCACGCTGGGCTCTATAGAAAATCTGTGGCCATTTTGTATAGATAGCGGCTCCAGTCTGCGGCTTCCTTCCTCAACATGTCAGAGAGGTCCTGCAGCATTTCGTGGTGTTTCCTTTCGTCCTCGATGATCTGCGTCAGAATCCGCTTAAACCGCTTCTCTTTGATAGACTGGCCGATCCTCTTCGCTTGTTCCAGCATTCGACTCTCTTCTTTGATGTGCGCCGCAACCTCAGCAGCCATCGCATTTCTACTGGCTTCACCGATAAAGGCACCTTCATTCAAGTCGATTAGAATCTGATACGTATCGGAGTGTCTCATAGTGTCCAATATGATTCGGTGAATAAACAGTCTAACAAAGGGATTCTTGAAAGAGTCCTGCCAGAAAGTGAGTCCTTTCGCAACCCTGTCCTCGAAAGCCTTCTGTTCTTTCAACCTCGCAATAGTCTGCTTGTCTACTTTTTCCCATGCCAAACCAATCCACCTCCTACATGGCGAAGGGAAGCTATCTCTTATAATTCTGCCGTTCTCCAGCAACGCCGCATGTGGGCGCATGCTGCATGTAACGTCCACGCCACTTGCCTATAGTAAGAATCCATCTTGGGCCCCGGTTTGAGGATGGTTCATGCTTTGTACGGGAAGCTCTTTGCCATCTTTTCGATGCGAGACTTGTTACGCGTAAAACGAAGAGCCCCTAGGAGCGCGCACGGTCGAACCAAAACTAGCGATTTCAACACTTTCGATGACATTTACATTTGTTCTCTTCTATCGACAACTCCAAATCTATAAGCATATTCTCAACTTCTTCCAGAATCTCCTGATTCCCACCTTTCATGGCTTCCGCTAACATCAACTGAGCTTCATCTCTCACTGCTAGAAGATTCTCCTCGCCTTTCTTGAAACTGTCATACTTATTACGTAGGCGCTTCACCTTAACTTCCATGCGCGTCACCATCCTAGGTTCATAATATAGAAGGTTCTTTCTTAAACCTTGAGCTTTTTCCTGAGACTTTCAGTCTGTATGCCCCCGCGCGCACAGATCCAATGGGGAAATATTGTTTTGCACGAAACAACCAACTTATGAAAACGTGGGGAGAGAAAAATAGGATCAGAAATTGGCCAAGTCTCAGTTGTATGTGAATTCAAGGTCGTCAAAGAATGAAATGTTAAGAAAGGCAATTCACATAAGCGGTTTCCTAGTACCTCTAGTATTGGTCCAGTTTGTCAGTACACTTTTGGTTTCTGTCGCGCTGTTTCTGGCAGTTATTCTGTATACGATGTCCGAGGTCGCTAGAAACCATGAAATGAACTTTCCAGTGTTCTCAACAGTAACACGAAAAGCCGCAAAATCTATTTTCGAGGCAAAGCATTTTGCGACAGCTCCGATTGCGTTCACTTCAGGAATAATCCTATCTCTCCTAATCTTTCCACTCCCTATAGCCTACACATCAATTGCAGTACTCACACTCGGAGACAGCTTCGCCAGCATTTTTGGAAAGAGTTTCGGAAAAACTCCCCACCTACTCAACAGAGACAAGACGCTTGAGGGCACAATTTGCGGCTTCATAGGTGCCTTTCTAGGGTCAATTCTTTTCATGACCCCCATGAAGGCCCTAGTTGCAGTCGCTGCAGGAATGTTTGCAGAATCTCTTCCTTTGCCAATCGATGACAATTTAGTTGTTCCTTTATCTGCTGGAACGGCGCTAATCGTTTTTTCGTCTTTATGATACTGCATGCATGCAAAGGTTATTGCCCGGTAGATGGTTCTGGAAAAAAGCAGGTTGACCAGTAGTCCACTAACCGTTGGCTATCGGCCGAGATCATTAGCCCCAAACCCAAATGTTCATAACTTTTGAAGTAAGAAGAATTCTAGACACAAGGGAACTCGCTTGTCTGCAGATATTAGGAAAAGGCTCAAACAGCTGAATGAGAAGGAACTTCATGAAATAGCCAAGTTGAAGAAGATCAATGTTCCCAGGACCTGGTCTAAGAAACTCATTCTGGAACTCCTCGCTTTGAATGTGTCCGCGAGCGATATTCGGAACATCGGGACAAGACCTTTGGAGAAAAGGATAGAATCCACGGATGTTTCTGCAATTATCGTAAAGGATCTTGTTAGGCAGTTTGAGGATATTACCGCTGTTGATAGCCTGAATCTGGAAATCAAGCAAGGTGAACTCTTCAGTCTTCTGGGACCAAATGGGGCCGGAAAAACTACAACAATCAACATCCTTTGCGGGATACTCAAACCTACAAAAGGCACTGCCATCATTGCAGGTTTCGACGTGACGAAGAATCTCGAAGAAATCAAAACCGTAATTGGTGTGTGTCCTCAGGAAGCTGCCGTTTTCAAGTTTCTCAATGCTCGCGAGAATATTGAGCTCTTTGGAAATCTGCATGGAATACCCAAGAAGAAGCTCGAAGAACGAACGGATACGTTTCTGGAGCTTTTGGGGTTGGCAGAGGCCAGTAAAAGGATGGCGAAAGGCTATAGCGGCGGAATGCTTCGGAAACTCAATCTTATAATGGCTTTGATCAGTGATCCACAGATTGCTTTCCTTGACGAACCAACGGTTGGAATGGATCCTCGAGCCCGCCGTAAGACGTGGGAGTTCATCGGGGCTCTCAAAGATCAAAACAAAACTATTGTCCTAACGACGCACTACATCGAAGAAGCGGAGGCACTTAGCGATAGGGTGGGAATCATTGATTATGGAAAGCTCATAGAGCTGGGAACCCCCCGAGAGTTGATGGAAAAATACGAGACCAAGAATTTGGAGCAGGTCTTCTTGAAAATAACCGGTCGAAGAATTTTGGAGGGAATATGAGCTGTCACTTCAAAGTCTAGTGGCTCTAGTAAAAATGGAACTGAAAAAGTTGATTCGACAACCAGCGAATTTATTTTTGAACCTATTATTCCCTGCGGTTCTCACACTGGTATTCATATTTGCTTTTGCCGATCCAGAAATGGGAATGAGCTTAAACTCGGTGGTCCCAGGCTTGATTGTTTATGCGGTCATTTTTGTAATTATGACCATTGCCCAGTCGTTTTCGACCGAGAGGCAAGAGGGATTGTTGAAACGATTGAATACGACACCGATGACTTCGGCGGAATTCATGGGGAGTCAGATCATAACGCATATGCTAATATCCTTTGTGCAGGTGACCGTTGTCTTTACGTTGGCTTTCGCATTAGGATTCAGACCTGAGAGTGGTCTTCAAGGAGTATTCTTAGCGTTGCCCGTAACTGCAATCTTTTCACTAAGTTCAGTTGGTTTAGGGCTAATCACAGCCACCGTATCCAAAACTCCTGAAGCGGCCACAGGCATTTCGTTCGTGTTCATTCTTCCGCAAATGTTCTTTGGGACCTTTTTACCAGTCACCAGTACAACTCGGCAGATCGCGAAATTCATCCCGAGCTACTACTTACTTGATGCTCTAAGAATGATTTTCGAGGGAGACTGGGTGAATTCAAACATTTTCCTAGACCTGGGAGTGATATCAGTAGTTAGTGTGTCAGTTGTAATCATTGGAATACTCTTGTTCGAAAAATACGGAAGTGCATAGAAGAAAAAATTGGAATGCGCGCAAAAGCTTAGAACTCTCATCTGATATGGAAGACAGTTGAGTTCTTGCAGATAATCATAATTAGCCCATCGAGGAAAGGACAGAAAAAAAGGGGTAGACATAGAGGAGGAAGTTGCCTTATCTGTCTCAGTCTTCTCTTTCAAACAGCAAGTAATGGTTAATCCAGATATCTCGCCCGGTCACTTGATAGCTACGGAGACGCCAACCCTCCCCTTCCCATTCCTCAATCGTTCCGCCGACATCCTTGTGGTGCTTAACTTCCACGCACATGTATTTCTTCAAACTCAACCTCACCAGTTGTAGCATTTTATAACCAGCCAGTCTATAAAACTGTCCCAGAGCTATCAGCCAGTGTGAGCTGTGCGCGCGCATATAATTAGCACACAAGAAAATTGCAGATGAAATGGAAGACAGCACCATGAATGGATTCCGTAACCTTTTTATGTATCACTTGTTAATCATGGGGTATGCGAAAGGAATTACCTAGGCAGTTGCTGCGAGAGCTTCTAAAGAATTCCAAACGAAGCGACAGAGAGCTTTCCAAGGTTCTTAAGGTTTCTCAGCCCACAGTCACGAGAACTCGTCATAAGCTGGAAAAGAATGGCACTATTCAGGACTATACCATCATTCCGAATTTTAGAGAGATGGGCTTCGAAATACTCGCTGTAACCTTCGTCAAGATGCGTCCAGACGTTTTAACATCAGAAAACATAGACGCAGCAACAGAATATGCTGCAAAGATTCCCCAAGCCATATTTTCAGCGATGGGAGAAGGCTTGGGCATGAACGGGGTGGTCATCTCCTTGCATAGGAACTATACAGACTATCGTCAACACTTGACTCAGATGAGGCTGGATTGGAAAGACCAGCTTCAAGAAGTTGACGGCTTTCTCATCAGTCTTGGAGTGGGAGAATTCAAGAAATTCTCTTTAACACACCTCGGAGATTCGACAGTCTAGCGAAGGAACATATCGTCATTCAAACCGTTGCGCACGCAGGTATTTTAGAAGGATACGATTCCATCAGCTTCCAATATCCGGTCATTAAGTGTAGAGGCTCCGACAATCTTGACCTCATCGATCAAATCCTGCTTCTTCAACCCGAAGCGCGCGCGCACAACGGAAAATGGTCAGCGCCAGAAAGCTAAGAACGAGAGAGACTGTCCCGCAACGTCAGAGAGTACCAACGACGAAGTGATCCGTATTTTTCAACGCAGGTTGCTTCGATGGTACACGCGATACGGGAGGGATCTACCATGGCGACATACGCGCGATCCCTATCACATCCTCGTCTCAGAGATGATGCTTCATCAAACGCAGGTTGCGCGTGTCATACCGAAATACGAGGAATGGCTGACTGCTTACCCAACTTTCGAAGCCCTAGCCGCAGCCCCCTTAGAAGAGGTGGAAAAACTCTGGCGACCTCTGGGTTATAATTTCCGACCTGCAAGACTGCATCAGATTGCCCAGTATGTGGTCAACGAGCTTGATGGAGAACTGCCGCGCACGTTTGAGAAGCTCATCGCGCTTCCCGGAATCGGCCGGTATACTGCAGGAGCCATTCTTAGCTTCGCCTTCCATCAAGACGCTCCAATTGTAGACACCAATGTTCGCCGTCTGATCCAACGCATTTTTGGTGTCCACGGCAACCCTAAGGGTACTACCGTGACAAGAAGAATTTGGCATCTAGCAGAGATCTTGATACCACATGGCAAAGCTTTCCTCTTTAATCAAGCCCTTATAGACTTCGGAGCGCTAATATGCACCGCCCGTGAGCCCGTGTGCGGCGCGTGTTTTGCCAGTGAGCTTTGCAGAACAAGACAAACAGAACGACGAGAAGAGTGAATATCAGAGAACCAAAAGTGCATGAGGTTAACAGACGAGCTGCACGTGCAAACACCAACCACGTCACGCTTGAACGGGACACACGCGGAGCAATTGTAAGGCGCCAGCTACAACCTTCGACGACGATGGCACTTGTCGTCGCCCTGTGGATTTTCTTGGTTTCGACGACAACTTCCATGCAATCGAATCTCTCTGAAATGGCTCCTGGTGTATGTTCAAGTTCCTTAGCCAGCGCTTCGGGGTCAGGTACGGTTTTTTTGCTACTCTCGAAGCGCGCGCGCTGAAGTCTATTGAACAAAAGCGCATTTACGCGTGCTTCGTTTCATTATCTCCAGAAGGCTTTAGGTTTGACGTCGGACTCGCCAGGAAGATCTGTGTCATCAACCGCGGCATTTTCACTTGCGTGCATTCCGGGTTGCGGTGTTGGTATTCCTACGTGATGCGGTGAAGTCTCAGAGGGACCCCAATGGATAATCAGTCCATTATTTGTATTGTTAAACATCGCAGGAGCTATTTCCTCAAAGCCCCGTCCATTGCCGCCAAACTTCTCTGGATCCGGCGCTGCTGAAACATTGGAAAAAGTAGCTATCATAGCCACCAGCAATACTAGGAGCATTATCTTCTCTCTCATGCACCCACCTCCCTTCCACGTTTTGCATATGGTATCAATTGGAAGCTATTTAACATCATATGGTATAGTTTTCTAGAAAATAAGTGATGTAAAGGATGAAAAGATGCACGCGCATTTGGCGATCAGAGTAGGAAAAAGATTAGGCAAAAGTCGACTAGCAACAGAAAGACAAGAAATACCGAAAGACTATTACTGACCAATCTTGTCGCCACCTCTCTGTTGTCCGATTGATATGCTAATCCCAAGATCGCGAGAGCTAGTGGTATCAATGATAATAATGTAATCAAATAGAAGTTGATCCTTGATTGTAATGCATTTGTTGTAGAAATAATGAGAAAATATATGGTTGCTAAAAAATGCAATAGTGCGATTAGTTTGAAACCAAACTTTCTGCCTTTATATACAATCAGTGTTTTTTTGTTGCTTAGTTTGTCACCCTCGAAATCCGGAATTTCGACACTGATTATAAAAGCAAATGAATAGAATATTGAAGGTAACACGAAAAAAAAGAATGGGCTGTCAAAACCATTCTTCAAAACATAGTAACCTAGCCCCGGCATCATTAGCCCTACTGCAATCGTTGCCACTGTCTCACCGAGCTTTCTGTATGCCAGTTTGAGAGGCGGTGCAGTATAGAACCAGCCAATTAGATTTCCCGAAGCCACAAACAGAATGAAAATTATGCAAGAAGAGTAGAGGATAGCAAAAATGGTGGCTAAAATCATTGATGAACTGATCAATGATAAAGCAAACTGTTTGGCGAATTTCCTTAGCTCTGGATTATCTGAGAGTACACCGCTCCCTCCTGAGATGGCTGTGGGTTTGGAACATTGGTCCGAATAGAAATCAAAGTAATCATTGCTGTAAGAAACAGATAGATGCGCAGTGAACAAAATTGAGTAGCCCAAAAGGAATCTGCTAAGAATAAAATCCGCACCCGACACAATAGCCAATAATGCCCCGAATGAAAACAATAGAAACCCGACCCCAATGAATTTCAACCGCCCAAGCCTGATGATCTTCAAGAGCAAATCAATGTTCGAATTCGATACCTCCTCTATTCATTACGGTTCGCAGAAGTAAAGGATAAAAGTTCATTTTTCAACAAGTTATTGAGGTACCGCAAGTTTGGGATTTGTGAAAGTTGCCGAAACTTCAGAGATTCCAATTGGAAATCTAAAGATGGTCAAACTTGAAGGAAAAGAAATTTTGATCACGAATGCAAATGGCAACTATAATGCTATTGGAAATAGATGCACCCATGCTGGCGGCGACCTTTCAAAAGGATCTTTAGAGGGCAACATAATTACCTGCCCTAGACATGGGTCAAAATTTGATGTGACTACTGGAAAGGTTGTCTTGGGTCCTAAAATCCTCTTCCTTAGACTAAAGATTAAAGATGAGCCTTTCTATGAAGTAAAAGTTGATGGAAAGAACATATTGCTTAAGATCGATGAATAGCACGTTATGATGATTGGACTATCCTCGCGTGCGCGCGCGCCCGCGAAGATTGGGAGGTTGCTGGAGATATCTTCTATACGTGGACTTTCATTCTAGGAAGGTCATATCCTGTCCGCAGCAAACTAGGGTTCCGGCTCCTGCTTCGATCACTTGCACTTTGTTTCCACATATCTCACAAACGTACATCTGTCCTTTCTCGGTCACGATTACACCTCCCTTTTCTGCTCTGCCTAAAGTAGTTAATTGCAACTCGGCTTATGTGCTGCCTTTTAGGTCGAGGAGACAGACCTGCGCGTGTCCCTTGGCCTTCACCTTTCGGTATACTTTCTTCACAATTCCTTTTTCATCGATTAAGAACGTGGTTCGTTCGGTGCCCATAAACGTTCTACCGTAGAGGCTCTTCTTCTTCCACACCTCATATAGATCTAGGACTTTTCCTTCCGGATCGCTCAGTAGAGTGAAGGGCAATTCATGTTTTTGCTTGAATTTCTGGTGAGATTTGACGCTGTCCTTGCTCACTCCCAGTATGACGGCACCTTCCTTCTCAAACTCCTGAGCTATGTTCCTAAACTCAACAGCCTCACGCGTACACCCTGGAGTTCCATCTTTCGGATAGAAATAGAGCACCACCTTCTTGCCACGGTAATCACTCAACGAAACTTCTCTTCCATCATCTGCTTCAAGTTGGAAGTCTGGAGCTTCCTCTCCTTCGTTGACCAATTTCGATCACACCTCCTTAATCTACGCTTTGTCAGATTTAAGATAAATGCTTCTGGGCCACTTAGAACCGATCATCTTGCGATACGAGTTCTATCACTGTGCGCGCCATTATATGCGGCGGCATCCCGTTGTGGTGCTTATGCAGGAAAAGTCAATTCTCATTCTCGCTACTTCATTCGGGTGATTTGAGGCCTATTTCGTCGATCACTTGCTTGAGCTTAACTATGACTACGGGTTTTTCTGGAGTTAATGAAGACCAGCCTTCTTCCTTTTTGAAGCCATGAGCAGCGAGAAAGTTAGTTGAGAGTCTTTGCTTTCCTTCTTCAGCAATTTTTTTGATGACTTTCGCCCTTTCTTGAGGATTTCTCACAACTTCTAGTTCGCCTGTTAAGACAACGAAGTTATATTCACTAAGGTCGGGGGTGTACTTCTCTATCTCAACGCAAACTCGTTTGTCTTTTTCAATCAATTTCATTTTCTTTCCGTAATCTGTGAAGTGAAAGTAAAGAGATCCATTCATCAAAACATACTGGAATGGCGCCATATACGGGTACTCATCCCCCTTGAAAGCAATGCGACAGAGCATTGTTTCTCGAAGAAGTCGCTGGATTTCAAACTTTTCCATTTTAGGCAATTTGACTACGGTCAAGCTTAACACCATTTACATCTAGTGTAGACCTAAGTGATTAGTTTTAGTATCAGGTTTCTTAGATCTACGTCTTGAGGGTGTGATGGGTAAACCTGAAAGAAAGCTTGTTTTGGGCGTGCACACATAAGAGTTGGCCGGAATAGTCTCCACAGTGAGTCTTGGAACGATCCTCCATACTGCTTTCGAAGTGTCTGGTGGTCCGCCAGTTGGTGCAGTTCTTTCTTGCGCGCGCGCATCATCTAGTTAAGGGTCTTGGAAACGTAGGGACCATCATAATCATAACCAAACTTCATATAGTACCGCTTTGTTCCAAGCGCACTCGTAACGACAATCTTTGCACAGTCGTAGTCCTCCTTTGAAATCCGCTCTGCTTCAGAAAGAAGAATTCCACCGTAGCCCTTATGTTGCCAAGCTTCCGCCACATGCCTCCCGACAGGGACCAATGGACCGTAAACATGAAGTTCCCGCACTACTGACGCCGTTCTGGAGACAATTTCAGGTCTTGAAACTCTCTCTGATGGTATTCGTAACCTGAGGTAGCCGATGAGAACGTCATTGATTGGGTCTTCAGCCGAAATGAAGATGTCCGTTCCCTCTGACGCTTCTTTCTTGAGAGAAAGTATTTGGATGGCATCTGCGTCAGGCTCTACTTTGTCGTTCAACCATCGATGCCCAACTTCGCGACACCTTATACATCTGCATCGCACTCCGTTCTTTCTAAGCCTTCTCAAAACAAGTTGTCGTAGGTTACTCTTGTCCACTCCCGCTTCGATGAGATAAGCTGGAATATCCCTCTGAACACGCATAATCCGAACCCACGGAGGAATCTTCCTCTTTATTTCTACAATGAGCTGAGCAGCTTCCTCTGTACTGTACGGTTGATACTCTTTCTTCTCCCACCACTCGTAGGCCTTTGTACCTTTAAGGACGAGGCACGGGTATATCTTAATCATATCCGGCTTGAAACTCGGATCTGTGAAGATCTTTCCGAACGCAGCTACGTCTCGTTCGAGGTTAGAGCCCGGTAGACCCGGCATAAGATGATAAGCAACCTTCAATCCCGAATCTTTGAGTATACGCGTCGCTTCGACAACGTCTTGAACACTATGCCCTCGTTCAACAAGCTCGTAGACATCGTCATATATGGTTTGGACGCCCAGTTCCACGCGGGTTACACCCATAGACAACAGGTGATCAACATGCTCTTGTCTGGACCAGTCCGGCCGCGTTTCCACTGTTATTCCAACATTATGAGTTCGGTTCTTCTCCGTGAGTTTTTTAGCCTCCTCCAAAGATCGAGATTTCTTTGTAGTGATTCCGTCTAGACAATGCTGGACGAAATACTCTTGGTAGCCAAGGGGCATCGCTGGAAAGGTTCCCCCCATCACGATTATTTCTACCTTGTCTACCTTGTGTCCAATGGCTTCGAGTTGCTCAATGCGATGCCTAACTTGCCGATAAGGATCGAAATCGTTCTGTATCCCCCTCAACGCAGCTGGTTCATGGCCAGTGTAACTCTGAGGAACCCCGTAAGGAGGACCACCTGGACAGTACGCACAGGGATCCTTTTTGGGACACGGCCATGGCTCAGTCATAACGGCAACAACCGTGACCCCAGAAATTGTACGCACAGTTTTCCTGCGTAGGAGAGGAAGTAGTTCGATCTTCTCCTCAGGCTTTAGGTACAGTATAAGCTCCGAGTTGGCAGGAACCTGATGTAGGTTTCTTTTGCCAGCTATCCTGATCTTAAGTGCATTAACATCTTCCTTGGTTGGACCAGAAATCTTCTTTAGGTGCTCAATGATTTCTCTGCAAACCTTTCGAGTCATTAGTTCATCAGCAAAATATGCACAAAAGCCTTTAGATAAATACTCCATTGTTTGTGACTTACTTTCCACTAGAACGCCTGTTCTAAAACATAGATATACTGACATTTAATGTCTATTTTCGCGCGCGCGTTAAACAAATTTCATTTTTTATTTTTTAATTTTTCCTAACACCCAGGACTTTCGTTCTTTCGTATAACTTTCAATCTCCGTTCTTAGAGGCCCAGGAATGCCTCCATACGGGTCTTTTACCATTCTTCCGTTACGAATCCAAAACGCATTGAGAAGAGTGAGGCGTCTTATTATCATAGGAATTGAACCCCTCTTTCGATGAACCCTGTGTCTCAATGCTAATGCTACCATAGCCCTTATTTCGTCCATGTTGCCTTTTGCTATCTCATCAGGTGCTTTTCCCAATATCTTACAAGCGAAATCAATCTCGCTCATGCGCGCGCGCTGTGGCATTTTTGGCGTTAGGAAAAAGATGATAGTTAGTATTTGACTGACGAAGAAAAGTAGCGGACCTGCGTAAGTTGAGACCGTCAAGGGTCCCGATGCTATCAGCATTGTCCCTGTTACTATTGCTAAGCGAGAGGCTGTGTATTTCCTCGACTTGATGTGAGCGATTCCCCAGACAATCTGCATGACGCCAAACAATACCAGCGTCATCAACGCCAATATGGCGAAGAGGATATTCCACGGATGGTGGAAGAAGTCGCGCGCGATGTACGTGTATCCAAAATACGATACCATCGGACTGATGACAAAGCTAGCACCTGCAACGATGCCTAGAGCGAAACTAGCGGTGCCTGTACGAATACGATAGTTTCTGTAGCTCACTCCCGCTAAGATAATTCCCACACCCAACACAGAAAGAGTAGGGG
>JABAOC010000608.1_pt4 | contig 14933 bp, 11 predicted proteins | sample 7062161 | NCBI WGS metagenome assembly JABAOC01 (sample SAMN14538625, study PRJNA623070) | marine sediment metagenome | biome: marine biome [ENVO:00000428]; feature: marine pelagic biome [ENVO:01000023]; material: deep marine sediment [ENVO:00002113] | place: India: Gulf of Khambhat ... | reverse complement strand
TTCATCTCGGTAATCATACCGGCCTATAATGAAGAGAAGCGATTGGAGCCATCTCTGGGGGTAATCACAGATTACTTAGCCTCTCAGCCATATGAGGTTGAGTTACTAGTGGTGGATGATGGAAGCACTGACCGTACCCGCGAGATCGTTGAGGAGTTTGCGAAAAAGAGCCCGATGAGCCTGCGGCTGGAGAAGAATCCCCGCAATATGGGCAAAGGCGCGGCGGTGCAGAGGGGGATGCTTGCTGGAGAAGGCGAATATTTGCTTTTCACCGACGCGGATCTCTCCACACCCATACAATCAATGGAGAGTTTCCTTCCCCATCTGCAAAGCGGGGCCGATGTCGTCATCGGGACACGCAGACATCCCTCCGCCAAGATAGAGCGGGCGCAACCCTGGTTGAGAAGAACCCTGGGGAAGGGGTTTATAGTGCTGGCGAATCTGATGGTAGGCATCAAGGTGAGTGATCTCAACTGTGGTTTCAAGTGTTTTTCAAGAAAAGCGGCGCGAGAAATATTCTCCCGGAGCCGGGTCATCGGCTGGGCCTTTGACGCGGAGATTCTCTATCTCGCCGACAGATTGGGCTATCGTATCGTCGAAACCCCGGTGACCTGGGCACATTCCTCCGGCAGCCAGGTGCGACTGCGCAAAGATATCTTGAGTTCTTTCCGGGGGCTGTTGGAGATACGCCGCAACAGCCGCCAAGGCCTTTACAATCTCCCGCAAAAGGGAGGCGCGAATTGAAGGGAAAACGCGCGGATCTGATTGCGGCGGCGCTTCTGCTGGCCGTGGTGCTGGCCTTCTGCGGGCGGGCGATATTCACCGGCCGCGCGCTGCTGCCCTTGGACATGCTTCTTTTGATGTCGCCCTGGAAGGCGCACGGGCCCGCGCTGGCTCCGGCCTTGACCGGCACTGAGCCGGGCACTGTCTTTATGCCCCATAATCCCCTCTTGGATCCGGTGCAGCAGTATTATCCCTGGCGCGCCTTTGCAGTTGATTCATTGAAAAAAGGTATCATCCCGCTGTGGAACCCTTTCTCCTTTTGCGGCCAGCCGTTCTTGGCCAATCTGCAGTCCGCTTTGACATATCCTCCGAACCTGATCTTCCTGCTTCTTTCTCTGCCGGCCGCCTTCACTTGGGGAGTGGTGCTCCACCTCTTTCTCGCCGGGCTTTTCTTCTATTGGCTGCTGCGGGAATGGAAGGTTTCTCCCCCGGCGGCACTCTTCGGGGCCATCGCCTTCATGCTGAACGGTTATATCATCGGGTGGCTGGAATATCCCGCCTTCGGGTTGTGGGTGCTCATCTGGCTGCCGGCGATTCTCCTTTTTTACGAGAAAGCGATTTCCACAAAGCGTTGGGGATGGGCGGTGTTGGCCGGGCTCGCCGTCACCCTCCAGTTCCGCGGAGGGCAGTTGCAGATTTCCGCGTACATCATCTTGACCTTGCTGCTGTATGTGATATGGAGGGCGTTCTCGGCCGGTGATAAGCGCGCAGTCATCGGACATCTGGGTCGGGTTGTGGTAGTGCTTCTCATCGGGCTCTCTCTGGCCGCGGTGCAGTTGCTGCCTACTATGGAACTCGCACCTCTGAGCGCGCGTGCGGCGAAGACCTATGCAGAGGCGCGTGAATTCGCCTTCCCGCTGACCCACCTGGTTCTCTTTTTCATTCCGAATTTTTTCGGCAATCAGGTGGATAGAAACTACTGGGGGGACCTGACCGGCAATCCTCACATCAATTTCCAAGAGAGCGGCTGTTATGTGGGAGTGATTACTCTTCTCTTGGCCTGGCTGGCCCTGCGGCTGTGGCGCAGGCCGCAGGTCGGGTTCTTATTGGCTCTCACCATTGTCTCGGTACTGCTGGCTCTGGGCAGCCCGCTCTTTGCGGTCTTCTATTATCTGGTGCCGGGGGCAAAGCAACTCGCAGGCCTGGGCAGGGCGCTCTGTTTGGCCGATTTCGGTCTCGCCGGCCTCGCCGCATTCGGGCTTAACCGGCTGTTGAGCAAAGAGCCTCTTCTGGCGAGATGGGAACTGCCGACATTCGCAGCCGGCGCGGTATTGGTGGTGTCGGCAGCACTAGTCCTTTTCGGAGAGGTGCTGCAGAATAACCCGCCGCTGCTGGAAAACTTTGTCAGGCAAGGACTGCGCTTTCTCGTTCTGCTCACCGCTTCCCTTGCTCTGGTCTGGCTGCTGGCGAGGGGGAAGATGATGATGCAGAGACGGAAGAAGCCGTCCCGGCCGGAGCGGCCCTCGTATGTAATTCCGAGCGTGGTATTGGCACTATTGATTGCCGATCTCTTCTCTTTCGGAGCGAACTTGAATCCTGCGACTGATGCAAGGCTGGCCTTCTTCCCCACGGAAGCGACGGATTTCTTGCGCGCTAACAGCCAACACGCGCGCATCGTCTCTTACCGGCCTCCGGATGAGCGTCCCCAGGCGGCGCTTGAATGGATGCTCCCGAATACCCCGCTCGTCTATCAACTGCGGGATGTGCATGGATATGATTCACTGGTGCCCGGCCGTTATACGCGGCTGATCGGCTCTACGGATTGGAGCGCGCAAGGCGAATGGCCGGCGCCTGATTCCGCGCTGGCGGATCTGCTGGGGATAAAATATGCGTTGACCACGGCAGAGTTGGAAGCTCCGGGCTGGAAACTGGAACGAGTCCTGGAGGAAAGTGTCTATTATAACGAGGAGGCATTGCCGCGGGCTTTTGTCGTAAACCATGCCCGGCGAGTGAGTGATGATGAATGTCTGAAGATGGTTCAGAGCGGCACATACGATTATCGCCGGGAGGTGCTGCTGAGCGGGTCGGGCGGAGAGGAACCCACTGTTGAGGAGACGGAGGAGAGTATTCCCACAGAAGTCAGTTTCCTCGAGGACGGAATTAACTCAATTGTACTGGAAGTCGAATCTGCGGAAGATGGATGGCTGGTACTGACCGATATGGCTTACCAGGGTTGGAGGGCCGAAATTGACGGAGAACCACGGCAATGGGAGACCGCGAATTATGCGTTCAGGGCGCTGCGTATTCCGGCGGGAAGGCACGAGGTGAGGTGGAGCTATTTGCCCACCACCTTCAAAGTGGGTGTGTTTGTCAGCCTGATTGGGCTGGGTGCAGTCTGCGGTTTTCTCGGCTATTGGCTGGTAGAGAAAAGAAGTGAAAGGCGGTCCGAAATATGAGTCGCAAGAATAAGGCAGAGAAACCCCGAAAAGCGACACGTGCGCCGATGGGCGTGGGAACGATTGCCTTCCTGTTGGGGCTATTGGCATGTGGGGCGGTGATAGCGGGGATCAATTATCACGGCCTTACTTATGATGAACCCATCTATGCGGGTTTTGGCGCGCGCTCCGCAAAATGGATAGTCACACTTCTCATATCCCTCTTCGACGGCGATTTCGCTAAGCAAGTCTCCGCGCCGGTCATCAATCAGGCCTGGTTCGCAAGCATTGATATGCAGCCACCGCTCGTCCAAGTGCTCTCCGGCCTTTCACAACTGGGGCCGGGAAAAGTGCTTAGCGGGATGCTCTCCCAGCGCCTGCCGGTGGCGCTCTTTTTCGGCCTCGCCATAGGAACGCTTTTCTGGTTCACGGATTACGCATTCAACAGGCCAGCCGCTTATTTCTCCGCGCTGGGGCTGTTTCTGATGCCGCGTTTTTTCGCACATGCCCATTTCGCAACCCTGGATGTGCCGGTCGCCGCGCTCATTCTTCTCACCGCGGCGACTTTCTACGCGGCGAGTGAGGAACGCTCCTGGAACCTGTCTCTGTTCAGCGGGCTCTTCATGGGGCTGGCGCTTTTGACGAAACTCAACGCGGGTTTTCTCATCGGGATTCTTCTCATATGGGCGGCGATCTTCCATCCGCCCATGGTTCTCAGAGGACTGGTGGCTTTCTTCATCATCTCACCCGCCGTCTTTCTCGCCGGCTGGCCCTGGCTCTGGCATGATACTCTCCCCCACTTGAAGCAATATCTCTTCTTTCATCTCCAGCATTATCCTGTACTTGTTTACTACTTGGGAGAACTGCACGAATATGCCCCCTGGCACTATCCCTTCGTGATGATTGGAGTAACCACGCCTGTCATATTCCTGGCGCTGATGCTTCTCGGGCTCGGTTATGCCGCCTCCGGGCGCTGCGCATATGAGAGAAAGAAGGTGCGCTCCTCTATTGTGGCGGTCAGATGGCTTCTCTTGATGTGCGCGGTGGGCTATCTCATCCCCTCGGCGATGCCGTTTTCGCCGAAGTACAATGGCGTCAGGCTGTTCTTGCCCGCGCTGCCGTTCCTGATGGGGCTGGCCGGAGGGGGCTTCGCCCTTGTACACGGGGCGCTTGCACGGGCGCTGGAGCGGGTCCGCGCGCTTGCGGAGATGCCGCATTTCAGCGAACGGCTGGCCTTCCTCATGGGACTGGGGCTGTTGCTTCCGGCGGCGGTGGGTTTGCTGAATGTCTTTCCCCATGAACAGGCCTATTACAACGCGCTGGTCGGAGGGCCTGCTGGAGCGCAAAAACGCGGCTTTGAGACCATCTACTGGGGAGGCGTATATAATGCAGCTCTGCCGGCACTTGATACCCATGAGAAACAGTCGCCGCAGATTCTGGTGACACCGCAGGGTGTAACCTCCCTTTTGATAGCCTATCAGCGCGGCGGAGGCTTGAGAAAGGATCTGCGCTGGACCACGCCGCCGCCGCCGAAAGAGCAAGCGACGGGTTGGCCTCAGGAGGCCTTGGTGGGAGTTGATACAGTAATCTTCCAGTGCGCGCAGAGCGAGTTCGATGCTCTCTCCCGGAAACTCTATGAGCAGGGCCGCCCGGAGCCGACAAGTGTCTATCTGGACGGGGTTCCCTTGCTCCTCATTTTCAGTGGAGATGAGGCGAGGCGTCTCTTTCCCGCTGCGGAGAAGACGGAATGAGCTTGGGTGTCGCCCTGGTGGCGACTCTGTTGAATGAAGAGAAGGCACTGGCGGAGTTTCTCGACAGCGTTCTCTCTCAGACGCGCTCTCCACAAGAGATTATCCTCGTTGACGGCGGCTCCCGCGACCGCTCCTGTGAAATCATCCGGGAGTATATCGAGAATGGCGCTCCCATCCGCTTGTTTGTGGAAGAGGGCGCGAACCGGTCAGAAGGGAGAAACCGGGCCATCAGGGAGAGCAGCCAGCCGATAATCGCGGTGTGTGATGCCGGCTGCCGGCTGGAGAAAGATTGGCTGGAGAAGATCATCGCTCCTCTGGAGCGGGGGGAGGCGGATGTCGCGGGAGGCTATTATGCGCCTGACGCGGGGAATCTGATTGAGCGGGCGGTGGCGGCGGCGACCGTTCCCACTGCTGCAGAGGTCAATCCGGAGACATTTCTTCCCTCCAGCCGCTCTGTGGCTTTTCGTAGAGAGGTTTGGGAGAAGGCCGGAGGCTATCCGGAATGGAGTCTTGTCAGTGAAGACACTCTTTTTGATCTGGCGATGAAGAAAGCAGGAATGCGCTTTTGTTTCGTGCCGGAGGCCCTCGTTCATTGGAGGCAGCAGGGAAACTTCGCCGGCCTATTTCGCCAGTTCTATCGTTACGCCTGCAGTGATGGCGCGGCCGGGCTTCTCTTCGGTCATTATCGCAAGGTCTTCTTGATGAGCGGCTGGCTGGTGGGACTGGTGTTGCTTGCAATGGCTTCGCTGCGGCTGGAACCAGAGTTCACAGTAGTACCACTGGCAGTAATCGCGCTGTTGGCCCTGGTGTATGCCGGGAGATATGTCTTGCGTTCGCGAAAGAGAGGCTGGGACTGGGCCGCCGCGCTCCTCTCTCCTGTGGCGATGGCTGTGGTTGATGCCGCGCATCTGATCGGCTATTTAAGGGGCCTTTTGGGAAGGAAGAAAAGGTGAGGATAATCGAGGTTGAATATCTGGGGCCGCCTGCGGTCGGAGGGGTCGAGGGTGTAGTAGAATCGCTCTCTCAGAGATTTGCCGCCAAGGGACATACGACAGAAATCTGGTGTACTGATCTGGTTTCCTTTCGCGGACCCCGCCACCAAGCTAGGCAGACTACGGTGGATTCGGTCACCGTAAGGCGATTTCCCGCTCGGCGCAGCCGGTTGTTCTTTCTCGACCCCTATCATGTGAGCTGGCAGGGATTTCAGAAAGCCTTGGTGGAAGCGGGCCGTCAGGGTGCGGTAATACATCTCCACCCTTTCCCTTCCTCCCATGCAATGGCGAGTCTGGCTGTGTTGAAAGCAGGTGGTGTGGTGGTGATTACCCCTCACCATGAGGTGGAATCACTGCGGCGCTATCGCGGGCTGTGGAGGGGAAGACGGACTATTTCCACGCTCCTGGCGGCGGCTCAGACATGGCCGCGTCTTCGGCTGGGCCTTCATACCCAGTTGGAAAGGGCCTTCTGGGAAGAGGAGATGGGTTGGCCCAAGGAACAGATGCAAGTCATTCCCAATGGAGTTGATTTGGCTGAATTCGACGATCTTTCGCCGGATGATATGGAAACTGCCGCGGCTCGCTGGCCCGCCGGAGATATCCGCATTCTCTTCGTGGGGCGGCTGGATCCCGTGAAGGGAATAGATACCCTGGTGCTGGCTCTTGCCCACCTCCCGAAAGCCTCCCTGCTGGTCGTAGGCCCGGAGGCGGGTGCTCTTGCCGAATTGAAAATACTGACGCACGAATTGAAGTTGGAACAGCGAGTGCACTTCAGCGGCCTGCTGACGCGAAAAGAGGTTTGCGCGGCCTTCCGCGCCTGTGACATCTTTGTGCTCCCCAGCAAAAGGGGAGAGAATTTCGGCATGGCCGCCATCGAGGCGATGGCTGCGGGAAGGCCGGTGGTGGTGAGTGACTGCGGAGGGCTGCCCACACTTGTGAAACAGGGAAAAAACGGCCTTATCTTCCCGCGCGGATCGGTGGAGGATTTGACGGAAGCCCTAAAGTTTCTGGCAGGGTCTCAACCGGCGCGCCAATCATTCGGAGAAGCGGGCCGGAAGATTGTGGAGTCGGACTACACCTGGGAGATAGTTGCGCAGAAGTATCTGGGTCTCTTCTCCTCGGCGATCACGGCAAGCAAATCTCACGCAGGCAGTTGAGGGCCAGCTGCGCGGAATGATTCCAATCGAAAGCCTTTGCTCTTCGGCGGCCCTTCTCACTCAATTCCTCCGCCAATCTCTCCTCTGAAAGAACTTTCTCCATGGCTTCGGCCAGCATCTCCGGCTGCTGCGGGTCAATCAGAAGCGCGGCATCTCCCGCCACCTCCGGCAAGGCGCTGGTATTGGAGCAGATTATCGGTGTTCCGCAGGCCATCGCCTCCAATACCGGCATACCGAACCCCTCATAGAGTGAGGGCATTACGAAAACTCCGGCCGCGCTGTAGAGCGCGGGGAGTTGATGGTGAGGGGCATAGCCCAACCAGCGCACATCGTCTTTGATGCCCAACTCTTCGGCCAATTTGGCGAGCGGCTCTGAGGTGTTGCCGGAGGGGCCTATCAGCGCGAGGGGCTGTTTGGGTTTGCGCGCGGCATAAGCGCGCAGAAGGGTTGAGATATTCTTGCGCGGATGGGAAGTGCCCACGGCCAAGATGTAGCCGGGTTCGAGTCCCCATTCTCTTCGCACTTGTTCGGGGGCATCTGATACAGGGGAGAATCGAGGGTCTGCGGCACAGGGAATGATGCGGATCTTCTCCGCCGGAGTATTGTAGATACGCTGGATATCACCCTTGGAGAATTCCGAAATCGCAAAGACGGCTTTGGCGGCGGCGAGACTGCGGGGATAGATATCACGGAAGATGCGGATCTCTCGCTCGGGGTAGCATTGCGGGAAGGAGTTCCAGCAGAGATCATAGACTATCATCACTGAAGGGAAGGGAAGGTAGATGGGCAAGATGCTGCCGGGGAATATCCCCACCTGGGCTTTCTGCAGGCGTGCCGCCAGCGGCATCCACAACTTCAGCCAGAGGCGGAGTGGTGGCACCACATGGAACCTGCACCTGGTAGAGGATAGGAAAGGTTGAAGGATGGCCGTTTCCTCCGGGCGAGGGCGGCGATGGAGATAAAGATGGAGTTCGTGGTCTCCTTCCAGTTGTGCCAGAGAAGCGAGGAGAAAATAGGTGTAGTTCTCTACTCCGGTCTTTTCTCTGGCAAGCAAGTAGCGGGCCTCGACTGCGATTCTCACGACTCGTCGCCCCCCTGCCGCTTTCCTTCTATGGCTTCATCCTCCGGCGAGGCCTGGTTGCCTGCAAATGAGAGCCCTCTTTTATGCGCCTGTTCCAGCCAAGGAGCCAGCAGCCGCCGCAAGGGAGACAGTGGGGCGTGGCGGCCAAGCACTGAGAGACAGTGACGAATATACCATTCCAGTCTCTGGAAGTGATACTGCCCGCCGAACTTGTTATAGAAATTGAGCGCGGCACCGGCATATGTGAGGCTCTTGGCGAGGCTGGCGTAGTCCAAGGCCCTCGGATCGAGGCGGTTGCCCGCTTTTTCTTCGTAGATATCCACCAGAATCTGTACGCTTTCTTCCGGCAAATCCGCCTCTGGTGAGTAGATGAGACAAGCGAGATCGAATTCGGCGGGTCCCACGGTGCCCTGCTCGAAATCGAAGATAGTGAGTTTGCTCTCATCCAGGAGGATATGCTGGGGAGTGAATTCGAAGTGGATAAAGGTTTTAGGGCGGCTTGCCAGAAGCCTGGCGACGGGCTGATATTGGTGAAGCATATCCTCGATTCTATCGGCGAAGGCGCCCTCCTTCGGGATGCCGAATAATCTTTCCAGGGCTATGCGAAACGCGCTGAGATGATATTGTGCAGAGAGTACCTCTTTGTCTATCTTGCGGACCTCTTCCGTGAGTTCAGTCAAGTGCAAGGAAGATTGACGGTGTAGAGAAGCGAGAGAGACGATGGCTGCTGAGAGCAGTCTCTCCCTGGCCTGAATATCGAGACCCTCCAGCCTCTCCGCCAAGGTCTCCATGCCGGTGTCTTCCAGGATGAGAAGCGCTCTGTCCGCCTCCAGCCGCCCCCCACAAGGCCCGGGCACAGGACAGCCATAGCCGGAGAGCATCTCCAGAAGCGCTCGCTCTCTGCGATAACAGGCGGAGAAGAAGGCGACCCTTTCCTCCAGATAGGATTTTGCCACTACTCGAGTAGGGCCCGCCTGGGCGGGAAACCACTCCACGCCCAGCCGTGCGATGGCATTGCGGGAGGCCTTTGCGCTCGGCTGAAAGGAAGTTATCTCCGCTTTTGCCTCAAATGCTTCTCCGAGGGCCTGCTGAATCTCCTTTGTTTCAAAACCGAGCCATTCACGGACTTGCTCGACAAAGTCATCGGGCGGCGGCGGGGTCTGCTTCTGCGGCAGCGTTCCCTGTTGCTCTTGTGCTTTCTTGCACCAGGAGAGGGCGCGCCCCAGGGTACGAATTCTCTCTCTAAGGGTTCTCTCGGCGCGCCGATAGGAAGAAGACAGCGGACGGAACCCCTGAGGATCGCCAGCCCCGCCCCCGGTAAGATCGGCGGATGAAGCAAGCAGGGAGAGAAGATCTCGATTGAAGCGCAGGCTCAAGGTTAGTTGTCGAGCGAGGTTGGCGGTATCAAAAGACTTTCCGGCCTGGGTATGTGCGAATGCGCTGAGACACTGGCGGTAGGATTTTGAGGCGAGTTCCGCCAGCCGGATTCTGGCTCCGCGAACGATCTCCTGCACACTCGGCATGGAAATGAGCCGGGTTCTTGGAAGCGCCTCCCACAGGCGAATCGCCTCCAGCAGGCGGTCACGGGAATAGTAGAGCCGGGCCAGTCTCATGACTGTGCTTTCTCGCAAAAGGAGATTGCGGACCGGTATCTCCTCCCATTCGGCGAGGGCTTCATCTCCGAGGTGCTGCTGCATGAAGAGGGAGCCCAGCGCCACCCGCGCCTCAATCTCTGTCATGGGCCTCCACAGCAATCCCTCCGCGGCCCCCGGGGCCAGCATGGATTCACTGAGCGCGGTCTCTCTTATCAACCGGTAGAGTTTCTTTCCGATCACTTCGACCGGCATGCCTTGAAAGAGCGCGAGACGATGGGGCCCTTCATCTTCGGAGGTAAGACCTATGAAATAAGAGCCTCGAAGCAGTTTCTGCGTCGCCGCCAAGATGAGGGGCAGAGGAATCAGCAGCATCCCCGCCACCCAGGCGCCCCCCCATTTGAAGCCCAAGACTGCGAAAACGCCGAAACCGGCTCCCATACCCCAGAAAAGCCGGAGTGTGCTCTTCTCCGGCCAGCCAAGCCACTGGAAATGATGATGCAAAGGTGTGCAGAGAAAAGGGCGGAAATGCTCGGTTGTTCGGTGTCTATGGAGACGCACCAATCGCCACAGCCCGCGAACCGTGCCCACCTGAACGATTACGGAAAGGGTGTTGATGACAAAGACCGCACCCACAAGAGGGAGGAAGGCTTCTATTCCGAGGAACATGGCGCCCGCGCCGAGAGCGGCACCTAGTGCGAGGGAGCCCATGTCCCCCATCAGCAGCCTGGCGGGAGGATAGTTGAAAATGAGAAATCCCAGACATGAGGCCATAAGGGAAAGGAAGATTCCCGTCGCCAGCGGTTTCTGCAGCAGAACACAAAACCCCAGCATGAAGAAAGAGGCAATGACCATCTGCCCCGCTGCCAGGCCGTCCATTCCGTCGGTGAGATTGACGGCATTGGAGGCGGCGACTATTACGAACATTCCCAGAAAGGGATAGAACATGCCCAAGTCCACGGGCATTTCCGCGAAGGGAAGGCGAATCAGACCGAAACGAATGGAACTGGCTCCGGAATGCAACAGATAGGCAAAAGCGAATCCAGCCGCGGACTGGAGGGCCAGTTTCTCTTTCTCCGAAAGGCCTCGTCCCCCGGTCTTGCGTAAATCATCCAGCAAGCCGATAAGTGCGAAAAACCACACCAGCGCGAGGAAAAAGAGAGGCAAATAGCCGGGCGGCCAGTTGAACGCAATTACGCCGACAGTCAAAGAGATCAAGATGGCAAATCCCCCGGAGAGGGGGCGACGCGGGCGCGGGAAAAGACGGTGAATCTTCTCCTTGCCAACCTTTCGCTCTTTGGATTTCAGCCAGCCCAGCTTCCTCCTCATGATTCTGCTGAGAAGGATGGCGCTCAGCAGAGGGAGGAGAAAACCGTAGGCAAGAATAGGCAGCATTTACGGCTCAGGTATAGCGAAAGATTAGTCGGTAGATTCCGATACCTATCTCGTCACGGTCTTTCAATACTTCTTCTCCGATGACCGGCTCGGAGTTGAGCAGGGTTCCATTGGTGGAACCCAAGTCTTTCAGGAGAAAGCGTTCACCCTCCCGGCGAATCTGAGCATGCTGCCGGGAGACGGTGTTGGAGGGGAGCATGATTTGGCAATTGTGGCTGCGGCCGATGGTGGTCGTCTCCTCCTCTAGAACCGAGGCCTGTTCCACTTCTCCGCCGGAGGGGTCAAGCAGCCATATCTTCGCCGCGTCGGCACCTCTGGTCCTGGTTGTCGGGGTTTCCAGCAAGTGAAGAATGAGGGTCTCATCATCCACCTCTTCAGAGGCGCGAGTATGTTCTGCAGCCAGGTCCTCGAACCCGCATTGCTTACAGGGCGCTTGGCTCTCTCTTTCCGCTCCACAAGCAGGACAGCGCGGCATCTCTCAGTCTCCTCGCCTCCGGGGCTTATCATAGACTAATTTGAGCGGGTTGAAAACGGCCGAGGTACAAGAAATACAGTACGGGTGAGTAACGGTCTATCGCCCCTGTACAACGGTATCTACCTGCTAACGCGCCCTATTCTGGACGGAGCACGTCCTCTAGAAGCGGCGATGACGCTTCTTACCGCGCAATTTCTTCCGCCGGGCGGAAGAGCGAGGGCCGGCTTTCCCCGCCTTGGAGGGAGCAGGCTGTCCAGGCGCGCCGGCCGGAGTCTCTTGTGACACGGCGGCTGCAGTCTCTGCGGGGACTTCGGCGGGTTTCTCGCGAGCAGGAGGTTGCTTTCGCACAGGCCGCTGCGGAGCAGGCCTGGGAGCCTTCGCCGCAGCCACCGCCAGCCGCGGCTTCTCCTCACGCTTCTTCCAGGAGACGAGAAGTTGGCTGGCGATGAAGATGGAGGACCAGGCTCCAGAGGTGATACCTATGATGAGCGCGCCGGCAAAACCTCGCAAAGTCACACCGCCAAAGACGTAAAGAGCGATGAGCACGAACTCCACGGTCAACACCGTATTCACCGAGCGCGCCAATGTCTCCAGTAGAGAGAGGTTGACGATCCCGGCGAAGGTAGGGCGTTTGCGCAGTTTCACGTTTTCCCGGATGCGGTCGAAGATGACGATGGTATCGTGCACCGAGTATCCCAAAACGGTGAGGAAGGCGGCGACGAAGGGGCTGTCAACCACCCAGTAAACGATGGCGAAGGCACCGGTCAAGATTAGGAGATCATGGAAGAGAGCAAAGATGGCGCAGAGGGCGTATTTCGGAACCAGGCTGGTGCCGAAGTCATAGCGAATGAAAATCCAAACCACGATCGCCAAACAGCCCAAAAGCAGGGCTTGCAAGGCTCTGCGGGTGAGGTCTCTGCTGACCACCGGTGTTACGACATCAGTGCCGAGAACTTCGATACTGCCGAACTGTGCGGCGAGCGTTTCTTGGGTGATTTCGGCCTGGCGGGCAACAACATCGGTCTCGGTTTCTCCTCTGGACAATTCCTTCGGTAACTGGGTACGAATCTGAATCTGGTCTCGGGGCTGTCCCACTACGCTGCTGGCCAACTGCACCTGGACTCTGATGCCGGTACGCTCCAGCGCGGAGCGCACCTGCTCAATGACTTCGATCTCCGTTCCGTGGCTGACAGGCGGGTCAACCTTCATGGTGATAATGCCGCCGCCGGTAAAATCAATTCCGTAGTTGAGCGGGCTGCCCTGTCTCTGCCAGCGGAGAACAAGCGCGGCGACACAGGCGGCGAGGGCGATGCTGGTGACGAGGAACCAGATCCATCGCCTGCCTACAAGATCCCACTTTCGTTCGCGAAACAGATCAACCACTTCTTGCTTTTCCCCTGTGTCGCAGTACTGGGAGACGCGCTATCTCGCCGTTTCCAGTTCCCTCTCCGAAACACCGAAGAGAGTAGGCCGCGCGGCGGCCCCTGAGCCGGCGACAATATCCATGAACAGCCGCGTGATGGTAACGGCGGTAAACATGCTTACGGCAACACCGATGATGAGAGTGATGGCGAATCCTTTTATGGGGCCGGTCCCCAGCCAGTAAAGGACCGCGCCGGTGAGTATGGAACAGACATTGGAATCCAGAATAGCGGTCCAGGCGCGCTTGAAGGCGGCCTCAATGGCGGCACGCATCGTCTTACCGGTGCGCAATTCTTCTTTCAGCCTCTCGAAAATGATGATATTGGCATCCACCGCCATACCGATGGAGAGGATGACTCCGAAGATGCCGGGGAGAGTCAAGGTGGCGTCCAGGGCTTTCAGCGCGGCCAAGAGCAGAATACAGTAGATTACCAGCGCCACAGAAGCAAGTAATCCCGGAAGCCGATAATAGAAGATCATGAAGACAAGCACCGCGGCGAAACCAACCAAACCCGCGAACAGGCTCTTGCGGAGAGAATCCTCTCCCAGAGTTGCGCTGACCTCTCTCTGTTCAACCGGCAGAATGTCAACCGGCAGCGCGCCTGCATTGAGTTTTATCACCAGGCTCTGTGCACGTTTGGCTCCCTCGGGGCCGTCATAGCCTCCCGTGATCTGAGTTGCGCCGGTGGCAATACCTTCTCGGATTTCAGGGCAGACTATTATCTTTCCGTCCAGGACCGCGGCCACGTGTTGACCTACATGGGTCCTGGTAAACCGGGCCCACTTATCCACTGCTGCGGGCTTGAACTCAAGCAGTACCGCAGTCTCTCGACCGGTCGCAATGTCCACTCGAGCATTGTTCTTCAAGTCTCTTCCTGTAAGAAGCAAAGTGGATTCATCCAACACCTTACTGACCGGTGTCGCTTCCTCAGCTTCCCTACCTCCAGGGAGTCTGCGATAGAATGTGTAGATATCTTCGCCGGTTTTGGGATCGGTCAACCGGTCCCCAATTCTGTAGCGCGGGGGGATATGGCGAAATTCCAAGACCGCGGTTGTCTGCAGCAGTTCCTTCGCCCGCTCCGGATCTTTCACTCCCGGAATCTCCACCAGAATCTTGTCCGGCTCTTCCGTCTGGAAGATCGCTTCCGAGACTCCATATACATTAATGCGGTTTTCCAGTATCTCCTTCACTTCTTTCAACTGGCCGGAGGCAAGGGCTATGTATTCGGGAGAATCTTCCAGATGTTTCGCCTCCGGAAAGCGCGAGAGCACGGCGGAGTCAATTGTCTCTTTCACGCGGTCCATGTCGGCCTTGTTTTGCACACGGACGGTGATGCGGAGGCCGGTTTCTGTGACTTCTATGTCTCGCTTGCCGATCTTGCTTTCCGGAAGTAGTTCTCCGATCTCGCCCTGGAGAGCGGTGCGCTCCTCCTCGTCTTTCATCTCCAGGATTTCCTGCACCTGATAGGTGAACATACCCGATTTCTGTAACTGCAGGCGGAGTTGAGTCCCACCGCGCAGATCCAGCCCCAGGCGTAGGTCAGGATAAGGATTGTAGATCTTGAATCTCCAAATCTCTTGTACAGGCGTAAGCGGCTCGCCGGTGTCGGCGTCCAGCCGGTGGCGCAAAGTCACCGGCCTCAGTATCGCCATAAGCGAGACCAGTGTCAGCAAGATGATTCCCGTCAGCCACCATCTCAGTCGTGCTTGCATTCTATGTTACGCCTGTTCGTGGGATTTGCCCCTAAAACAAGAAAAATGCCCTTAGTTGCGGGCTTGAGGCATTATATCTAACTCGGATAGGGTAGTCAAGGCTGGCTGGAACCATGCCTCCTTGATGTTGGGCAGGCACTGAACCTATAATGTGCTTGTTTATTCGTCCTGCATTCCGGCGGAGGGCGGCACCCCCG